>Ga0066789_10000788_pt1 | contig 13394 bp, 11 predicted proteins | sample OrgsoiDNA2013049_FD_70960 | JGI IMG/M metagenome (GOLD analysis project Ga0066789, IMG submission 70960) | Permafrost soil microbial communities from the Arctic, to analyse light accelerated degradation of dissolved organic matter (DOM) -... | ecosystem: Environmental > Terrestrial > Soil >...
GTGCATAGTCATGTCAACGAAGCGGTCGCCGCCGACGCGCATGCTCATTGGCATGGCGACGTCGTCCACACGCACGTGCACAACGGCATCGGACACGTGCACGACCACGAGCATCCCCACGGGCACGAGCACCGTGACTAGCGATGGAGCCACGCCGACGGGTGTGGCGAACGATTCCGTGTCGGCGGTGCAGATCGCGCGCCTGCTTCAGTTCGGCGATTCGATCCTGCCGGTGGGAGCATTTTCATTTTCCGGCGGCATCGAGTCCGCCGTGCAGCAGGGCGTCGTTCGGGATCTTGCGAGCCTGCGCGAGTTCTTGCGCACTGCGGTGGACCAGGCCGCCACCGGCGATGGCATCGGCCTGATCGCCGCGCACCGCGCAGCGCTCGCGCAGGACGTCGATCGCCTGGCGGCAATCGACCGGCAGATGATGAACCGCAAGCTCAGCGATGAGACGCGCAACATGAGCGAGCGGTTGGGCAAGAAGCTCACGCAGTTGGCGTCGCGCGTGGCGCCGTCACCCCTGATTGCCGAATGGCTTGCGCGCATCCTGGAGCGACGCACGCCCGGTACCTATGCCGCAAGTCTCGCCGTGCTGTTCGCCTCGGTCGGCCTGACGGAACGCGATGCCTTCGTTGCGCACCAGTATGGCGTGGCGACCACCCTGCTGAGCGCAGCGCTGCGCCTAATGAAAGTCGATCACAACGACACGCAGGCGCTGCTGTTCGAGATCAACTCGCGCTGCGGCGATGCCTACGAACACGCCGCCGGCGCACGCCTCGAAGATATGTGCGGCTATGCGCCGATGGTCGAAATACTGGCCGCGGTCCACGCCAAGGCGCATGTGCGGCTGTTCATGAACTGAGTGGAAAAAACGGAGACAGGACGATGAAAAACATCACCCGCATCGGCATCGGCGGGCCCGTCGGTTCGGGCAAGACCGCAATCATCGAGGCGATCACGCCGCGGTTGCTCGATATGGGCGTCAAGCTGCTGATCATCACCAACGACGTGGTGACGACCGAAGACGCCAAGCACGTGCAACGAACCCTCAAGGGCATCCTGATCGAGGAGCGCATCCTCGGAGTCGAGACCGGCGCATGTCCACACACCGCGGTGCGCGAGGATCCGAGCATGAATCTCGCCGCCGTCGAGGACATGGAGGCCAAATTCCCGGACAGCGACCTCGTCCTGATCGAAAGCGGCGGCGACAACCTGACGCTCACCTTCAGCCCGGCGCTGGTCGATTTCTTCATCTACGTGATCGACGTCGCGGCCGGCGACAAGATTCCGCGCAAGAATGGCCCAGGCATCACGCAATCCGACATCCTGGTGATCAACAAGACCGATCTCGCGCCGCACGTCGGCGCTAGCCTCGAAGTGATGGAACACGACTCGCGCCTGATGCGCGGCGACAAACCGTTTCTGTTCACCAACTGCCGTACCGGCGAGGGCATCGCCGAGCTGGTCAGCCTGATCCGTCACGACATCCTGTTCGATCTCAAGCTCAAGGACACTGCTTGAATGCGCAAGTCCCACCATCATTGCTGACACCCGCCGCTGTGGGCGGTGAGGCATCCTTCGGCGCGCACGCGCCGGAGCTCGCGCCGTATCGGACCGAGCCGCCGCAGTTGCCGAGCGGCACGGTCGGCAAGTCCGGACATCTGCACCTGGGTTTCGAACGCCGGAACGAGCGCAGCATCCTGGCGCGGCTGGATCGTCGCGTGCCGTACCTCGTGCAGAGGGCGCTGTACTGGGACGAATGCATGCCGCAGTTGCCGTGCGTCTTCATCATCACGACGTCGGGGTGCGTGCTGCAGGGGGACCGGCTGTCGCTCGACGTGGAACTCGCCCCGGGTGCGCAGGCGCACCTGACCACGCAGGCGGCCACCAAGATCCATTCGATGGATGCCAACTACGCCGCACAGGTGCAGACGATCCACGCAAGCGATGACAGCTATCTCGAGTTCCTGCCCGACACGATCATCCCGCATCGGCATTCGCGATTCCACAGCGAGACGCGCATCAGCGTCGCTCCGTCGGCAACCGTAATCTATTCCGAGATCCTCCTTTCCGGGCGCAAGCATCACCATGTCGACGAGCGTTTCGGCTACGACCTCTATTCGTCGCTGATCACGGCGCAGCGTCCCGACGGCGCGCCGCTGTTCACCGAAAAACTGCTGATCGAGCCGGGGCGCCGGAGCATGCAGCAGGTCGGCGTGATGGGCCCGTTCGACGTATTCGGCAATGTCATCGTGCTGACGCCGAAGCCGCACGCCGATCGCATTTACGAGCAGATGCTCGCTCGGGTCGACGGCGATGCCGGGATCGCCTTCGGTGCATGCAGGTTGCCGAACGATTGTGGCCTCGTGTTCAAGGTGCTGGGGATGGAAACGCAGCAGGTCAAGAACAAGATCAGGGAGTTCTGGTCGGTAACGCGGGAGGTCGTGACGGGGGCGAAGGTTCCGCAGGAGTTTCTTTGGCGTTAGCGGCGCGACCATGGTCTCAGGCCGCGGCGTCCATCATCTTTTCGCGGCCGCCGCGTCCTTGATTTTCTGGCAGCGTCCGACGAGGTCCACAAGCACGCTGCCCGACCAGCCGAACGTGAACAGCCCCGAAATCGCGATGATCGGTGCAAGCATGTGCCATCCAAGGGGAAGCACAAAAGCGCCGTAGCCCACGGTCGTGTAGGTGTTGCCCGCAAAAAATCCGGACGTGCGCCAGTCGGGCACGAGCCCGGAGTACACCAGCGCAGCGGCCCAGATGACGATCTCGAGCAGATGCAACGAGAGCAGCATGAACACCGTGCCGCTCATCAACAGGTCGGCCCGCCACGCCGTAGGACGCTGAAGGATGATCAGCGAGCGGCGCACGACGTGGTTGGTGACAAAACGCACGCCGGTGGCGTGAAAGATCACGATCGCGAGAAGCATCGCGCCGCCGAAAACGAGATCGGCAGCCGGGATGACTTCGCTCAAGTGTTGCAATACCGGGATCTGCGCGATGTCGTGCGGCAGCGCTTCGATATTCGCCACGCCGGATTCGACCGCACCCGGAATGCCGGGTGCCGATTCCTGTGTGACGTCCGCAGCCGCGACGACGACGTGATGGGAGACGAGACTGTTCATGGTCGGGTTCGGCATGATTACGGTTGACGTCGATCACGGCGCGCGCAACAGGGCGCGCAATTTATTCACCGCCTGCGCGGATTGGTCGACGCATATCGTGACGCCGCTGCGTGCAAGATCGTCGTCGAAGCCCTTCCGCGCTGCATCCACGTCGCCGAGGGCGACCTTGCGTGAGACTTCGACGTAGCGCTCACCCGTCGGCAGCCGGGAAACATCGACATCGTACGGCTTTTCGCGCGCCCGATAAGTCGATACCTTGATCGGGCCGAGCGGCCGGAGATCGGAAGGCAGCGGCCAGAGCTTCGCCGCTTCGCGGAGGTAGCTCGCCTGTGCCGGGCTGAGCACTTCGGCGATGGGCAGGCGATCGGAAACCAATGCGTCCACTACCGGGGCCTTGAGACGGGATGTCAGCGACACGGCGGCGGTGACGCTGTCGCCATGCACGTCGTGCTCGCATTTCCCCGCCTTCGCCGGAATGAGCGCGCGGGGCACGTGGGCGCAGTCGTCGATCGCGGCCTTGAGCGTGAGTTCGCTGCCGGTTTCAGTTGCACGCAACCGAATGCGCAGGCCGCGATCGAATAATGTCAACGCCGCGTCGTCGAACAGCCACGTGTCGCGCACGCCCCCGCGAGACGCCAGGTCGAGCGCGCGGATGACCTGGTCAGGCTCGGAGCAAAGTGCGACCTGGATTTCTGCCTGCGTCGTGCCGGAAGCGTGGCTGGTCTTCCCGCGGGCCAGGGGCACAGCCACGATCAAGACCGTGATCAGCAAAACGGTCGGGGTGCGTCGTGCCATGACGATGCGCATCGTCGCCGGATTCTAGACCGCGAGATACACCGCCAGCACGACGCCGAGGGCGGCTAGGAACAGCGACAGCGTAACCGGGTAAATCGGGTTATGCGAACGCGGAACGTCGGCGGGCGGCAACGTCGCCACGTAGCTCCGGTGCTGAATTGCCCCAATGATGAAGCAGGCGATGCCGACCACGACCAGCAGGATGCCGACGAGGTTGGAAACGTCGTGATGCGCTTCCAGATGGTTGACCACGCCCGGCTGTTGCACCGCGAGCAGCCGCAGAAAGAGTCCGAACCGCGCCACGACGAAGCCGAAGGCCATGATAGTGAGGCCGGTGCGCACCCACGCGAGCAGCGTGCGCTCGGCGGCAAAGAAAACGCGTGGATCGCTCAGCATGCGTTGCTCCGTGGCTATCGATATTACTTGGCGTGCAGCGAAACGAGCCGGGCGAGGATGATCGCCGGATAGAGCTGGCCGACCAGCGCTTCCAGTGTCGCCAGCGACTGCGTGATCCGTACGGTTGGCGTGATGTCACCGTAGCCGACAGTCGTCAACGTGACGAAACTGAAATAGAACCAGCGCTGCGGACCCCTGCCTTCACGGTCTCCTGCGCTGAATGCGCCCGGTATGTGGAGGGCAATCAGTTCGTAGGCCACCGCCCAAGCGATGCCGAGCAGCAGATACAGCGCGACGGCGCCCATGATACGGTCTGCCGTTACGACGCCGCTGGCAAAGACCCGCGTCGCCACGATGGTCGTAATCAGCAACAGCGCCAACAGCGCTGACCCTTCGCGGACCAGCGGCTGCTCGATCGCGGGAACAACCCACTCCGACCAGCGCGACGCGATAGCGATAAGGCACAGAAAAACGGCAACCAGAGATGCGGAGTGTCGTTTGTAAATCGCGATCGCGCCGCTCAGCAATATGAGCGTGAAAGAGATGTCCCTGAATGCGCGCCCGATCTCCCCCGATGGGAATACGACCGGAATGACGAACACGGTGCTGACCAGCATCACCAGCAGCACCGTCATACTGCTCGCAAGCAGCCACGGCGGCGGCGAGCGCGACGGCCTCATCGAGGCTGGCGGAGTGGGGGCCGTTTCTTCGGGCATTGGACAAGCGATCTCTGTGTGACCGATTATACGCAGAAGCACTGGCCGGATCCTTGGGGCTATTTCGTATTTGATGCGGTGCAATCAACGCCCGACCGGGGCGCGCCGCGGGCGACACTGTTATCCTTTGGGCGTGATCGGGCCGCACAGACAGCCCTCGTACCAGCCAAGGAGGAATGGCCATGCAAGGCTTGATGCAGAATGTTCCGCTGCTGATCTCGTCGCTGATTCAACATGCCGATCGCCATCATGGCGCGATCGAGATCGTATCGCGCCGCGTCGAAGGCGACCTCCATCGCACGACCTATCGTCAATTGCACGCGCGCGCGAAGCAGCTCGCCAATGCGCTGGACGCATGGGGCGTCGGCGAAGGGCAGCGCGTGGCCACGCTGGCGTGGAACGGTCACCGGCACATGGAGCTGTACTACGCAGTGGCCGGCAAGGGCGCGATCGTCCACACGATCAACCCGAGGCTCGTTCCCGACCAGGTCGCGTGGATCGTCAACCACGCCGAGGATACGTGCCTGTTCTTCGATCTGACATTCCTGCCGATCGTCGAAAAGATCGCGGCGCAATTGAAGACCGTCAAGCACTTCGTCGCGATGACCGACCGCGCGCACATGCCGGCAAGCACCAGCATTCCAGAGCTATCCTGTTATGAAGAATTGCTGACGGCGCAATCGACAGACTACATCTGGCCGGTTTTCGACGAGAACCTCGCGTCGTCGATCTGCTACACGTCGGGGACGACCGGACATCCGAAAGGCGTTCTCTACAGTCATCGTTCGACCTTGCTGCACACGTTCTGCGTTACGGCTCCCGACTCCCTCAGTATCTCGAGCACGGAGGTGATCCTCCCGGTCGTGCCGATGTTCCACGTCAACGCGTGGGGCATTCCCTATGCCGGCGCGATGACGGGCGCAAAGCTGGTGTTTCCGGGTGCGGCGCTCGACGGCAAGTCGGTCTACGAGCTGATCGAGGCGGAAAAAGTCACGCTGTCTGCCGGCGTGCCGACGGTGTGGCAGGGACTGCTCAACTACATGGATCAGAATTCGCTGCGCTTCTCGACGATGCGCCGGACCATCGTCGGCGGCGCGGCGTTGCCGCCGGCGATGCTGCGCACCTTCGAGGAGAAGTACGGTATCACCGCCCTGCATGCGTGGGGCATGACCGAGATGTCGCCCATCGGTACCGTATGCGCGCTGCGAGCGCGCCACACTGCCTGCTCGCAGGAAGAGCTGTATGCCGTGAAGTCGAAGCAGGGCCGCGCGGTGTACGGTGTCGACATGAAAATCGTCGATCACGACGGCAACGAGCTGCCGTGGGATGGCAAGGCATTTGGCGACCTGTACGTGCGCGGCCCGTGGACGGTCCGCAAGTATTTCCGCGACGAAGGCGGCGATCCGCTGGTCACCGATGCGGCGGGCCAGGTCTGGTTCCCCACCGGCGATGTCGCCACGATCGATGCCGACGGCTACATGCAGATCACCGACCGCAGCAAGGACGTCATCAAGTCGGGCGGCGAATGGATCAGTTCGATCGACATCGAGAACGTCGCGGTTGCGCATCCCGCGGTGGCGATGGCGGCCTGCATCGGCATCGCCCATCCCAAATGGGACGAGCGGCCGCTCCTGGTCGTGGTTCGCAAGCCGGGCGCTGATTTGACGCGCGAGGTCCTGCTCAAGTACTACGAAGGCCGCGTCGCCAAGTGGCAGATGCCGGACGACGTCGCCTTCGTCGATTCGATTCCCATGGGCCCGACCGGGAAAATGCTCAAGAACAAACTGCGCGAGCAGTTTCGCGGTTACAAGTTGCCGGGGACCTGATCGCGCTCATCGACATGGCTGCCGACAAACGCCCCCACACCCACCGCTACGAAGTAATCCGCACGGCCGTGATCGCGATTGCGGTGATCGGGGCGCTGCTGTGGACCGCGTTTGCGCTCCTGCAGCCCGCGCCCCCGCGCCGCGTTGTCCTCGCTTCCGGGAACGAGAGCGGTATCTATCACAAGTTCGCCCAGCAATACATTGCGATCCTCAAGCGCGAGGGCGTCAAGGTCGAAGAGCGGATGACTGCCGGTGCGTCCGAAAACATGGCCCTGTTGCAGAATCCTGCATCGCGCATCGATATCGCATTCCTGCAGGGGGGCGTCGTCGACGCTGCCGCAACCCACGACGTGGTCATGCTTGCGAGCCTGTACTACGAGCCGCTCTGGATTTTCTATCGCGACCCGGGGAAGCTTTCGCAGATCAATCAGCTCGAGGGCAAGCGCATTGCCGTCGGCGCGCCGGGAAGCGGGACGCGCGCCCTGGTCGACAGGGTGTTTCTCGCCAACGGCCTGGTCGCCGCCAACGGCATCGCGCGCGGCAACACCGAGATCGTCTCGACCGGTGGCGCCGACGCCTTGCGCGCATTGAAAGCGGGCGAGATCGACGCCGCGCTGTTCGTCGGTGGGGCGCAAACGCCCACGATCCAGCAGGCGATGCGCGATCCGTCGATCAAGCTCATGAGCCTCGACCGCGCCGAGGCCTATCCGCGACGCTTCCCCTGGATCTCCAAGCTGACCCTGCCCGCGGGCACCATCGATCTCGCCATCAATCTTCCGGATCGTGACATGCAGATGATCGGGACCAAGGCGATGCTTGGCGCCCGCGACGGGTTGCACCCGGCTCTCATCAACCTGCTCATCGACGCTGCGCGAGAAATTCACGGCGACCAGGGCTATTTCGAAGCTGCCGGCGAGTTCCCGGGGACCGCTCCAGTGGATATTCCGGTCTCGCCCTACGCGGATCAGCACAAGCGCTTCGGCCCCAGCTTCCTGTACAAATACTTACCATTCTGGGTTGCCACGGTAGTTGAGCGGCTGATCATCCTGCTCCTGCCGCTCGCCGTGATACTGGTCCCATTGCTCAACTACTTGCCGAAGGTCCTGGAGTGGCGAGTCAGATCGCGGATCTATCGGTGGTATGGCGAGCTCAGTCTGCTTGAAAAGGATGTGCACACGCGAAAGGGCGATTTGCCTGTCGAGCAGTGGCTGAAGGATCTCGATCGCATCGAACGTGCGGTCGAACAGATTCACACACCGGACAAATTCGCGAGCGAGGCGTATACGCTGCGCGAGCACGTCGGACTTGTCCGTCGGGCCGTGATGGCGAAGGCAGGTGCCGCGCCTGCGCCATGAGCAGACGCTAACGCTCGAGGTAGCCGATGGCGTTGCGGAATGGCGCATCGGAAATCCGCAGGACTCCGCCGAAAGGCTGATCCATCTCGATGATCAGGAAGATCGCGCTCGATACCGAGAGCGCGCACGCCAGCAGCACCGCATTGACCGTCCAGTTATTTGGCGCGAACAGCGACAAGCTCGCGAAGATGAGCGCGACCCATAGGATGAGCAGGACCAGAAACGGAATCGGGATCGAGCCGCTGACCTGCTCTACCAGCAGCCAACGCGTCTGGGCCAGGTCTTCGGCCAGTCGCAGCGCCCGCTCCTGCAGCAGGCGTTGCGACGGCGTTGCCGGAGCAAGGGTCCTGAGCCCTTCCTGAATTCGCTCGAACGCCAACGGCCCGCCGGCGGCCGAAGGCTCGACGATCGCGAGAGCACCGACATCGACCCATTGGTGGTCCAGCTTCGCCTTGGCCGTCGCGAGCAGCTGCGCGCGGATCGGGTCGGCCTCGGTGCCGTACTGCCGCAGATTCCGGTCGAGCAGGATGAGCTTGGCTGCGCTTCCTCGGATTTCTTCGGACTTGATGTCGAAGGAGCCCTTGGCGGAGGCGAGCAGGAATCCAAGCACGAGAGCGGCCATGGTCGCGATGAGGCCGACGCCGATCCGAACCGCGCTTTCCGTTTCTTGTGTGAGGTGATGCTCCGGCAGCACCTTGCGCAGATATGCGCCAAACCAGGCGCCCGCGATGATCCCCGCGAATGCAACAATCGCTGTCAACAGTGCATTCAAAATGTGCGTCCTTCGCAAAGACGAACGGGAAAAGCCGAGTACACGACATTTTTCGTCTGCGCGTCAAGGGGCCAAGTGCGTCCACCACGCGCGACGATCACTGGAGCCGAACGCACAACCGCTATGCTATGATTTCAGAGGTTTCCGCGTAGGGAATAAACCGATGAATCGACTGTACGCCGGCGGTGTTTTGATTGCGCTTTTCGCAAGTGCTGCCCCATCCGCGCTCGCGGAAATGAGTGCCGAAGAACTCGCCAAGATCGCGCAGAATCCGGTCGGCAACCTGATCAGCGTGCCATTCCAGAACAACACCAACCTGAATTTCGGACCCGAGAAAGGCACACAAAACATACTCAACATCCAGCCGGTGGTGCCGATTTCGATCAGTGACGACTGGAACATCATCACCCGCACTATCCTGCCGGTGATCTGGCAACCGGCCCTTGGGCCGGACGACGGCAGCCTGAGCGGTATCGGCGATCTCCAATTCAACGCGTTCCTGTCGCCGGCCAAGCCCGGCGAATGGATCTGGGGGGCAGGCGCCATCGTGCAGGCGCCGACGCAAAGCAATGCCAAGCTCGGCAACGATAACTGGGGTCTCGGCCCGACGTTCGTCGTGCTGCATCTCGACAAGGGCAGCCCCTGGGTGTACGGCGTGCTAGTCAACCAAGTATGGTCTCTGACCAGCAACAAGCAAGGCGGTTCGTACAGCAACGGGCTAATCCAGCCGTTCGTCAATTACAATTTCGAAGGCGGTGCGTACCTAACCACGGCGCCGATCGCGACCGTGAACTGGAAGGCTGAAGGCAGCCAGCAGTGGACCGTGCCCATCGGCGGCGGTGTGGGCAAGATCTTTCACCTCGGCAAGCTGCCGGTGAACACGCAGCTATCCGCCTATTACAACGTGGTGAAGCCCGATTTCGGAGCCAATTGGCAGATCCGTGCCCAAGTCCAGTTCATGTTCCCGAAGTAGCCGGCGGGCATGACAGCAGCGTTGCAACTATCGTGAACCAACCCATTGCGGAGACATCGATGCAACCTTTGAATCGTTTGAAGTGCGGTCTCGTCGCGCTTGTCGTGAGCGTCGCGGGACTGGTGTCGGCAACTGCATCGGGCGCGGAAATGAACATGTACGATGGGCAGTGGCACTACGATCTTGTCGTCTATGGCTGGTTCCCAGCCATGACGACCGATCTCAATTTCACCTTGCGCAATGGTGCGACGGCGTCGCCTTCGGTGACCGTCAAGCCGAAAAACTACATCAGCGACCTGCAGTTCGGAGCGATGGGAGCGTTTGGCGCGCGCAAGGGTGACTGGAGCGTGTTCACCGACATCGTTTATGCGGACATCTCGTCGCTCAGTTCGAAAGTAAAGACGCTCCACACGCCGGGGGGCGAAATTACGCCGCAGGTCGATATCAACGTCAACGTCGGTCTCAAGGAACTGATCTGGACGCTGGCTGGCGGTTACACCGTAGCGCGCAGCGACCAGGGCAATCTCGACATCATTGCCGGGACGCGCTATGGCGGACTCAGGAGTTCGCTCGGGGTGAATGCCTTCGGACCCGGCGGCGTCCTCGGAACCTCCGCCAGCACCGACGCGAATGTGAACGTCTGGACCGGCATTATTGGCGTGAAGGGAGCAGTGCGCCTGAGCGATGATGGCAAGTGGTACATGCCCTATGAAGCCGATATCGGTGCCGGGTCGTCGAGCCATGCTTCCGCCACGTCCGCGAACGCCATTCTCGCCGTCGGTTACAAATTCGGGTGGGGTGACCTTGTGTTGGGTTGGCGCTACCTTACCTACAATATGGGTTCCGGCACCCCTGTCGAGAAATTGATCATGAGCGGACCGGCGATGGGTGCATCGTTCCGCTGGTAGACGTCGACGGCAGCGCGGTGTCGGCAAGGCGCTGCTGCGCGCAGCGCACTTTGTAATCATTTCGACTTCAGGACGAACCATGAAAATCCTTCGAGTCATCATTGTATCGAGTGTTGCGCTCGCGACATTTTTTGCGGTCTCGACCCATGTGGCGGCGCAGGCCGCGAGCGCACCCGCGGCCAGCGCCGCGGCGGCCCTGCCGGCAGATCCGTGGCCGCGCGACGTCAGCATTTCCAACGCGGCACTACTCATCTATCAGCCGCAGGTCAATTCGTGGGTCGACAACAAGCTCGACTTCCGCTCGGCGATGGCGATCAAGCCGACCGGCGCAAAGGAGGAAACTTTCGGCGTCGTGTTTGCCACCGCGCGCACGCAGGTCGACAAGGTCGAGCGCACGGTCGTGTTCGAGAACCTGCAGATCACCAAGCTCGACTTTCCGACGTTGCCTGACCACGGCGCCGGTTACCGGGCCGAGCTGCAGAAACGCCTCACGACTGATATGAAGACCATCTCGCTCGACCGGCTGGAGACATCGCTCGCCGCCGCCGGCATCAAGGTGCCGCCGGTTGAGGTCAATAACGCGCCGCCGCAGGTGATCGTGAGCTACTCTCCGGCGATCCTGGTGCCGATCGACGGTCCTCCCGTCATGAAACCCGTACCCAACCACTCGCTCGCTCAGCGCGTGATCAATACACGGGCTCTGATTCTCCAGGGCGGCATGGGCAACAACTTTTACGTTCACGTCTACGACGGCTGGCTCTCGTCGAGCACGATCAATGGTCCATGGTCGCAGGCGACGATGGGACCGTTCGAGGCCAAGGCGGCGAACGACATCGCGCAGCAATTGAGCAAGGCCGGAACCGTCGACCTGCTCGACGGCGGGCCGAAGGCAAACCCCAAGCCGTCGCTGGCGAACGGCGTGCCCACCATCTACACCGCGCAGGGTCCCGCCGAGCTGATCATCTTCAACGGCCAGCCCGACTTCGTGCCGATCGTGGGAACGCAGCTGCTGTGGGCGTCCAACACCACCAACGACGTGCTCATCGACACGACCAACAACAACTATTACGTACTCCTCGCCGGACGCTGGTTCAGGTCGACGGGGCTGACGGGTCCATGGACCTTCGTCGCGAGCAGTTCGCTGCCGCCGGGATTTGCGCAAATTCCCTCGACTTCGCTGGCTGGCGCTGTGTTGCCATCGGTCGCCGGCACGCCGCAGGCGCAGCAAGCGGTGATCGCCAACACGATTCCGCAGACGGCGACCGTCCCGCTCAAGAACGGACCGACATTCACGCCAAACTTCGATGGTCCACCGCAATACTCGCAGATCCCGGGCACGAACCTAACCTACGTCGCCAATTCGTCGGTGCCGGTGATCCAGGTAAGTCCCTCAAGCTATTACGCGGTCACTGCAGGCGTGTGGTTTAACTCGGCGCAGCTGACCGGCCCATGGGTGGTCGCGAACTCGGTTCCGTCGGTGATCTATACGATTCCGCCGTCGTCGCCGATCTACTACGTGACGTATGTGAAGATCTACGAGGCGACGCCCACTGTCGTCTACGAGGGCTACACGCCGGGCTACCTTGGGGTTGTCGTCGAGCCGTCCGGGACGATCGTGTACGGAACGGGATACGCATACACGCCGTGGATCGGTACCGTGTGGTATCCGGCGCCGGTGACGTACACCGTGGCCGCCGCGCCGATCTACAACCCCTACGTCGGCTTCACCTTCGGCTTCGCGATGGGGCTGGCCACGGCCGCATGGTACGCGCCTTATTACGGCGGTTACTACGGTGCGTACTATCACCCTGCGTACTGGGGAGGTTATCCCTGCTGCGGGACGGCGAGCGCAAACGTGTACGGCCATTGGGGCAGCACGACTTATTCGGGCACGCGTTCGTGGTATGCGGGCGGCGGCGTGGCCGGCACGACCGCGAGCGGCAGCTACTACAACTCGCGCACCGGCACGAGCGGAACGTACAACGCGGGCAGGCAGTACAACGCCAACACCGGCAACTACACGCGCGGGTACGACAGGACCGCAAATGGCGCGGCAGGTGGTTCAGCCAGCGTTGCCCGCGGCGCCAACTACAACGAATATACCGGACAGCGCTCGACGGCCAACGCCGCATCGGCAACGGGCGCGGGCGGCAGTTCCTACAATCGCGCAGGCGCGTCGACCGCCGGGCCGGAAGGCAACGCACACGTCGGCGGCGGCTCGACGTACAACGCGGCGACCGGCAAGACCAACACGTGGGGCACGGCCTCCGTCGGCAACAACCACTATGCGGACGTGAACGGCAACGTCTACAAGAACACCGGCGACGGCTGGCAGCAGCATTCGGCGAGCGGCTGGTCGAACTCGTCGAGCGCTTCGTCTTGGGGCGACAAGGAATCGCAGGCGCGCAGCACAGGCGCTAGCGGCTGGGGTGGCGGCGGCGGATTCGGCGGTGATCGCTCGAGCGGCGGCTTTGGTGGTTTTGGCGGCGGAGGATTCGGAGGCGGCGATCGCTTCGGCGGTGGCG
>Ga0066789_10000789_pt1 | contig 13393 bp, 12 predicted proteins | sample OrgsoiDNA2013049_FD_70960 | JGI IMG/M metagenome (GOLD analysis project Ga0066789, IMG submission 70960) | Permafrost soil microbial communities from the Arctic, to analyse light accelerated degradation of dissolved organic matter (DOM) -... | ecosystem: Environmental > Terrestrial > Soil >...
GTGGAGCTGCCGGAGCAGGTCGTCAACGTCGGTGACGACATCTTCGTCAAGGTCATCGACATCGACCTCGAGCGTCGCCGCATCTCGCTCTCGCTCAAGCAGGCCAACGACCCGCAGGGCGCAGTCGCCGAGTTCGACCCGACGATGTACGGCATGGCTGCCGAGTACGACGAGGCCGGCAACTACAAGTACCCCGAGGGCTTCGACCCCGAGACCAACGAATGGGTCGGCGGTCACGAGGAGCAGCGCGAGAAGTGGGAGAAGCAGTACGCCCAGGCGCACGCTCGCTGGGAGGCACACAAGATTCAGGTCGAGGAGGCCATCAAGGCTGACGCCGAGGCCGCCGCAAACCCGGAGAAGCCGACCAGCTACTCCTCGAACGGCTCGTCGTCCGAGTCGAACGCCTCCTCCTCGTCGTCATCGTCCTCGGACTCGTCTCCGGCCGAGGGCACGCTGGCTTCTGACGAGGCGCTCGCCGCCCTGCGCGAGAAGCTCACCGGCAACTAGTCACCACGTTGGACACCGCGGAAGTCATCTGACTCCGTGGGTGCAACCCGAAGGCCCGGACCCTGTGGTCGGGGCCTTCGGGCGTTTCCGTGCCCGTGAATCCGGCGTCGGGAGCGCTAGAGTCGGGCGCATGCTCCGTGTAGGACTCACCGGTGGGATCGGCTCGGGCAAATCGACCGTGGCGCAACGGTTTCGGGAGCTCGGGGCCGTGGTCATCAATGCGGACCAGCTGGCCCGAGAGGTCGTCGCCGTCGACTCGGAGGGTTTGGCCGACATCCGCCGGCGCTTTGGCGAGGCGGTGATGTCACCGGATGGCTCCCTGGATCGTGGCGCGCTGGGCAGGATCGTCTTTGCCGATGAGCACGCCCGTAAGGACCTTGAGGCCATCACCCACCCGCTGATCGGCGCGCGAACCCGTGTGCTGATGGAGGCAGCAGGGCCCGGGAAGATCGTGGTGCATGAGGTGCCGCTGCTCGCCGAGCTGGACATGGCCGCGGCGTACCACCTCACCGTGGTCGTTCGCGCCGACAACGACATCCGTATGGCGCGCCTCACCGGTACCCGCGGGTTCGCCGAGGCCGATGCGCGGGCCCGCATCGCTGCCCAGACCGGCGACCGCGCCCGCCTGGCGGCTGCCGACGTGTGGCTGGACAACAACGGAACGGTCGATGATCTCCTGGCGCAGGTCGACGCGCTCTGGCAGGACAGGATCGTTGTCTTCAACAACAACCTGATGACTGGCTCTCCCAGCCGTCGACCTGACTCGCCGGGCCTTGTCGCCCATGACGACTCGTGGCCGCTGGCGGCGGCACGGATCGGCGGGCGGATACGTCAGGCGCTGGGTGAACGGGCGGTGGCCGTCGAGCACGTCGGGTCGACCAGTGTCCCCGGTCTTGTCGCCGAGGATGTGATCGACCTGCAGGTCGGCGTGCAGGTGCTTGCCGATGCCGACGACCCCGGGTTCGTAGGGGCCTTGGCGGACCGGGGTTTCCCCCGGGCCGAGGGTGTCGACCCCAGGTCACAGCCCGAGCTCTCATGGACCGAGGATGCGGCTCCGAGGCGCCAGCGCGTCCACGGCAGCGGTGATCCCGGACGAATGCTGCGCGTGTACGTACGAGAGACCGATGGACCTGCCTGGCGCACAGCGCTCCTGCTGCGGGACTGGCTCCGTGCGGAGCCTGGCGAACGCGAGGCGTACAGCGCGCTCAAGCGTCAGCTGGCGGCGACTTCGACGACCAGGACCGAAGTCGTTGAGGCCCTCCAGCCATGGCTGGAGAAGGCCTTCGCCCGCGCGGACAAGTGGGCGGGGCATACCGGATGGAGCCCCAGGTGAGCGAACAGCGCAAACCGCACAGTGTCTATAGCCAGGGCGATGAGCCCGACCCGCGGTTCTCGCTGGCCAACGAGAGGACAGCTCTGGCATGGATGCGCACTGCCTTGGCTCTGGTCGCCGCCGGTGTGGCGATCATCTCGATCTCGAGCCTGGGCAACGTGCCCAGGTGGGCGGCACTGATCGGGGCGGCGTCGTGCCTGAGCGGAGCCCTGCTCGCCTGGCGGGCCGTCGTCGGATGGGCTCGTGTCGAACGTGCCCTGCGAATGAGGCAGGCGTTGCCGCCACCGCGCGCCCTGGCCACGCTAGCGGGCGGGGTGATCGTTCTTGCCGCCCTGATGATCGTGCTCGGCGTCATGGAGCTGTTGCGCTGATGACGGCCTCTCCGGATCGCGCGGCGCTTCAGGCCGAGCGCACGGCGCTGGCCTGGCAGCGAACCGCCATCACGTCAACGGTCGTCATGGTGCCGCTGATTGTGGTCAACGCACGTCTGGGGTCTTGGCTCGTGACGATTCTGGGGGCTTTGTCCACCATCGCGGCGGGTGTGATGGTCGTCAGGGTGCGGCGTAGGTTCTCCCAGCTGCGGGGCGAGCAGGTGCCGTACTCGCCGTTCGACCCGATGCTCTACGTGGCCGTGGTGGCAAGCCTTGCGGCGTCCGGTGGCCTGATCACTGCGCTGGTCCGCGTGATGCGCTGAGCTGGTGGGCTTGAACCGGGTGAGGCCGCACGGACCTGGATCGGGCAGGTGACCGCTGTCGGTGTCGGCGTCTACGGTTGACGTATGCGGCCCACGACGGATCTTCAGCGGACGGTTGCCCCATTCCAGGTGGTGGCCGACTTCGAGCCCAGCGGCGACCAGCCGACGGCGATCGCCGACCTGGCCAAGCGGATCCAGGCGGGTGAGCAGGACATCGTGCTGCTGGGCGCCACCGGCACCGGCAAGTCGGCCACCGCTGCCTGGCTCATCGAGCAGGTCCAGCGCCCGACGCTCGTGATGGCGCCGAACAAGACGCTCGCCGCCCAGCTGGCCAACGAGTTCCGCGAGCTGCTGCCGAACAACGCCGTCGAGTACTTCGTCAGCTACTACGACTACTACCAGCCGGAGGCCTATATCGCCCAGACGGACACCTATATCGAGAAGGACTCCTCGATCAACGACGAGGTGGAGCGGCTGCGACACAGCGCCACCAACTCGTTGCTGACCAGGCGCGATGTCATCGTGGTGGCCTCGGTGTCCTGCATCTATGGCCTGGGCACCCCGCAGGAGTACGTCGACCGGATGGTCCGGCTCAAGGTCGGCGCCCAGATCGTTCGAGACGACCTGTTGCGCCAGTTCGTCCAGATGCAGTACACGCGCAACGACCTTGCGTTCACCCGCGGGACCTTTCGGGTGCGCGGCGACACGGTCGAGATCATCCCGGTCTATGAGCAGCTCGCGATCCGGATCGAGTTCTTCGGCGATGAGATCGAGCGCCTCTACACCCTGCACCCGCTCACCGGCGAGATCGTGCGCGAGGAGGAGGAGATGTACGTCTTCCCGGCAACTCACTACGTGGCCGGTCCAGAACGGATGGAGCGGGCGGTCCGTGGCATCGAGGCTGAGCTCGGGGAGCAGCTCGCGGCCTTCGAGAAGCAGGGCAAGCTGCTCGAGGCCCAAAGGCTGCGGATGCGCACGACCTATGACCTGGAGATGATGCGTCAGGTCGGGTCCTGCTCCGGCATCGAGAACTACTCGTTGCATATCGATGGTCGGGCCCGCGGGTCTGCTCCCAACTGCCTGCTCGACTACTTCCCGGAGGACTTCCTGCTGGTCATCGACGAGTCGCACGTGACAGTGCCGCAGATCGGGGCGATGTACGAGGGTGACATGTCGCGCAAGCGCAACCTGGTGGACTTCGGGTTCCGGTTGCCCAGCGCGATGGACAACCGGCCCTTGCGCTGGGACGAGTTCCTCGGGCGGACGGGTCAGACGATCTACATGTCGGCGACTCCGGGCACCTATGAGCTGGCCAAGGGTGACGGTGTGGTCGAGCAGATCATCCGCCCGACGGGCCTGGTCGACCCGCAGATCGTGCTCAAGCCGACCAAGGGCCAGATCGACGACCTGCTGCACGAGATCGGCGAACGCACGGCCAAGCACGAGCGCGTGCTGGTCACGACGCTGACCAAGAAGATGGCCGAGGACCTGACCGACTACCTGCTGGACAAGGGCGTCAGGGTGCGTTATCTGCACTCAGAGGTCGACACCCTGCGCCGGGTCGAGCTGCTGAGAGAGCTGCGGATGGGGGAGTACGACGTCCTGGTCGGCATCAACCTGCTGCGTGAGGGCCTCGACCTGCCCGAGGTCTCACTGGTGAGCATTCTGGACGCCGACAAGGAGGGGTTCCTGCGCTCCGCCCGCAGCCTGATCCAGACCATCGGCCGTGCCGCCCGCAACGTCTCCGGCGAGGTCCACATGTATGCCGACAAGGTGACCCCCTCGATGGAGCAGGCCATCGACGAGACGACGAGGCGGCGGGCCATCCAGGTTGCCTACAACCTCGAAAGGGGTCTGGACCCCCAGCCTCTGCGCAAGAAGATCGCGGACATCACCGACCTGCTCGAGCGCGAGGACGCCGACACTGAGGCCCTGCTGGGCAGCGGTCGATCCCAGTCGCGTGGCAAGGCTCGTGGTGGCGCCGGTGGACGAGGTGCCCTGGCCGCCGACATCGGGGTGTCGAGCGGGCGGCTGGCCGATATGCCTGCCGCTGACCTGGCCAACCTCATCCAGGAGCTCACCGTGCAGATGCACCAGGCGGCCTCCGACCTGCACTTCGAGCTGGCCGCCCGGTTGCGCGATGAGCTGGGCGATCTCAAGAAGGAGCTGCGTCAGATGAACGCGGCGACGCGGTGAGCCTCGTTCATCCCCACCTCGCCGGCACTCACCTCGCCCGTGCTTGGCGCTGAGCGCCAACCAGCATGAGGGATGGCCCCCGGGCTTTGGGATACTCTTCACATATCGGAGGGGAGTATCCCCACGCGGCGTCCTCGTCAACACGGATCAGCGGGCTTGCTTAGCCTTTCTGCTCCCGGGGAGTCGGTCCGCCATCAGGGCGGGAGAGACCTCCGGCCACTTGCTGTTGCACCGTGACCGGAAGGCGCTCCTCGATGAATGTTCCGCTGTGGGTCTGGATCCTCACGATCGGGCTGACCGGCCTCCTCCTTCTGGTGGATGTGGTGATCATCGGTCGCAGGCCCCACGTCCCGTCCATGGCCGAAGCTGGGCGTTATCTCGCGATGTACGTTGCCCTCGCCTTCCTCTTCGGGTTGGGCGTGTGGTACTTCTCCGGCGCCGACTTCGCCGCGCAGTTCTACGCCGGCTGGCTGACCGAGTACAGCCTGAGCGTCGACAACCTCTTCGTGTTCCTCATCATCATGACCAAGTTCGATGTCCCCGAAAAGCTGCAGCAGACGGCGCTGATGGTCGGCATCGTCATCGCCCTGATCCTGCGCGGCATCTTCATCGCGCTCGGAGCCGCCTCGATCAACGAGTTCTCGTGGATCTTCTACGTCTTCGGGGCATTCCTCATCTACACCGCCAGCAGGCTGGCCCGGGAAGGTGACAGCGACGATGACGAGTTCGAGGAGAACCGCTTCCTGAAGTGGGTGGAGACCCGATTCCCGGCGACCAACCAGTGGCAGGGAACCAAGCTCACCATCAGGTCCAACGGGAGCCGGATCATCACGCCGATGTTCATCGTCATCCTTGCGCTGGGCACCACCGACCTGCTCTTTGCGCTGGACTCCATTCCCGCGATCTTCGGTCTGACCCAGGAGCCCTTCCTGGTGCTGACTGCCAATATCTTCGCCCTGATGGGCCTGCGCCAGCTCTACTTCCTCATCGGCGGCCTGCTCAGGCGCCTGGTCTATCTGGGCATCGGCCTGGCCATCCTGCTCGCGTTCATCGGCGGCAAGCTGATCCTGCACGCGATGCACGTCAACGAGCTGCCGTTCATCAACGGTGGGAAGCCAGTGGAGGCCGCTCCGGAGATCTCGATCGGTCAGTCGCTCACCGTCATCGTCGTCGTCCTGGTGATCACGACCGTCGCGAGCCTGCTCAAGAGCCGCAAGGGAAACGGAGCCATGAGCTCGCACTGACCAACCATGAGCTCGCTCTGACCTCAGTCGAGCGCATGAGGCGGACCGTGCACGAGGTTGACCCGGATGTCGGGATCACTGGTTCGTGGTCTCGGCCAGCGCCTCGGGGGTGGAAGGGGCGGACCTCCTGCCCATCACCAGCCCGCTGGCCGCCACAACGCACGCCATACCGAGCAGCTGGGATGCGCTCAGCTTCTGGCCGAGCACGAACAACCCGGCCAGGGCCGCCACGGCGGGTTCGAGGCTGAGCAGGATGCCGAACACGTGGGCCGCCAGGCGCCGCAGGGCGATCAGCTCCAGAGAGTATGGGAGGACAGACGACAACACCGCTATGGTGGCGCCCCGCCAGAGCGCTTCAGGGGTCCACAGCGCCGACCCTGCCGTCGCCAGCCCGACCGGGGCGACGAGCACGGCCGCGATCGACATGGCGATCGCCAGCCCGTCCAGCTGGGCGAAGCGGGCGCCCGTTCGACTGCTGAACACGATGTATCCCGCCCACGCGGCCCCTGCAGCCAGGGCAAGTCCCAGTCCGGCCAGGTCGATCTCGGCCAGGGGGGTCTTGGTGATCCCCGAGATCAGGACCACGCCTACCGCAGCTCCGGCAACGGCGAGCAGATCTCTGCGGCGGTGGGACAGGACGGTTGCAAGTACGAGGGGACCGATGAACTCGACGGTGACCGTCACGCCGATCGGTATCCGGGCCAGCGCGCCGTAGAAGAACAGATTCATCAGGGCCAGGATCGCCCCGAACGCGCCGACCACCAGCCAGTCTCCCGTGGTCCGGCGACGCACCCTGGGCCTGGCGACAACGAGCAGGATCGCTGCCGCGATGGTCAGCCGCAAGGTCACCGAACCGAACACGCCCACCAACGGGATCAGCGTGGCCGCCATCGCGCCACCGAACTGGACCGAGATGATGGCGGCCAGCACCAGAAGCGGTGCGGGGACCCGCCGGGTCACGCAGCGCTCGCGCGCTGGCGCAGGGCCGTCGGGCTGGTCCACAACCTCGTGACGGGCACGGTGACGTACTGCTGGCTGTTCACGCTCGACATCGTCACACGTCCGCGGCACCACCGCGGGACCCGGGTCAGCGACAGAGGCAGAAAGGATGACCTGCCGGGTCGGCGTAGACCCTGAAGCCGCTGGTCTGTTCAGCCTCGGGTGCACTCGTCGGCGAGAGAGCCGTGGCGCCCAGTGCAAGCGCTCCCTCGTGCCCGGTCACGAAGCTGTCCACCGCCAGGTCCAGGTGCATCTGTTGTGGTGGCCCGTCCGGCCATTGCGGCGCTACGTAGTTGGTCGCGCGCTGAAAGCCCAGCCTGACGCCCGACCCGTCGCCACGCAGGCTCTGCCACGAGTCGTCCCCGTCGTCGGCGATCTCCTGACCCAGCAAGCCAGCGTAGAACGTGGCCAGAGCGTGCGGATCGGGACAGTCGAGCACGACCATGTCGAAGCGGCCAACGGCCACACCCGCCGGTGCTGTGGTCATGCGTTGCAGCCCATCGGGCCGGCTGAGGACGTCGAGGTTGAGCGTGACGTGACCGCCGACCTGGCGCGCGGACCGCTGGTGCCTGCCCGAGTCGAGATGTGGACCAGGGCCCCGAGGCGGACGACGAGATCCTTGAGACCCGATGTGGGTTCGGACTGGTTCCTGCCTGCAACCCGGGCCTGGCTGACCAGCTCATGGTGTCTGGCCTCGGCCGTCAGGTCGCGCATGCGCTGCTCGGTCAGCACCTGGTAGATCTGGTAGGGAAACATGGTGCACTCCTCTGTATGGTCCGGTGTCCGGCTTTCCGGCTGTCTACCTCATAACCTCTAAAGCCAGAATGCCAGTTACTTTCATTCCGCGCAACCACCTATTTTGCTATGCTGGTTACGTGCCAGCACCCAGTGATGTCGTGCGCCTCGATGTCTGCGGTGACCCCGCAGACCTGATCGTGCGGTTCCTCAACACGTTGGACGAGGAGGACGGCACTGATTCCATCGCCACCCTCGACGGCTGGGAGTCGTGGCTGTCCGTCCAGGGCTTGGCCGGGTGCTTCGGTCCGCAAGATGCCCCTGCTCTCGAGCGGGCGCGGGACCTGCGTGGCGACCTGCGGGCCCTGGCCAGTGGTGAGCAGCATGCTCAGGGGCGACAGGTCGACGTACAGGTTGCGTTGACGGTCGACGGTCAGGTGGAGCTGAGCGCCCCCACTGCGGTCGGGTTTCTCGCTGCCGCTGCCGCGAAGGTCGCCATCGAGGCCAGGCTCGACCGGATCAAGATCTGCCCCGCGGACGACTGCCGGTGGGCGTTCTACGACACCTCACGGAACCACTCGCGCCAGTGGTGCTCGATGAAGGTGTGTGGCAACCGGGCCAAGGCACGTGCCCATCGTCAGCGCACCGCACCCACGTGAGCCGGATACCTTGCTACCAGCCTCGCTGGCGCCACTCCTGAAGATGGGGGCGTTCGGCGCCGAGCGTCGTGTCCGCGCCATGGCCGGGATAGACCCAGGTGTCATCGTCATACACGTCGAAGATGCGGGTCTGAACATCGCCCAACAGCGAGGCAAAGCGTTCGGGGTCCTTCTCGACGTTGCCGACGCCGCCCGGGAAGAGCGAGTCCCCGGTCCAGAGATGGGTGTGCCCCTGCGGGTCGTCGTAGGCCAGCGCCACCGAGCCTGGCGTGTGCCCGCGAAGGTGGATGACGTCCACGGTGATGTCGCCGAGCTCGAGCGTGTCGCCCTGCGCCAGACGCCGGGTTGGTATGACGGGAAGTGCGTCAGCATCCGCCGCCCCCGCCGCGGTCACTGCCGGGTTGGCCGAAGCCACAACCTGTGCGAGCGCGCGGTGGTGGTCCCAGTGCCGGTGCGTCGTCACGATGATGTCCAGCCGCCCGCCGCCCTCGCGAAGCAGGGTCATGACCCGCACGGGATCGTCGGCGGCGTCGATGAGGAGCTGGGCGCCGGTGTGAACGCAGGTCAGGAGATAGACGTTGTTCGCCATCGTCCCCACGCTCGCCTTGCGGATCGTCAGCTGGGGCAGGTCACGCCGATCGCTGGGGCCGCCAGAGACCACGTCGCCGGTGTAGGACATGCCCACATCCTGTCAGTGGTCTGACGCCATCAACAGATCCATCCGGATCCACGGCCCTGATCAGGTCCGGACGGTGCAAGGTCAGCTCCGGCGGGCAGCGCAGGTCAGCCCCAGGCCGGCAGTGCCGGCAGGGCATCCTCGCTGGAGATTCCGGTGCCATCGCCCCGGGCGAGCCAGAGCAAGATCCCGGCGTTCGTCCCGGCGACTTCCTGGGTGCCGGCCCCGATCGTCCAGGCATCGCCGTTGTCGCCGTGCAGTGATACGGCGGGTACCTGATCTCTGGTCTCCATCCGCCGGACGGCATGAGCGATGGCCCGTCTGACAAACCCTGGGTCAGCATCCGCGAAGGTGTAGCCGGCGTCGAGGTCGACGTGGTGGATGACGACCTCCAAGAGCCGTAGCGTCGGTAGCTGGCCGCCGAGCACTGTGCGCCCGCCTCGCATCTCGACCTCGCTGCGCTCGGGCGGCCCCGCCAACCCCGGGGCCGCTGACGCGAAACGCGCGGCAGACTCGGTGAGGTCAGTGATGATCTCCTGGGCACTGCGGGCAGAGCCGGCCGCGATGTCAGCGTCACGGGCGTGGGCCGACACATACATGGCCACCGGCGTGCCGGTGGTGGCCCAGCTGACCAGGTTCCCCAGCCCGTCCGCGTTGCGGGCGATGTGGGAGAGCACATGGGCACGGGTCCATCCCTCGCACAGGCTGGCCTCCCGGATGGCCTGGTCGTCAAGAGCCGTTGCTGTCCTCTCCAGCAGGCTGGTCTCGCCGGCCAGCAGCGCCAGGTTGTCGGACAGGTGCGAACTAGCGGTCATCCCTGTGCCCTTCCTTGCGAGGTGGCCTCTTCGAGGAGCGCCTTCTCGGCGTCCTCGAGAGCATGGGCCGCGCCGATCAACGCCAGGTGGGAGAAGGCCTGCGGGAAGTTGCCGACCATGCGGTCCTCGATCGGGTCGTACTCCTCGGACAACAGACCGACGTCGTTGGCCAGCTCCACGAGACGGCGCATGAGGGCGTGGCCCTCCTCGAGGCGTCCGGTCAGGGCGTAGGCGGTCACCAGCCAGAAGGAACAGGCCAGGAAGGGATGCTCATCGCCCGGCAGACCGTCCAGGCCGGCATCGGTCCGGTAGCGCAGCACCAGGCCGTCGCGCAGGAGCTCCTTCTCGACAGCGCGGACGGTTCCCAGGAACCGGGGGTCGTCGGCAGAGATGAATCCGACGCTGGGCAGCAGGAGCAGCGAGGCGTCCACCTCTGTCGTGTCGTAGTGCTGGGTGAAACAGCCCTTCTCCTCGTTGTACCCGCGGGACATCACCTCGGCGTACACCTTGCTTCGCAGCTCGCGCCACTTCTGGACCGGACCCTGAAGCCACTGCTGCTCGACAGCCTTGATGGCGCGGTCGAAGGCCACCCACACCATGACCCTGGAGTGGGTGAAGTACCGCAGCTGGTTCCGGAACTCCCACAGCCCGTTGTCCGGCTCGGTCCAGTGGTCGCACAGGTTCCGGACCAGGGCGAGCTGGAGCGCCCACGACTCGGGGGAGTCCTCAAGGCCTTGCTGGCGGGCCAGGTCGAGGGCGACCATCACCTCTCCCAGGACATCCGTCTGGAGCTGGCCGACCGCCTCGTTGCCTATCCGGACAGGACGCGACTCCTCGTAGCCCCCAAGATGGCTGAGCACCCTCTCCGGAAGGTTGCGCGAGCCGTCAACGGCATACATGATCTGCATGTCCTCGGGGTCCCCGGCCACGGCGCGCAGCAGCCAGTTGCGCCACAGCGTGGTCTCCTCCTGATAGCCGGACTTGAGCAGCGCCTCGAGGGTCAGCGAGGCATCACGAAGCCAGCAGAAGCGGTAGTCCCAGTTTCTGGAGCCACCGAACTGCTCGGGCAGGGAGGTGGTGGCGGCTGCGACGATGCCGCCGGTCTCGCGGTCGGTCAGGATCCGCAGGACGAGCAGCGAGCGCACCACGGATTCGCGATAGGGCCCGTCGTAGTCGCACCGAGCAGCCCATTCCTCCCAGTGCGCGACGGTGGGTTCGACGCCTTCGTTCGCCCCCAGCGGCGCGGGAGCGCTGTGATGTGACCTGAACCAGGTCATCGTGAACGTCATCCGCTGACCGGCTGAGACGTTGAACTCGTCCTCGTGGCGAGTGCCCACCGCATGGGGCAGGCGTGACCCGCGCAGAACCACCATGTCCGGCCCGGCGATGGCCGAGATCACCGCGCTGGCGCCGATCTCCGGGCTGTCCGCGCGACGGATGACCCAGGGCCGGACCTTGCCGAAGTCGAACCGCGGCACCCACTCGTGACTCATCCGCACGGTTCCCCTGACCCCCTCGACCCGGCGCACGATATCGGCGCGGTCTTCGCCCAGGGGCATGTAGTCGGTGACCCGGACCATCCCGGTGGGCGTCTCATGGGTCGTCTCCAGGACGAAGCTGTTGCCGACATACCGGCGGGTGGTCCTGGCCGGCTCCTTCGGCCCCAGCAGCCAGTGACCGTTGTCCCGGGTGCCGAGCAACGCCGCAAAACACGCAGGGGAGTCGAACCGTGGCAGGCAGAGCCAGTCGATGGAGCCGTCCCGTCCGACCAGGGCTGCGGTGTCCATATCGCCGAGTACTGCATAGTCCTCGATGGGCAGAGCCATGTTCACACCGTATGCCGTGCAGTCAGTGGCTGCACATACTATTGCGAACGTGCCTGAAGTGACCATGAGCCCTGCCCGGTACGACCATGACCGCCTCGTCGTACGGGGGGCGCGAGAGCACAACCTGCGCAACATCTCCGTTGACCTGCCGCGGAACAGCCTCATCGTCTTCACCGGGCTCTCCGGGTCGGGCAAGTCCTCCCTGGCCTTCGACACGATCTTTGCGGAGGGCCAGCGCCGCTACGTGGAGTCGCTCAGCGCCTATGCGCGCCAGTTCCTCGGGCAGATGGACAAGCCGGATGTCGACTTCATCGAAGGCCTCTCGCCGGCGGTCTCGATCGACCAGAAGTCGACCAACCGCAACCCCCGCTCGACGGTGGGCACGATCACCGAGGTGTACGACTACCTGCGACTGCTGTTCGCGCGAGCTGGACGCCCCCACTGCCCGGTGTGTGGCGAGCCGGTCACGCGTCAGAGCCCGCAGCAGATCGTCGACCGGCTGTCGGAGCTGCCCGAGGGCACCCGGTTCCAGGTCCTGGCGCCGGTGGTGCAGGCTCGCAAGGGCGAGTACGTCGACCTGTTCGGCGAGCTCCAGACCAAGGGCTTCTCACGGGCTCGCGTCGACGGCGAGGTCATCTCGCTCACCGAGCCGCCCACCCTGGAGAAGCAGAAGAAGCACACCATCGAGGTTGTCATCGACCGGCTCGTCGCCAAGGGCCATGACACGGGCGCCAAACGTCGGCTGACCGACTCGGTGGAGACAGCGCTGGGTCTGGCATCGGGTGTCCTGATCGTCGACTTCGTGGACCTGGGCCCGAAGGACGCCGGGCGCGAACGGCGGTACTCGGAGAGGATGGCCTGCCCCAACGACCACCCCCTGGCAATGGATGAGGTCGAGCCGCGCTCGTTCTCGTTCAACTCACCCTTTGGTGCCTGCCCCCGGTGCACCGGCCTGGGTGTCGAGCTCGAGGTGGACCCTGACCTGTTGATCCCCAACGAGGATCTGTCGATCAACCAGGGCGCCATTGCTCCCTGGTCCCAGGGATCAGGCTCCGCGGAGTACTTCCTGCGGCTGCTGAGCGCCCTCGGCGAGGATCTGAAGTTCTCTCTGGACATGCCGTGGAGCTCCTTGCCGGACCGTGCGCGTGAGGCCATCATGCACGGTCAGGACTACAAGGTCCACGTCAAGTACCGCAATCGCTTTGGCCGGGACCGTTCCTACACCACCGGGTTCGAGGGAGTGGTGCCCTTCGTCAGACGACGCCACGCCGAGACCGACTCCGAGTGGTCCCGCGAGCGGTATGAGGGCTATATGCGAGAGGTGCCGTGCCCGCAGTGCGATGGGGCGAGGCTCAAGCCCGAGTCGCTGGCCGTCCACATCGGGGGTCGGAGCATCTCCCAGATCTGCGGGCTCGCGATCGCGGACTGCGCCAAGTTTCTTGCCGAGGTCGACTTCACCTCGCGTGAGCGACAGATCGCCGAGCGGGTCATCAAGGAGATCCAGGCCCGGCTGGGCTTCCTCCTCGACGTCGGCCTGGACTACCTCTCACTGGACCGTCCGGCCGGCACCCTGTCCGGTGGCGAGGCGCAGCGCATCAGGCTGGCCACCCAGATCGGCTCCGGGCTGGTCGGCGTCCTGTACGTCCTGGACGAGCCGTCGATCGGGTTGCATCAGCGCGACAACCACAGACTGATCGAGACGCTGACCC
>Ga0066789_10000790_pt1 | contig 13383 bp, 8 predicted proteins | sample OrgsoiDNA2013049_FD_70960 | JGI IMG/M metagenome (GOLD analysis project Ga0066789, IMG submission 70960) | Permafrost soil microbial communities from the Arctic, to analyse light accelerated degradation of dissolved organic matter (DOM) -... | ecosystem: Environmental > Terrestrial > Soil >...
TTTCAGGGAGCTGCGCTCGCGTTCCGCAGCAACTTGACCAACGAGCTCTTGTTGCTGGTGGCCGCCGTGCTCGTCATGTACATCGTACTCGGCGTGCTGTACGAGAGCTTCATCCATCCGATCACGATTCTCTCGACGCTGCCGTCGGCGGGCATCGGCGCGCTGCTCGCCCTCATGCTGGCCGGCGACGATCTGACCATCATTGCGCTGATCGGGATCATCCTTCTCATCGGCATCGTGAAAAAGAACGCGATCCTAATGATCGACTTCGCGGTCGTTGCGGAGCGCGACGAGGGGCTTTCACCCCGTGATGCAATCTACAAGGCGTGCCTGCTGCGCTTTCGCCCCATACTCATGACGACCGTCGCCGCGATATTCGGTGCGCTGCCGCTGATGTTCGGCACGGGCACTGGCTCGGAACTGCGCCACCCGCTCGGCATCAGCATCGTGGGCGGGCTGTTGGTGAGCCAGGTGCTGACGCTGTTCACGACACCGGTGATCTATCTCGCGTTCGACCGCATCGCGGTGCGTCTGCGCGGCCGTGCACGCGCGAGTGGCGGCGAAACGTTGGCGGACAATCCCACGTGAACATCTCCGCCCCCTTCATCCATCGGCCGGTGGCGACGATACTTCTGACAGTCGGTGTCACGCTGTGCGGAGGCGCAGCCTTCATGCTGCTGCCGGTGGCGCCGTTGCCGCGCATCGATGTGCCGGCGATCTTCGTCTCGGCCCAACTGCCGGGAGCAAGCCCGGAGGTGATGGCAAGCACGGTGGCAACGCCCCTGGAGCGGCATCTCGGCGCCATCGCCGACGTCGATGACATGACCTCCTCGAGCAGCGTGGGATCGTCGAATATCCAATTGACTTTTGGCGTCGATCGCGACATCGACGGCGCGGCGCGCGACGTGCAGGCGGCCATCGTCGCCGCGCATGCCGACCTGCCCAGCTCGCTGACGCGCAATCCCACCTACCGCAAGCTCAACAGCGCCTTGTTCCCCGTCATGGCCATCGCCATGACGTCGGACGTGCTCACCCAGGGGCAAATCTACGATGCGGCGGACGCCGTGATTTCGCAGCGCCTGTCGCAAATTCAGGGCGTCGGCGGAGTCAACGTCAATGGCAGCGCGCTGCCAGCCGTGCGGGTCGAGATCAATCCTCTGTCGCTGTCCAAGTACGGCATCGGCCTGCAGGACGTTCGCGCCGCCATTTCCAATTCCAACGCCAACGCGCCCAAGGGCGCGATCGAATCCGACCAGCTGCATTATCAGATCTACACCAACGACAATGCCCGCGATGCGGGACCGTACCGCAATCTGATCATCGCCAACCGCAACGGCGCGACGGTGCGGCTCGGCGACGTGGCCACGGTCCTCGACATGCAGGACGGCGCGACCGAAAACATCCGCACTTACGGCCTGTACAACGGCAAGCCGGCCGTGTTTGTCCAGGTCTTTCAGCAGCCCGGCGCCAACGTCATCGAAATGATCGACGCCGTCAAGGCGGAGCTGCCGCTTCTCAAGAGTTCGATCGATCCGAAGATCGATCTCGTAGTCACCTTCGATCGCTCGGTCACGATCCGCGCCTCGCTGCGCCAGGTCGAGCAGACCCTGGTGCTCGCGGTGGCGTTCGTCATCCTGGTGGTCTACATCTTCTTGAATAGTTATCGCGCGGCTCTGATTCCCGCGATGGTCGTGCCGGTGTCGCTGATCGGCACTTTCGGCGCGATGTACCTCCTCGGCTACTCTCTCGATAATTTTTCGCTGATGGCGCTCACCATAGCCACGGGGTTCGTGGTGGATGATGCCATCGTCGTCATGGAAAATACGACGCGGCACATAGAAGGCGGCATGTCGCGCGTAAGCGCCGCCCTGCTCGGTGCGCGCGAAGTGGGATTCACCGTCGTGTCCATGAGCCTGTCCTTGGTCGCGGTGTTCATTCCCTTCATGTTCGCCAGCGGAATTGTCGGAAGGATTTTCCGCGAGTTCACCGTCACCCTGTCGGTATCGATTCTCATCTCTTTGGTCATTTCATTGACGACGACGCCGATGATGTGCTCATTGATTCTCGTACGCGAGAGCGAGCGCAAGCCCTCCCGCTTTGGCCAGGCATTCGAGCGCGGCTTCGCGCGGCTGCGGCGAGGCTATGAGAAAACGCTCGACCGGGCGCTGCAATGGCCGCGAACCATAATGCTGTTGTTGCTCGCAACCTTCGTGCTGAATGTATGTCTTTATATCGTGATTCCCAAAGGTTTTTTTCCACAGCAGGACACCGGTCAGCTGCAGGGAGGCATCCGCGGCGATGCTTCAAGTTCGTTTCAATTGATGAAGCGGAAGTTGCAGGAAGTCGCGGCCATTATCCAGGCGGACCCCGCGGTCAACACGGTCGCGGGTTCCGTGGGCGGCGGCGGTTTCGGCGGCGGCGGCGGCGCGAGCGCCAACGTCACCATCGCACTGAAACCGCTGGCTGAACGGCGAACATCTGCGGACCAGATCATCGCGCGTTTGCGCCCGCAATTGAACAGAGTCGCCGGCGTTTCGGCTTTTCTGCAAGCCGTACAGGACGTCCGCGGCGGCGGCCGCTCGGCCAACTCCCAGTATCAATGGACCTTGCTGGGCGATGACTTGAGCGAATTGCAATCCTGGTCGCAGAAACTTCGATCGGCGCTGCAGGACATGCCGGAAGTCACCGATGTGGATACCGACTTGCAGCCGGGCGGCCTCGAGGCCGATCTAATCGTCGATCGCGACAGCGCGTCGCGGTTGGGACTTACGGAAATTCAGATCGACAACGCGCTGGGCGATGCATTCGCCCAGGCGCAGGTGTCAACCATCTACAACCCGTTCAGTCCGCAGCAATACCATGTTGTCATGGAAGTGGCTCCCGAGTTTTGGCAGAACCCGGAAATACTCAAGGAACTGTACGTGAGCACTTCCGGCGGTGCCGTGAGCGGCACCCAAGCGACTCAAGCTGTTGCCGGCACGGCCGTACTCAAAACGGCGGCATCAAATAAGTCTTCAAGCGCCGCCGCCATCGCCCAGGATGCGGCCCGCAATCTCGCAGCGAATTCCCTGGCCAATGCGGGCCGGGGCAATACCTCCACCGGCGCGGCCGTCAGTACTGCCAAGGAGACCGTTGTGCCGTTTTCGGCGTTCAGTCACTTTACTACGGGGACGACTCCCGTGAGCGTCAACCACACCGGCACCTCGGTCTCGACCGCCATCGCGTTCAACCTGCCGGAGGGTGCATCGCTAAAGACCGCCCTAGATGCGATAGAGCGCAAAATGGCCGAAATCCACGTGCCCGTCACCATCCGCGGGGGAACCTACGGCACCGCCCGGCTGTTTCAACAAAGCGGCAACAACAACCTACTGATGCTGGTTGCGGCCCTGGCCGCGATCTACGTCGTCCTCGGTGTGCTGTATGAGAGCTACAGTCAACCGCTGACCATCCTCTCGACCCTCTTGTCCGCCGGAGTCGGCGCGCTTTTGGCGCTGATGGCCACAGGCACCGAATTCAGTCTCATCGCCTTTCTGGGCATTCTGCTGCTGATCGGCATCGTCAAGAAAAACGCCATCATGATGGTCGATTTTGCCCTGGAGGCCGAGCGCACTCTCGGGATGGATCCGCGCGCGGCGATTTCTCATGCCTGCAGCTTGCGCTTCCGGCCCATCATGATGACAACCTGCGCCGCCATTGCCGGCGCGCTGCCGCTGGCAATTGCCTCCGGCGACGGCACCGAGATGCGCCGGCCCTTGGGGATAGCGATTGTCGGCGGCCTGGTCGTCAGCCAGCTCCTCACGATTTACACGACGCCGGTGGTCTACTTGTACGTGCATCGCTACTGGAAGCATCTGAAACAGGGCAAGTACCGCCCGCCGGCGGCGCGCGCAGCCGGAGAGGAACCGGGCGACCGCGGATTGGACCCTCTGGGAGCCGGCGCGTGACGCGGCTTTCGCACAGCGCCGCATCTCACACCACCGCCATCCTGCGGTTCACGCGTTGGTTTTGCATGTCCATCCTGCTCGCCGCGGCCGCATCCTGCGCCGTCGGTCCCAACTACCATCGCCCGAAGGTCGACGCCGCACCCGATTTCAAAGAGGCGGGCGATTGGAAGCCGAGCGAGCCCAACGATGCGTTGAGCAGGGGTCCCTGGTGGGAAATTTACGGCGACGATGCATTGAACCAACTCGAAGTTCGGATTGATATTTCGAATCAGAACGTCAAAGCCGCCGCGGCCGCCTTCGACCAGTCGCGCGCTCTGGTGGCGCAGGCACGCGCCGGCTTTTGGCCGACGGTGGCCGCGAGCGTCTCACGCCAGCGCGGCGCCGCGGGCGCGCCGACCGCCACCGGCGCCGGCCTGCCGGTCAGCAGCAGTGGACGGTCCCATATAACCGACAGTGCCGGCTTGTCGGCCAATTGGGACTTGGACATATGGGGAAAAATTCGCCGCACCACGGAGAGCGAGCGTGCGTCGGCCCAGTCGAGTGCAGCCGCGCTCGCCGCGGCGCGCCTCTCCGCACAGGCGGAACTGGCGATTGATTATTTCGAGCTGCGTGCACAGGATCAGCTGCAAAAACTTCTCGACGATACGGTGGAGGCGGAGACCTTGTCTTTGAAAATCGCGGAAAGCCGCTACCGCTTCGGCGTGGCAGCGCGGGCCGACGTCGTGAACGCGCAAGCGCAGCTCCTGTCGAGCCAAGCGCAACAAATCAACGCAAAGATCCAGCGCGGGATTCTCGAGCACGCGATCGCCGTGCTGATAGGTCAGCAACCCGCGTCCTTCTCCCTGAGCCCCTCCTCCCTGCGGACCGGTGTGCCCACGGTGCCCCCGGGCATTCCTTCCACCCTGCTCGAGAGGCGTCCGGATATCGCGGAAGCGGAACGCAAGGTGGCCGCGGCGAATGCGCAGATCGGCGTTGCGACGGCGGCGTACTTTCCGGACCTCACCCTGAGCGGCTCGGACGATTACACGGGCAACTCCATGAGCCACCTGATCCGCGCCTCGAACCGGGTCTGGTCGATCGGCCCGGCGCTCGCCGAAACCTTGTTCGACGGAGGCTTGCGGCGCGCACAGGTGGCGCAGGCCCGCGCCGCCTATGAAGGGACCGTCGATAGTTACCGCCAAACCGTTTTGGCCGGATTTCAGCAGGTCGAGGATGAACTCGTCACCTTGCGTGTACTGGAACAGCAGGCGATCATCGAGGAAGCCGCGGTGGCCGCCGCCCAAGAGGCTGAAAAGCTCACCCTCAATCAGTACAAGGCGGGTACGGTCCCCTACAGCAGCGTGATCACAGCGCAGACCGCCCGTCTGAGCGCGGAACAGACGGCGCTCACCGTGCTGTCGAATCGATTGCAAGCGAGCGTCGCGCTGATCGAAGCCGTGGGCGGCGGTTGGAACGCGTCGCAGCTGCCCCTGCCGTAGCGGCGGCGGACTTTTGCCGCACAAAAAAAAACCGTTGAAAAATGCGGCCAATAGTGTGCGCTGGCGCGCGATTTCCTCCAATTGAGCGCTATAAACCCGGATATTCGCAGAACTGAGGGTTCCGTTACATAACGGGGGGGTGGAGTTAGGCAAGAATCCGCCGGAGTGAAGATCTGGCTGGCATTCTTGATCGGGTTCGTGCTGCCCTTTTTGTCGGGGGCGGGCGGCCAAACTGCGCCGCCGAACAACACGGCGCTCGACCGGCTGCCGCCGAATTGGCGGGACGACCGGGGCGAAACGCTCCGGTTACAGGCGCTGCACGGAGAACCCATCTTCGTAACCATGGCCTATACCGCCTGCCACCGTGTCTGCCCGATGACGATGGCGCGGCTGACGGAATTACAGCGTGATCTCGATGCCAGCGGCGTGAGCGCCGAATTTCTCGTGGTGAGTTACGACCCGGCCAACGATGATCCGCTCGCTTGGCGGCGGTATCGAACCCGGCATGGCTTGTTTCGCGGCAATTGGCATTTCTTGAGCGGCACTCCGGCTGACACGGAGCGGCTGGCGCGCGTGCTCGGCTTTGAATTTTGGCGCGACGGCGAGCACGTCATGCATGACTTTCGCATCGTGGCGTTGGACGGCGACGGCGCCCAGCGCGGCGTCATCGACTCTGCTCACGGCGACTGGCGCAGTCTACTATGACGCGGCAAGTGTGCCGCGTCGCAGCCTGGGCGCTGTGCCTTGTCGGCGCCTGCGGCCTTTCAAGCCATGCCGTTGCGGCCGACAACCAGAATGACCGCGTCACCGCGTTGGAGCAGAAGCTCGACCGCAGCCTCAAGCTGATCGAGCAGCTCGCGGCCCGCGTGCGGGAACTCGAGGCGGAGCGAGCGGGCACCTCGAATCTCACTCAGCCCGCACAGCCCGCACAGCCTGCACCGCCTGCACGGCCTGCGGAGGCCGCTCAGCAGGCGGCCGTGGCGCAATCCCTTCCGCAGACGCAACAACGCTTGGAAAGTGTCGAGCAGCAACTGACGCAACTCGCCGATGCCAACGCGGCACGAGGCGGCGGCGGTGCCGGCGTCCCGCTGCATGGCTTTGCCGATGCGGGCATCGGCAATCACACCGCGAACGAGCCCGGCTTGCAAGGCGCCAACATAGGAGCGCTCGACATCTTCTTGAATCCGCAGCTCGGCGAACACACACGCTCGCTGTTCGAATTGGTCTTCGAGGTCAATTCACAAGGCCAGGTCGCACCGGATCTCGAGCGCGCGCAAATCGGCTATCAGTTCAGTGACGCAGCGACCGTATGGATCGGGCGCTTCCACACGCCGTTCGGCTACTACAATACCGCCTTCCATCACGGCCAGGAAATCGCGACCTCCCTGCGCCGGCCAAGGTTTCTGCTGTTCGAAGATCAGGGCGGCGTCATGCCGATTCATACGGTCGGTGCGTGGCTCACGGGCGCCGAGCGCCTGGCCGACGGCCGGATAACCTACGACGTATTCGTGGGTAACGGGCAAGCCATATCGTCCGGCTCCATCGACCCACGCAGCGGCGGCGTCGCGCATGGCGGTGCCATCTACGGCGGAAATCTAGGCTACGTGTTTGGCGAGATATTGAACGGGCTGAAAGTCGGCGTCAGCGCCTTTCGCAGCAATATCAGCGACGATGAACAGCTCGGCCGGATCACCCAGGTGGACAATACCGGAGTGTATTTCGCCTACGATACGGATCGTTTCGAGTACCTCGGCGAATACTACCGGTTCAACGACCGTGATCTGACCGACGGCGGTCCCGCGCGCCAAAGCAATGCCGGGTTCCTCCAGCTTGCGTGGCGGCTGCCGCTCGCGACGCCCTATGTGCGCTACGAACGCGCCGTGCTGGATCAGGGCGACAATTTTTTTGCCCTGCAATCCAACGGCATGTCCTATTATCGCGAGGCCCTGGGACTGCGATTCGATCTTGACCCGAAGTCGGCGCTCAAACTGGAACTCGGCCGCACGAAGAATACCGACCGCAACATCGAGCAGTGGACCGATGCAATGCTGGACTACGCGATCCGGTTCTAGAGCAACGCGGAATGCAGCGCATATTCATGTACTGGACATTCTCGCTGCTGATGGCAGGCGTCTGTTCAGCGGTTGCGGCCGACGACTTGTTCGTGGTCTGCCACGCAGGTGTGACACTCGCTGCTGCGGATGTTCGCGATGTCTATCTGGGTGAAAAGGAATTTTTCAATACCGTGAGGCTGGTGCCGGTCGACAACATTGCCGCGCAGCCCGAGTTCCTCGACAAGGTGTTGAGAATGAACGCGGCCAAGTATGCGACGACCTGGGCCAAGAAGTCGTTTCGCGACGGTATCAATCCTCCGGTGACCATGGCGAACGACGCCGCGGTTCTCGAATTCATCAGGCGCACTCCCGGCGGTTGCGGGTACCTTGGGATCGCGCCGCTCGAGGGCGTCGCAGTGATCGCCAAATATTGAGCCCGCCAGCATGAAACGCGCAACTGACAAGCTCATCGCACTGCAATTCCTCGCCGTTGTGCTGCCGATCGCCCTGGTATTGCTGGTGCAATTGGCCGCCGACGCGCGGCGCGCCGCCGGGCTCGAGCATTCTCGGCCGCTCAGAATATTGGCGGAAGAGGCTCGTACGAACTACAAAACCTTCACCAACGGTGCGGCCGACGCGGTCGATACGGGCACCTTGGGCGCGCAGTCGGTCGAGGCCCTGCATACGGCCGCGGCGCGGCTGGCTGAACTCGCCGGCCGGGGCGAAGCCGGTGTCGTCGGCGACGCCGAGGCAGTCGTGAAGAACCTCGCAGCCACGATCTCCAAAGGCGCGACTCTCAATACCCTGATGCCCTTGCGGACGCGCATCATTCAAGGCGACACGCTTACCAGGGCCATCGACGACGAATTCGGGAGGCGCGACGAGTTTGTGGTCAAGGACGCCATCGCCTCCGCGGTATATCAAAAGCGCGCCGTCACCGGGGCGCTTGTCGTAACCGCCATCCTGACGGTGCTATTCGTCCTGGCGACGCGGCGGCGGCTGAAAGCGCGCTTGGAAGCCGACATATCCCGGGAGCGGGAGAGGAGAGCCGCGCTCGAGACCATTTCGGTCCGCTTCGGTATCGCGACTCGCGCGGCACGCGCGGGCGTCTACGAACTGACAGGCGATGGCCTGGATTTGTGGTGGAGCGACACCATGCATGAGCTATACGCTCAACCACCCCATGTATTTCAGCCGACGATGGCCTCGTGGCTTGGGTTGATCCACCCCGATGACCGGCACTCGGCACAAGCCGCGATCACCAAAGCCATGCGCGAGCATAGCCAGCTGCGATCCCAGTATCGCATCCTCCGCCCGGACGGCTCGGTGTGCCACATCGCGTCCCTGGCGGCGGTCTCGACGGAATCGATCGACGCCAGTCCCCGCCTTGTCGGGATCGATCTCGACATCACCGACCGTGTCGAGGCGGACGAACGCGAACGCCGGCTGCAGCGACAATTGAACGACGCTTCAAGACAAGCGGGAATGGCGGAAATCGCCACCAACGTACTGCACAACGTCGGCAACGTATTGAACAGCGTAAACATTTCGGCGAGCCTCGTAACGGATAGGGTCAAAAATCCCAAAGCGTCCGGACTCGGCAAGGTCGCAGCGCTGCTACAGCAGCACGAGGCCGATTTGGGCGCCTTCGTCGCAACCGACGAACGCGCCAAGCATCTTCCGGTCTATCTCGTCCAGTTGGCCGAACATCTCGCGCATGACCGGGAAGTCACGCTGCGGGAGCTCGACTCATTGCGCAAGAACATCGATCACATCAAGGAGATCGTGTCGATGCAGCAGAGCTACTCCAAGTTGGTCGGCGTACCTGAGAGGCTCGCCGTCGCCAATCTCGTCGATGACGCGTTGCGCATGAATGCCGGCTCGTTCACCCGCCATGGCGTGAACTTGAAATGCGAATTCGATGACGTGCCGGAAATCGTCGTTGAAAAGCACAAGGTATTGCAGATTTTGGTCAATCTCCTGCGCAACGCGCGATACGCCTGCGAAGCTTCGGGAAAGACCGAGAAGGAAGTAGTGATGCGCATTGCGAAACAAGCGGGCGGCGTGCAGATCGCGGTCATCGACAATGGCATCGGCATACAGCCGGACCATATGACGCGCATTTTCAGCCACGGCTTCACCACGAAAAAGGATGGCCACGGCTTCGGACTGCACAGCGGCGCCTTGGCGGCCAGAGATCTCGGCGGCGCGTTGCGCGTGCACAGTGCCGGTCCCGGTCACGGGGCGACGTTTACACTTGATTTACCGCTCAAATCTCCGGAAGCCTCTTATGCTTAAGAATTCAACGCCGGTCAATCGGCGAATCCTCATCATCGACGACAACCGCGACATCCACAGCGATTTTCGCAAGGTCATCGGCGACGATATTGACGATGCCGTGAAGCTCGCCGCTGCTGAACTCGCGCTTCTGGGGGAGAGCCCGCCGGCGGCCATTAGTCTGGGCTTTGAGATAGATTCGGCGTTTCAGGGTCAGGAAGGCGTCGCTCGCGTGCAGCAAGCCTTGAATGAGGGCAAGCCCTACGCCATGGCCTTTGTCGATATGCGCATGCCGCCCGGCTGGGACGGTCTGGAGACGATCGAGCGCCTGTGGGCCATCGACCCGGATGTGCAAATAGTCATATGTTCGGCGCATTCCGACTATGACTGGACGGACGTCGTCGCGCGCCTGCATAACTCCGACAAACTGTTGGTGGTTAAAAAGCCGTTCGAGGCCATCGAGGTCAGGCAATGCGCGAATTCGCTGACCCGCAAGTGGCAGAACGAGCGCATCGTGCGCCGCCAAGTCGAGACACTCGAACAAGTCGTCACCGCGCGCACGCACGGCCTCGAGACCGCCAACAAGCAGTTGCGCCATTTGGCCACGCACGATGCCCTCACCGGGCTGCCGAACCGGGTTTTGATGGACGATCGCATCAGCCAAACCATCGTGCTCGCCGACCGGCAGGCCCAGTCCTTTGCCGTCATTTTATTGGATCTCGATCGTTTCAAATTGGTGAACGATTCCCTCGGGCACAGGGCGGGCGATGAACTGCTCAAGGTGGTGGCTCAGCGGCTCAGAAGCGTCGCGGGCGACATCGATACCGTCGCACGCCTCGGCGGAGACGAGTTCGTACTGATCGTCACGCCTCATCCCGATCCCGATGTGCCGCGGCAAATAGCGCGCCGCATCATCGAGGCGATGCAGGCGCCGGTACGGATTGCAGGCGTCGATGTTCATACTTCGCCGAGTATCGGCATCGCGTTTTATCCGGACGACGCCTCGAGCATCGAGACCTTACTGGCGCATGCGGATGCGGCCATGTACTTCGCGAAGGAGCGCGGCCGCAATAATTTCCAGTGCTTCACGCCGGGAATGAATGCGGCCACGCAGGAGAAGGTCAGGCTGGAAAGCGACATGCGCGTTGCCCTCGAACAGAAGCAGTTCGAGCTGCACTATCAGCCCAAGATCAACGTTGCGACAGGAGTCATGCACGGCGCCGAGGCGTTGCTGCGCTGGCATCATCCGGAGCGCGGAGCGATCTCGCCCGGAGAGTTCATACCCATTGCAGAAGAGTGCGGGCTGATCGGAACCATCGGCGCCTGGGTCGTGCGTGAGGCCTGCCGGCAAGCGCGCGCCTGGCAGCGCGAGGGATTGCCGCCCCTGCGGGTTGCCGTGAATCTATCGGCATCGCAATTCCGTCAAGGCGACATCGTCGAGATAATCAGCAGTGCGCTGGATGACGCGGGCCTCGAGGCGCGATTCCTCGAAGTCGAACTGACCGAAAGCGTGGTGATGAGCGACCCGGAGGAGTCTGTCGCCATTCTCGAGAAATTGAGCACGATGGGTGTTCTCGTGTCGGTCGACGACTTCGGGACGGGCTATTCCAGCATGAGTTATTTGCGGCGATTGCCAATCGACAAATTGAAGATCGATCGGGGTTTCATCAGCGAAGTGGTGTCGAGGCCGGAAGATGCCTCCATCGTGCGTGCGATCGTCTCGCTTGCCCATAGCTTGAAATTGAAAGTAGTGGCGGAGGGTGTTGAATCAAGCGAACAGCTCGAGTTCCTGAAGGCGCTCGGTTGTGATCAATACCAGGGATTTCACTTCAGCCCCGCCCTCCCTCCGGCGAAGTTCGAGGCACTGGTCCGTTCCCAGCGCAGCGCCGAGCCGGAACTTTCCGAGTCAGACGCCGGGCGCACCCACAGCAAGTTGGCCGTGTATAGGCCGCCGCGATAGCCGCCGCGGCGAACCCAGGCTCCTAGGGCTCGCCGCTGCCGATTTCGGCGCGACGCTGCGCCACATAGGCGTCAAGCGATTCCCGGATGGCCGGATCCAACGCAGGCTCTTCGTATTCCTTGAGTGCTTGCTTCCAAATATCGGTGGCGCGCTGCGTCGCGTCCTTGCCGCCCCCGATCTGCCAGTTCTCGTAGTTCTGCCAATTGGAAACGAGCGGCCGATAGAACGCGTGCTCGTACCGCTCCATGGTATGCGGCTCACCGAAAAAATGACCGCCGGTCGGGACGCCCCTGATGGCGTCGAAGCCAAGCTCCTCCTCATTGACGATAATGGGCTTGAGGAACTCGATCATCATCTGCAGCATCTCGACGTCGAGCACCAGCTTTTCGAAAGAGGCTGTCAATCCGCCTTCCTGCCAACCGGCAGCGTGATACACGAGGTTGCCGTGCCCGAGAATTGCGCCCCACAGCGACATTTCGGTCTCGTAGGCGCCCTGCGCGTCGGCCACGTTGGAGGCGCTGGCGTTCGAGGTGCGGTACGGAAGCCGATAGCGGCGCGCCAACTGTCCACTTGCGATATTGGCCTTGGCGTTTTCCGGCGTGCCGAACGCCGGCGCTCCCGAACGCATGTCCACATTCGAGGTGAAGGCGCCGTACATCACCGGCGTGCCGGGCCGAACCAGCTGGGCGAGCAGCACCCCGAAAAGCGCCTCGGCGTTTTGCTGCGCGAGGGCCGCCGCCAGCGACACCGGCGCCATGGCGCCCATCAGGGTGAACGGCGTGATGACCACGGCCTGGCCGTGTTCCGCCATCGCCATCAGCCCCTCCGTCATCGCCTCATCGAATCGGCGGGGGCTGTTCACCGAGATGATGGTGATGACACCGGGGCTCTCGGCGATTTGCTCAAGGTCGAGGCCGCGCGCGATCGCCATCATCCGGATGCCGTCGAGCGCGCGTCCGGCGCCGATCGCCGTACAGTGAAACACTTGATCCGAGTACCTGAGATTCGCCAGATACGTGTCCAGATGCCGGGAATTCGCAGGCATCTCGATGGGCGCGCACACTTGGTTGCCGATGAGATGGATGGCGTTGAAGTACTGCGCGAGGCGGATGAAGTCGCAGTAGTCCCGGTAGTTTCCGGGGCGGCGGCCTCGCTCGCAATCGTGAACATTGGGCGGCCCTGCGACCAGGCCGAAGTTGACATGGTTTCCCCCCATGGTTACGCGCTTGGCAAGGTTGCGCGGCGTGAGGACGAAGGACTTGGGTGCGCTTGTCAATGCGCTCTCGACCAGGCTGCGATCCACGCGCACCGTGCGGGTCTCAAGGTCCACCTGGGCGCCCGCCGCCTCGAGAACCGCAACCGCCCTGGGCGACATCACCTCCATCCCCAGATCCTCGAGGATTCGCAGCGAAGTCAGGTGAATGGCTTCGATCTGATCCGCCGACAGCAACTCCATCGGCAAGTACGTGTTGCGGACTTGAGTCCAAGGCAGCTGGGGAACGCGGCTTCCGTCAAGTCGTCTGCCGCGGCCCCCTTGACGTCGCCGGTTCGGGTCCATGATTACTCGGCGGACTCATCCAGTGCAATCGGGGCATGGCGGCGCAATAGCGCCGTCCGCACCTCCCACTTTTCCTTCTCGGGGAGGTCTTCGAGGAAGTGAACTTCGTCCG
>Ga0066789_10000791_pt1 | contig 13378 bp, 15 predicted proteins | sample OrgsoiDNA2013049_FD_70960 | JGI IMG/M metagenome (GOLD analysis project Ga0066789, IMG submission 70960) | Permafrost soil microbial communities from the Arctic, to analyse light accelerated degradation of dissolved organic matter (DOM) -... | ecosystem: Environmental > Terrestrial > Soil >...
GATTGATAGGAGGCCACAAAGCGGCTTAGGCTGTCGGCGTCGACGCGACCGTCGCCGTGCGAGATGGTCTCGAGCGCGATGTCGTACACGCGTGGCAGATTCGCCGACGGCCCGCGCGCCAAACGGGGCAGCTCCCGGCTGTAGCCGCGCGGCAAATGCCTCTTGGCCGTGCCGATCTGTTCCTCGATCAGATGGAAGTTGTCGAGCAGCCACTCACCCGCCGGGCTGATCCGGTGGTTCGCCGAGACGGCGGCAGCCAATCGTTTGCAGACGCCGATCAATGCGCTTTCGTTCGAGGCCAAGCGCGGGAGAAGCTCGTCGCGTGCGCGTTGCGGAGTCAGCCGATGCGCCGCCGCGAGCGTCTTGCCGTACCGTTCCATCTGGTCGGCGCTGAACAATTCCGATCGTAGCGGTAGCTCTTCGCCGGTCGTCTTGTGCGACAAGGCGCTGGTGCGCAAAAGCGACCTGAACTGAGTCAGATGCCCGAGAATCGAGGTGCTGCCTGTCGCCAACTGAATCAATCTCCCAGCATTTCGGCCATCGGGTGCAACTGCTCCACATGCTGCGAGACGACTTTGACGATGACGATGATGGGAATGCTGAGCAACATGCCCCAAACCCCCCACAGCCAACCCCAGAACAGCAACGAAATGAACACGGCCGCCGAATTCATGTGGGCGATTCGTCCGGTCATCCACGTCGTCACGAACGTGCCGACGACAGTAGCGATCGCCAGCGATGCGCCCGCAACCAGCAGGGCCATTGCAAACGATTCGAACTGCATGAAGGCGGCCATTCCCGCCGCGACGGCGGTAACGCCAGGGCCCAGATAGGGAACGATGTGCAGCAGCCCTGCCGCGGCAGCCCAGGCTCCTGCGTTCTCGAGGCCGATCCAGCGAAACGCGATCCAGCTGAGCAACGCAACCAGCAGGTTTGTCGTCAGCAGCATCAACATGTATTTCTGGATCGAACCGTTGATGTCGTCAAGAATGTTGACGGTAATCTTTCTTTTCGACAGCGACGGCCCTGTTAACCGCACCAGCTTGCGTTTGAATGTATCGCCGCCGAGCAGGAGAAAGAACACCAGGAAAATGACCATCGCCGCCTGGCCTATTGCCCCGAGTGCGCCCATCGAACTCGCCCACAGGAAGTTACCGAGCTTGAACGTCGGCTGGTCGACGATGACGTGAGTGGCGGGCTGGCGCGGAACTGCGGGGCCACTTGCTGCCTGAGTCGTCGCCTTTTCCACCGCGGTCGCGGCGTTCTGCATTTTCTGCATGTTGTCGGTCTGGCTGATGCGCATGCGCGCAAGGCCGGCGGCGAACTTGGTCGCCGCTTCGGGCAGCTGTTCGATGATGGTCTGCATTTCTCCGCGCAACGAATACGTGCCAAGAGCGAGCGCACCGATCACGCTTGCCATCACGATGACGGTGCCGGCCACGCGCGGGATCTTGATTGCCTCAAGCCATGCGACGAGCGGAGTCAGCGTGTAGGCGATGATGATGCCGAGCAAGAGCGGCACCACGAAGCCTTGCGCCCACGAGAGAGCGAAAACCGACGCGAGCGCCGCCAGAATGCCGAGCGCCAAGCCCCGCGCATCAACCGGCATCCGCGTTGTGGGCAAGGTGACGAGTGAGGCTTCGGCGGCGGGGCCGGGTTGCTCCACCGCGTGCTTGGAATCAGCGGCGCCGATCGAGGCTCGAACGGTGGCGGGATTCATGGCGCACAGGCGAACACGGACTTCGGTGGGCGCATTGCTGCAAGCTCCTGGTGCGTACGCTCACTTCGCGTTCGTGGCTGGCTTCTTTCCTGAGGGTCCTTCGGGAAACGCCACCAAGAGGTCGGCCAGGTCGTCGGCGTGCTCCTCTTCCACGGCCAGAATTCCTTCCATCATGCGACGCGTGGTCGGATCCTGGTCACCGAGATACGTGATGATGTCGCGATAACTGTCGATGGCGATGCGTTCCGCCACCAGGTCTTCCTTGATCATGCTCGCCAGGGAATTGCCCTCGACATACTCCGCGTGGCTGCGACTGGTCAGGCCATCGGGAGCGAAATCGGGCGCGCCGCCCAACTGTACGATTCGCTCCGCGATCTGATCGGCGTGTCCCTGTTCTTCGTTCGAATGGTCGAGAAACTCCTGGGCCACGCTCTGTGAATGAATTCCTCGCGCCATGAAATGATGGCGTCGGTAGCGCAGGACACAGACGAGTTCGGTCGCCAGGGAGTCGTTCAGCAACTTGAGCACTATTTCGCGGTCCGCTAAATAGCCCGCTGTGACAGAGCCTTCATCGATGTGCTGGCGTGCGCGCTTGCGCAATGTCGGAATATCAGTAAGCAACGAAGTCTTAGGCATGGTGGTGTCCAATTTGTATTACAGGCGCCCCATCAAGAACAGGACGATTACGATTAGAAGTACGACACCGACGATGCCACTGGGACCGTAACCCCAGCTGCGGGCGTGCGGCCAAGTGGGCAGGACGCCGATGAGAATCAGGATCACGACAATCAGCAGAATGGTGCCAAGACTCAAGATTTGCTCCTTTGTCACGACCGGCGCTTCGCGGAAATCCGCTCGGATACGCGGTACCGGATATTAGCTGCCGCCCGCTGGGTAGACGAAAAGCATATCGGCGGCGCTGAGCGTGGTCTGTGCGCTCGCGCACATAGACACGGTTGTGCGTCGTCCAGGATAGCCGACGAGGAATGCGCGCATCGCGGCGCAGCCGGCGCGCGTACTCCCGCATTGCCGGGCTTGAGCTTTGATTGCGTATGAAGTCCAGGTAATCGATGAGCCTGCCGAGTCGATGTACCTTGCCTTATTGACGATTGTCGGCAATGGCACAAGCGCCAGCATGCCTTTCAAGCGCAGAGCGAACTGGCCCGAACCGCATTGTCGGTTGTGTTTCCCATGTCGCTAGTCGCGTTTCTCACGGCTCTTCTCCTGACCCTGTTTTGGTTCATCCGCCGGCCCTTTGCCTTGTGGGCCTTTTTCCTGGCCTTGCGACCTTGGTGGCGGCTGCTCAGTCTGGCCCACTCCCTGTGGTCGTTGCTGCCGCTGCTGCTGGGCCGCCGGGGCACTTTGCTGAGCAGGTGCCTGGGCGGTGGGCCTATGAACATCTCCGCCCCCAACTTGCGACGCTTGTCCGCGCGGAGCCGGTAAAGCGCCTTGAGGAGGCGAATATGGGTGGTTGATACCGCGTTGGTCTTGCGGCGGAACGCCTTGTACTCGCGGCGCCTGAGCGGGCGCAGTTTGCACTCGCTGCGTCTGATAGTGCTGCTGCACGACAGCGTCGTGCGGCTGGTATCGGTAGTTCTGGCTTTGCAGTGTCTGCTGTTGCTCCGCGCGCGGATAGCGATTCCCTGAATATTCTCGCTGGTATGCAGGCAGCGGGGCCGGCACGGGCACAGCGCTGCGATTCCAGGTGTCCCACCCTTGTCGACGCTGTGCCCAGGTATTGCCCCAGTGCTCACCCCAACGCGGCGGCGCATTCGATGCCCACCCACGAAAATACACAGGAGGTTGCCGGTAGTAACGCACAGGGATGCGCAGAACGTACAGGGGCACCACCTCTGGGGCGACAAGCCCCCAGGGCCCGTTGTACCAGGTGCTCGCGTACCAGTTGTCCCGCTGGTAGACCCAGTACATGCCGTCGTAGAAGAAATAGTTCGAATTCACTTGTGGAGCGTAGTAGACGGGATACCCGGGCACGGGAACCAGCTCCGGATACACCGGCAGGTTGATCCCGATGCTGACGCCGGGAAACCCGATACCAATGCTCACCTGAGCGGTGGCCGAAGTGATCGAGCAAAATAGCATCCCCAACATAATGAGTCCGTTACGCATCATCGGCCCTTTCGTTCAACAACCAGGGTTGGAACTTCGCCGACGCGAATCCGTAGTACGACACTTTGACTACCGGATTGCCGCCGTCTTTCTAACTATCAACGAAGCCTTGGCGAGAGTGTCCGCGGATGCCTGCGGTGCCCTATCCGCATCTTTTCGCTGGTCGCCCCGGATCCTTGCGAACGTTTTCTGCAGGTCCGTGTTGAAGCTCGCGGTATATCGAAACGAAGGGTCGAGAATCGATTTCATGAGGTCCTCACGCTATCCAGTCGGCATCAATCGATGCCCGTTCGTATGCCAGCGAACAGACCGCGCTGCCTGCGGGTGCTTAAATGTCTTTCTAGCTCTTGCACCTCGCAGAGCGTGGTTAACCCGAAGGAGTGGAAAATGTATATTGGCGGCGGATTGCTCTTGCTGATTATTCTTCTTTTGGTATTTGTACTGTAGTCGAAATCCAGAGTCTGACTTGTTGTTCCGATGCGTTCGTACGCGGCGATGACCTGAGCCCCGAGCGACAAGAGGGTTGCCGCGATCTCGAGGCTCAGGAGCACTGCGACGGAGGTCGTCTCATGCCGATCAATGGGCCGACGTCAGGCGCGCTTCTTTGCCTCTTTCACGTCTTTCTTGACGTCACCAAACTTTGCTTGCGCTTTGCCGATAATTTTCTGGACCTTGCCTTTTGCTTCCAGGGTCTCCCACGAGCATGCCGGCGGCTTCCTTGATTTTGCCCTTCGTTTCCTTGACTCGACCTTTGACTTGATCCTTGTTCATGCTCATGACTTGCTCCTGATAACGTACACCTGCAAACGGCCGGCGCGCCGTACTCTGCTGACACTGAACATACAATGCGTCGCCGACTTCAGTCTGTGCGATAACGTACCGATCGCAGCGCATCGGGGCCTTGGCAATGCCGGTGACCGAAGTTTCCAGACTTTGTCTCAGGCAGATTCGCGGTCGGCGCGCTGGGTGGCCCGCAACCTGGTACTGACGTCGTGCAAGGCCGTGCGCAGTCCTTCTTCCAGTGCCGGGTGATAGTAGGGCATCTCGAGCATCTGCTCGACGGTCAACCTGCGTTGCAATGCCCACGCAAGCAAATGCGCGTGATGCTCGCCAGCCGGTGCAAGCATTTCGGCGCCGAGAAAACGGCCGGTCGCTACCTCTGCATAAACGTTCAGCAGTCCCCTGTTCCGCAGCAGGATGCGCGCACGGCCCTGGTCCTCGAAGTTCACCTGACCGATCGCGAAGCTGCCAGGTTGCAGCGAACGATATCCGCCTCCAACGATGCCGATCTGCGGATCCGTAAACACGACGCTGATCGGTCCGCGGCGCAAACCCGCGTTCACCGGCTTGCCCAGCGCGACGCGCGCAGCATTTTCTCCCGCAGTACGTCCTTCGTCGGCGGCTTCGTGCAGCAGCGGGATGAAATTGTCCGCGTCGCCGGCGATGAATATCGAACTGCGCTTGCGCCCGCGTTCATCCACAGTCACGGCCTGCGCGGTTAGTGGGTCGTACCCAGGCACGCCCCTGGAGTCCAGCTTGATCGATGTCATTTCCAGGCCGATGCCTTGGACGTTGGGTGTTCGGCCGGTGGCAACCAGAACGTAGTCAAATGTCTCACGCTGCTGAGTGCCATCGGGTGTGGTGCGATGAATGGCGATGCACTCCCCATCGCGGTGCATGTCTGCAATGCGGGCATCGGGCTCAAGCGTGAATTCTTGATTGAAGGCGCCAATCGCGTATTCGAGGATATCCGGATCGCTGATCGGGCCAACACGACCGCCGCGACCAAGAATCGCGACGCGAACTCCCAGCCGATGCAACGCCTGCCCCAGCTCCAGGCCGACGATTCCCGCGCCAATCACAGCCACGGACTTCGGCAGATCCTGCCAATCGAATACATTGTCACTGACGATGACGCGGTCGCCAAGCGCGGCGAACGAGGCCGCGCGTGTCGGACTCGAACCGGTCGCGATGACAACACTTTTCGCGTTGACGCGCGCATGACCGTCAACGTTGAGCGTGCGGTCGTCGACGAATGACGCGTGGCCACGAAGCTGGTCCGCTTCAGGAATGCGTTCCATGTCGCGCAGCACGAAATCGACGAACCGGTGCCGCTCGCGCCTTACCCGATCCATTACCGCACGTCCATCGATGCGGACGACGCCATCGACGCGCACGCCGAAGCCCGACGCTGATTCGACGGCGTGGGCCGCGTCCGCCGCGGCGATGAGCAGCTTGCTCGGCATGCAGCCGACGCGGGCGCAAGTCGTGCCAAAGGCGCCGCCCTCGATCAGCATTGCGGTTGCACCCGCAGCCCGAGCGGCGCGGTACGCCGCAAGGCCTGCGGTTCCGGCGCCGATAATGGCGACGTCAACGTGTGCAATCCTCATTTTGAAAGCTCCAGCGTGCGTCACCACGTGCGCGGCTTGGCGTTAGAAAGTTCGCCTAAGTCGGCGCGACGTTGGCCGAACGGCGAGCACGCGCCGGACGAAAAAACGGCCGGGGAAAATACGACCCCGGCCGCTGTACCCTCTCCCTCACGCTGCCGGCAAACGCACGCGGCGAGAGAGACTTCGAGGAACTTAGGACTTGCCGTATTGCACCTTCGCGTTGCTGACGCATGAATCCTTTGCCGGACCCGCGAATGCGTCGCATTTCTCGATCGCAACCTTGTAATCCGCATTGCGCTTGTCTGCGTTCGCTTCCTTGTTGGCGTCAGCCTGCTTCGTCGCCGCATCCTGGCGCGTGTCGGCTGCTACACGGTCGATCTTGGCGTCGGCCTTAGCCTTTACCAACGCGGCGTCTGCTTCCTTCACGCAGACATCCTTGGAATTGCCCGAAAGTGCGTCACATTTCTGCTTGGCGACGTTGTAGGTCGCTTCAGCCCGAGTGTCGCGCATATCCTCGCGCGCCTTTGGCGTGTTCTTGTACGCCGCTTCCGCGTCAGCCTTAGCGACCTTTTCCTTACCGTTCGCTTCCGCGAGACAAATGTCCTTGGCGTTGCCGCTTCGCGATGAACAGGCATCCTTGTCGATCTTGGATTGCGCATCGGCGTTCTTGGCCGCCAGGTCGTAAGCGTCCTTCGATATCGGCGCAACGGGAGCCATCGGCTTCGCGGTGGCCATCGGCGCGTTACTTTGCGCCGCGCAGCCGCCAACACCTAACCCGGCGGCGGCAAAGAGCGCTATCAATAGTTTGGACATGTCGTTTCCTTTCGGTTCAAGTACGATATTGGAAGATAGGCGTGATATCCAGTCGCGTCTGTGCGCTGGCGTACCAAGTTCGGCGAGCTGCACCGACGCTGCAACTCATGCCTCCAATTTTGTGTCCATCCCGGACTAGCCGAGATTGTCGGCGGCAAAGCCCCAGTTGATCAGTTTGTCGAGCACGGCGTTCGCGTAGTCTGCACGGCGGTTCTGATAGTCGAGGTAGTAGGCATGCTCCCACACGTCAATGGTCAACAGCGGAGTCACTGCCGTGGTCAGGGGCGTCTCGGCGTTACTTGTCTTGACCACCTTCAACTTGTCCGCTTCCAGCACCAGCCAAACCCAGCCGCTGCCGAACTGAGTCGTCGCCGCCGTCGCCAGGTCCTTTTTGCATGCATCGAGACTTCCGAATGAAGCCTCGATCCGTTGTTTCAATGCCGCGGACGGCTCGCCGCCGCCCTTCGCTCGCAAGCTGCGCCAGTAAAAAGTGTGGTTCCACGCCTGCGCCGCGTTGTTGAAGATGGCGACCTTGTCGGCTTTGCCGGCCGTCTCGACGATGAGGTTTTCCAGCGAAAGGTCCGCAAGCTCCGTTCCGGCTATCAACTTGTTCAGGGTATCGACGTAACCTTTGTGATGCTTGCCATAATGGAACCCGATCGTACTGGCGGAGATTACGGGATCCAGCGCATTTTCCGCGTACGGCAGCGGCGGTAGAACATGCACGGTGGCTTTTTCGATCGTGTCAGTGTTGCTCATTCAATTTTCCTTTCCGTTTCGAGGCCGGCGGACCGCGCCAGACTTCGGCGCGGGTTGGGATGGTTCGACCAGGATCCGCGGTCAGGGTTTCAGTTGTCCGCGTATTTCGCCACCAGGATTCGCTGCGGTATGGGCGTTGACATACAGCTTCCCCGCCTGGAAGCTTGCAAACTGCGCGTCCGTCAGCTTTGCTCCTGCGGGAACGGCATAGGTGTCTCCGGTCTTCGTGAGCGGGATGATCACTGGTCCGTTCGCGCCGGCGGCCGCTTCGTGGATATGCGCCGCCGTCCCGGCAATGCCGGTGGTCGTTATGCTTCCGCTAACCGATTTGTCGGCACCGATGGTGATCGTTCCCGTGCCGGCCCCCGCAGTTTTTACGGGAGGCACTTCCTGATCGCCGGCCAGTGTCACCTTGATGTCAGCCGCTGTGGCGATGCTCGAATATGAGCCGAATGCAGATATTGCAAAGATCAACGCTGCGCCGAGCGGCAGCCACGCCTGTCTGGAAAGCTTGTCGATATACATCGGAAACTCCTTGGATGTGGTTGTACATGTGAACACCAAAATCGCCGGAAACACGTCCCGGCTCTATTGATCGCCCGCCAATCGGTTACTGGCGATTCGGGTAGACCTGGGATTGGCGAAACGAATCACGCTGCCAGTTCGGCTTCTGGTCGTACGGATATTCGCTGGCGATCTGTCGCCCCGACGAGATAACGTTGTTCATGCCCTGCAGCGTCGCATAGTCGCCGGGGCCAAAGGTACGGCATTCACCGCGGAATTCGGAGTCGCTGCAAAAGATCCAATACCCGCTCTCGACGCGCAGCGACGACGCGCGGTCGTTGAATCCAGTCGTGTCCAGGTTTCGCATCATGTCACTGAGCATGTAGGAACGCCCCGACAGGTTCGGACTCTCGTAAAGCGTCGCGCGCGCGTCCCGGTTTCGGCCGCGGTCGTCGGAACGATTGCTGGCATTGCGCCCGTCGATTGGGCGCACGGAACTGATGCGGCCGGCGTATGCGCCGAGGGTGGGATAGGCGCCGGGGGCGAGGACGCTGCAACTGCCATTGAAATCGGCGTCGACGCAGATTTCCCATCGCCCATCGTGCACGACTGCCGAACGAACCCGATCATTGAAGCCATTGTTAGCAAAGTTTGTCACCGGTCGATCGGCGCTGAATTCGCGGCCTCGGAAGTTGTCGTCTTGGTAGAACGTGATTTTATCGGCCATGGCGGAACTTGCTGCCACCGAGAAGATGCCCATCAACAGGGGTGTCAGTATTCGCTTCATCATGTCGCTTTCCGGTATGTCTTGCATGCCGCACGCAGCGCGCTCATGGCGCCCGACTCGCGGAAGGCCAATGCCGGACGGACAGGTCGTTGAATCGGCCCGCCATCCATGGCCGGTCGCAACCTATTTCAAACGCATGTCGTTCTTGACCGACTTGACGCCGCCGACGTTGCGCGCCACGGCCACCGCCGTGGTCTCCGCCGCAGGCGAGCTCACGAATCCGCTCAACTGAACGATGCCCTTGAACGTTTCGACGTTGATCTCGGCCGACTTCAGCGACGGTTCGTTGAAGATCGCGGTCTTGACCTTGCCGGTGATGACCGTGTCGTCGACGTATTCGCCGGTGGCTTCCTGCTTCGGCGTCGAGGCGCAGCCCATCATCACGGCTAGCGCCATCGCGCTGATTAAATATGCGAACTTGCGGGTAGTGTTTCTCATACTGCTTCCTTTGGATTTAACTGCCTTGCGCATGACGCGTTGTATTACAGGCGTCCCATCGGGAACGGGACGATTACGTTTACATGCCGAGAGTATCGGCGCGCCCGGGCGGTGTCTGTACGCTCTCGCACACAGGAATGGCGGTCTGGTTCACCACGCGGAACCGGCCTTGATCGAGGGTGCAGGCGCCCGCAGTTTGGCCAGCGATTGCCATCTACAAGTGCATGCGATTTCTGTTCTCTCGTCCCGCTTTTCGCACGCGCGGCGAGTCCATGGCAGAACCACCCGTACGCTTGTCGAACCAGGAGATGGCTTCAATCACCGCGCGTCTTGACGTCGACCGGATTCCGGCGCCAACATGGAGACGGGTACTTGCACCTTCAACGTTTGACCCGCCTCCTGCCAATGACCCTACACAACGTTTTTCATTGTGCGCGGCGACAACTGCCGAGTGGGCGACCCTACCTCGGGCTGCTTTTGATCGGCTGCTCCGCGACCGCGCAGGCGGCAAGCGTCACGATATCCGTGTCAACCACCGTCCTGGCCGTACAGTGCACGACCGAACAGCGCGCGAGAATCCGGGCGTGTGCGACAGCTGAGCAACAAACCAACATTGCACCGTACAAGACCATGGTCACGGTCGAATTGCTGCCCGGTCAAAGCACTGTAATTGCGCCGGGTCAGCAGATTCTGGTCGACCCTTCGCGACAGATGATGGTCAAGACGTTCCTGTACTGACCCAATCACTTCAGATGAAAGCTTCCGGCGCCGAACAGTCCGAGCAGCCCGATGACGATCAGATAGATGGCGACGATGTAGTTAAGCAGCCGCGGGACGACAAGGATCAGTATTCCCGCGAGAAGCGAAACGAGTGGGGCGATACTAAGTGTCAGATTCATCGTGGGTCCCGGTTGAAGCGCGGAATCAGAGACGTCCCATCAGCAACAGGACGATGATGACGACCAGGATCACGCCAACGATGCCGCTCGGACCGTAACCCCAGCTTGACGCGTGCGGCCATACCGGCAAGACGCCGACTAGCATCAGGATCAAGACGACCAACAGAATGGTGCCGATACTCATGATTTGCTCCTTGGTTGCTTTCCCTGAACCGCTGCCGTCAGCGGATTCGGATCACTTCCGAAGAGTAGACGTCGCCATGAATGCGGTCTGTACGCTAGCGCACAGAAAAAATGCGCCGAAGCCGCACCTCTGAAACCGCGAGCAATTGACCTGCGGGCGCACTTACTTACCGAACGCTGATTTGGCGGAGGTGACGCAACCGTCCTTTTCCGTGCCCGACATCGCGTCGCATTTCGCCAGCGCCACCTTGTATTGCGCATCGCGCGTGTCTTCTTGGGCATCGACTCGAGCATCGACGGACGTCTTGTTGGCCTTGGCATCCGCTACCAGTTTCACCTGCGTGGCTTGCGCCTGCTTCACGCACACGTCTTTTTCCTGGCCGGCTTTGGTGTCGCACGCGACCTTGGCAACCATGTAATCGGCGTCGGCGTAGGCAATGCGGCTATCGGTCTTCGACTTGATGGTGCCTTTGTAATTTGCTTCGGCCGATGCCTTCGCCCGTTTTTCAACAGCCTTGGCGTCGACCACGCACACGTCCTTGTTGTGTCCGGTCAGCGGCTCGCATTTGGCGCGCGCATCCTTGTACACAACCGTGGCGCGGTCCATGGCGGCGGTGTAATCGACGCGCGTCTGCGCCGTCGCCGCGAAGGCGAATTGGGCGACGGACAGCATTGCCGCGCCACCTAATGATGAAACCAACAACTTGGATCTGTTCATTTTGCTGTTCCTCTTCATACGCGTAATGAATGCCGGCGGCGCGATCGACCGAGCTACGCCGACAGTTTCGGTGAATAGCCCTTGCGAATCTGTTCGAATGTCTTGGCCTGCAATTCAGCCTGATCCTCGGCCAGCCCGTAGGTGACCTGGAATCTTCCCGCCAGCTGCTCGCGCCTGCCGGCGACAATTTCGAGATGGTCATCCGTCAGCTTGCCCCATTCTTCTTTCGCATGACCCTTGAACTGCTTCCAATTGCCTTCGATCACGTTCCAATTCATGGTGATTCCCTTCGTTGGCGAACTCGTTGGCAGCAGCGCCAACGGTAGTCGATGGTTTCGATCCGGGATTTTGCCTCGGAGGCTAGCGTGTACGGAGATTGAAAGCCACGCAGCCAACCCTGCTCGATGCCGATGGCCTTGGCGCGATCGTTTCCTGCGAATACGGCGATAGGTTGAATCAACATACTGCAGCCTGATCGCAACGGGCCGAACCGTCGGTGCGGTAGCACACACCGATCACCAGGCCCCGACTGACGTGAGGCGCCTCGCCGGTCCGTCAACGCGCTCGCAACCGCCGTCGCACGAATTTGCGACGAGCGACCGCTTCATTCCCAATAGGGTTTGCAGCCGAAGTACTCGTGGACTTCGGTCGCCCAGCCAGGGTCGGCCATTCGGGCCAGGAAGTCTCCGTCGACACTTGGCGCGTCGATCAACCGCTCAATGTCGATACTGATGACGCAGCGCTGATACACACGATCGACCGTTACCGTGTTCCAGGGAATGGCGAACAATTTTCGACCCATTCCAAGAATGCTGCCGACAGCCATGAGGGCGTAGGCAATGCGACCGGAATGGATGTCGATGACAAGCTCTTCGATCTCGCCCAGAAATTTTCCGGCAACGTCGCACACGCTGTCGCCGTAGAAGCTTGCCGTCCCCAACAGCACGGCTTCGCGCTTGGATGCGGGTCGGTCGTCGCGCGTGGGCGTGCGCAGGGTGGGCCTTCGGTTGAGCGTGCCCACCAGGTGGTCATTGCGACTGAGCGAAGTCGAGGTTGCCATGCACCGTGCCCATCGTTGAAGCCGCACGCCGGCAGCATCGGTCTTGCGTGACAACTGCCCAGAATACGTTTATTCCAGATTCCAGTACGCGGTCTGTACGGCAGCGCACATAGAAGCGCCGAAATTCCGCCGAAATCATGCGCCCAATGCCGTCGCCTGCCTTTGTGCGGTATGGAACAAAAAGGCGGCCCAATGGACTAAAATATCGCAATGCCAGTCGCCAAACCGCACCGAAGCGTGAAGAAGGCGTCGTCCTTGCCGCCCAAGGAGCGACCGCGGCTTGTTGCGGGTGCGCCCCACACTCCCCATCAGAATCATTTGCTCGACGCCCTGCCGAGCGCCGACTACGAGCGGCTCGTATCCCACCTGGAACTCATACCGATGGGGCTCGGTGACGTTCTCTACGAACCCGGGGGCAAGTTGCGTTACGTCTATTTCCCCACCACGTCCATCGTGTCGCTGCTGTACGTGATGGAAGACGGCGCGTCCGCGGAAATTGCCATTGTTGGTAATGAGGGTATCCTCGGCATATCCCTGTTCATGGGTGGCGAGTCCACGCCCAGCCGCGCAGTGGTGCAGAGCGCGGGTCACGGCTTCCGGCTCAAGGCCGAAATGCTCAAGAACGAGTTCGGGCGCTTCGGTCCGACGATGCATCTGTTGCTGCGCTACACCCAGGCGTTGATCACCCAGATGGCACAGACCGCGGTCTGCAATCGGCACCATTCGGTCGACCAGCAGCTGTGCCGGTGGCTGTTGTTGAGCCTTGATCGCCTGCAAACGAACGAACTCTCGATGACGCAGGAATTGATCGCCAACATGCTTGGCGTGCGCCGCGAAGGTGTCACCGACGCCGCCGGCAAGCTTCAGGACGCCGGGTTGATTCGCTACAGCCGAGGCAGGATCACCGTGCTCGATCGCCAGGGTGTGGAGGCGCGGTCCTGCGAGTGCTACCAGGTGGTCAAGACGGAGTTCGATCGTCT
>Ga0066789_10000793_pt1 | contig 13344 bp, 12 predicted proteins | sample OrgsoiDNA2013049_FD_70960 | JGI IMG/M metagenome (GOLD analysis project Ga0066789, IMG submission 70960) | Permafrost soil microbial communities from the Arctic, to analyse light accelerated degradation of dissolved organic matter (DOM) -... | ecosystem: Environmental > Terrestrial > Soil >...
GCTGGAGGCGACAGCCGCGCAGATGCGCGGCGATTTCGCCGGCAAGGTTGCGGCGATCGGATGCGACATACGCGACGGCGCTGCGGTCGATGCCATGATGCGCATCGGGCCAGCTTCGGCCCGAAGGCCGCGATGAAGGGTGGGCCGCCAGAAATCCGCTCGGTCGGGTCGGCGAGCACCGCGAGCTTGCCGATCTCGCGAGTTTTCTGATTTCTGATTCGGCCGGCTACATCAACGGCGAGATGGTGGTGCAGGACGGCGGTTCACATTTGCGCGGTTCCGGCGCCGAGGATCTGTTGCAATGGAGCGACGCGCAGTGGGAAAAGCAGCGGTTGGCGCGGGCGAAAAGCTGAGAACTGCCCGCGCAGCACGCGCGCACGACGGAAATCCGGATCTGTCGGTTTCAGAGGTCGGTAACTTGCCTTTCCAAAAAGAAATTTCCCGGCTATCCATCCGCCACGGGACAACGGGCTATGGGGCCATCTTCCAGTCACAATGATAAGGGAGCCAGACTGGATCATGTCCGTTCGGCAAATGCTGACAACTCTGGCGGCGAGTGTGCTGGTGTGCGGGGTCGTGATTCCCGCACAGGCGCAAGTTGCTTCATCGAAAACCGCGGCCAAGCCGACATCTTCCAAACCTGAGACCGCAAAATCGGAAGCCAAGTCCGCCGCTGCCGTTGCAGGCGGTGTGGAACCGACGCTGATCGGCCAGTTCGGCACCTGGGGGGCTTACACCGCGACACCGAACGGTAAGAAGGTGTGCTTCGCGCTCGCCAAGCCCTCCTCGTCGAAAACCAATCCGCCGAACCGTCCGCGCGACCCGGCCTATGCGTTCGTCTCGACGCGCCCGGCTGAAAAAGTCGTTAACGAAGTCTCGGTCATGATCGGCTACGCGCTGAAGCCAGGCTCGGAATCGACGCTGGAGGTCGGCGGGGCCTCTTACTCGATGTATACGCAGGGCGACGGCATCTGGATCAAGAACGCCGCCGAGGAAGAGCGGATGGTGGATGCCATGCGCAAGGCCGCCGATGCCACCGTCAAGGGCACGTCGGCGAAGGGCACCGAGACCACGGACACGTTCTCGCTGAAGGGCTTGTCCCAGGCGCTCGACAAACTGGCGCAGGATTGCAAGCGCTAGGCGGCTTTCACGTTTAAGACTGACGCATTTGGTGCCTTTCCAGCAGGTCCTGGAAGGCCTATCTGATGTTCCATGAACGAGACAATTACCAGCGCTTCCATCGAAGCCAGTTCCGCTGCAAGAGCGCCCTTGGAAAAGGTCGCGCTGGAAACCTACGTGCCGCCGGCAAAGCCGTCGCTGGTCGGACTGTCGCGCGCGGAGATAGCCGAACAGCTCGGCGCCATCGGGGTCGCTCCAGCGCAGCGCAAGATGCGGGTGCAGCAGCTGTGGCACTGGATCTATGTCCGCGGCGCGGAGAATTTTGACGCGATGACCAGCATTTCCAGGGAAATGCGCGCGCAACTCGATTGCCATTTCACGGTCGCGCGGCCCGAGGTGGTCGCCGAGCAGGTTTCCAACGACGGCACCCGCAAATGGCTATTACGATTGCCGAGCGGCGATTCGATCGAAAAGGCGCATGAAGTCGAGTGCGTCTATATCCCGGAAACCGACCGCGGCACGCTGTGCGTGTCCTCGCAGGTCGGCTGCACGCTGAATTGTTCGTTCTGCCACACCGGCACGCAGCGGCTGGTGCGCAACCTGACCGCGGGTGAAATCGTCGGCCAGATCATGGTGGCGCGCGATCGCCTCAACGACTGGGCCGACCGCGAAACCCCGACCGGCAGCCGCCTCGTCACCAACGTGGTGATGATGGGCATGGGCGAGCCCCTGTATAATTTCGACGCGGTGCGCGATGCGCTTCTGATCGTCGCCGACAATGAAGGCATCGGCATTTCGCGCCGCCGCATCACGCTGTCGACCTCGGGTGTGGTGCCGAACATCATCCGCACCGGCGATGAAATCGGGGTCATGCTGGCGATCTCGCTGCATGCGGTGCGCGACGAATTGCGCAACGAACTGGTGCCGCTGAACCGCAAATATCCGATCGCCGAATTGCTGCAGGCCTGCCGCGACTATCCGGGGTCGTCGAACGCGCGGCGCATCACCTTCGAATATGTGATGCTGAAGGGCGTCAATGATTCGCTCGATGACGCCAAGCTCCTGGTAAAAATGCTGAAGGGGATTCCGGCCAAGATCAATCTGATCCCGTTCAATCCGTGGCCGGGCACCCGCTACGAGTGCTCGGACTGGGACCAGATCGAAAAGTTTTCCGAATATATCTTCAACGCCGGTTACTCCTCGCCGGTGCGCACGCCGCGCGGCCGCGATATCCTTGCCGCCTGCGGCCAGCTCAAATCCGAGACCGAGAAATTGTCGGTGCGCGAGCGCCAGGCGCTCCGCGCCATGGCGATGACGGATTAGCGATGACGCGACTTCCAATCTCGTCATTGCGAAGAGCGCAAGCGACGAAGCGATCCAGCATTGCCCGCCGCTTCTGGATTGCTTCGCTTGCGCTCGCAATGACCGCAATTCCGGTATGATCGCATGGCATTGATCGGCCGGCTGTTCGTGATCCTGTTCGGATTTCTCACCGCCTGCCTGGTGGCCGGAATGATCGTGGTCGGCGCGGTGCTGTTTCCGGAATTCAGCGATCTCGGGACCGGCCCGATCGATCAGAGCGCGGTCAACATCGTGCTCGGTTTCGGCTTTATCTTCATCAGCGGCTTTGCGCTGCTGCCGGCGATGATCGTGGTGCTGATTACGGAGGCGTTCTACATCCGGGGTGTGTTGACCTATGCGGTCGGCGGCGGGCTGGTCGGTCTGGCGTGCTATCTCGGCCTGATCCCGTTCGATACCGCGACGCTTTCCTTCGATGGCATCGTCCGGCGTCATCTCGAAATCATGACCGGTGCCGGAATCGTCGCGGGCCTCGTCTACTGGATGATCGCGGGCCGCAATGCCGGCGCCTGGCGCCAACCGCCGCGCCCGCTGCCGCCTTTGCCGCCGCATTCACCGTCTCCGCCGTCATCCTGAGAGCCTGACTGAGAATGCGGGTAAACAGAAACGGATGGCGACGACGGGGGTTTTCATGATCGTGCTGCTCGGCTAAACCCCGCGCCATGAATCGGACCGGACTTTTCATCGCACTGGCCCTGGCGCTCGTCATCGGATTGCTGTTCGGGATCTATCCCGAACTCGATATGAAGCTCGCCGCGCTGTTTTACGATGCGACGAGCCGATCCTTTCCGTTGAAGCTCAATGCAGTGGCCGCATTGGCGCGCGACGGCTCGATGTGGATCGCGTGGGCCATTGCGCTGCCGGCGATCGTCGCATGGGTGGTGAAGCTGGTGCGGCCGGACCGGCCGCTCTTGATCTCCGGGCGCGCGATCGTTTTCCTGCTCGCTACGCTCACGCTTTCCGCCGGCATTCTCACCAATCTCACCTTCAAGAGCTATTGGGGCCGGCCGCGGCCGGTGGTGGTGACGCAGTTCAACGGCGATCTGCCGTTCGTGCCGTGGTGGGACCCGCGCGGCGGCTGCGGCCGCAACTGTTCGTTTTTCTCCGGCGAGGGCGCCACCGCGTTCTGGACCTTTGCACCCGCGGCGCTGACGCCGCCGGCCTGGCGGCCGCTGGCCTATGTCGCCGCCACGCTGTTCGGGGTCGCAACCAGCGCACTGCGGATGGCGTTCGGCGGGCACTTCTTCACCGACGTCGCGGCCGCCGGACTGGTGACGTTTCTGGTGATCTGGCTGGCCTACGGCTATATTTACCGCTGGCCGGCCACCCGGCTGTCCGACGAGCGCATCGATGCCGCGCTGACGGGGCTGGCCTGGCCGGGATATCGCCTGCTCCAGAAATGGCGCGGCCGCGATGTCGGGCCTGCTCCGTCGGTGTGAGCGCTTGCGCGAGAGACCTTTCTGCCTGTAAGCAATTTGCGCGTGTCGCGCGTAAATTCCAGCATTCAGTTCGACAGGATTTTCATGAGCAAGGACGTCAAGAAGGTGGTGCTCGCCTATTCGGGCGGCCTCGACACCTCGATCATCTTGAAGTGGCTGCAGACAACTTACGGCTGCGAAGTCATTACGTTCACCGCCGACCTCGGCCAGGGCGAGGAGCTGGAGCCTGCGCGCCAAAAGGCGCTGCTGCTCGGCATCAAGCCGGAAAACATCTTCGTCGAAGATCTGCGCGAAGAATTCGTCCGTGACTATGTGTTTCCAATGTTCCGCGCCAACGCGGTGTATGAAGGGCAGTATCTGCTGGGCACCTCGATCGCGCGGCCGCTGATTGCGAAGAAGCAGATCGAAATCGCCGAGAAGGTCGGCGCCGACGCGGTGTCGCATGGCGCCACCGGCAAGGGCAATGACCAGGTCCGTTTCGAACTCGGTTATTATGCGTTAAAGCCGGACGTCACCATCATCGCGCCCTGGCGTGAATGGGATTTTCGTTCGCGCGAGCAATTGATCGCATTCGCCGAAGCGCACCAGATTCCGATCGCCAAGGACAAGCGCAACGAGGCGCCGTTCTCGGTCGACGCCAATCTCTTGCACGCATCAAGCGAAGGCAAGGTGCTGGAGGATCCCGCGGTGGAGGTGCCCGATTACGTCTACTCGCGCACCATCGATCCGGAGCAGGCGCCGGATAAGGCGACCATCATCACCATCGATTTCGAAAAGGGCGATGCGACCGCGATCGACGGCAAGAAACTGTCGCCCGCGACGCTGCTGGCAAAACTCAACGAACTCGGCCGCGCCAACGGCATCGGCCGGCTCGATCTCGTGGAAAATCGTTTCGTCGGCATGAAGTCGCGCGGCATGTACGAGACACCAGGCGGCACCATTCTGCTGGTGGCGCATCGCGGCATCGAATCGATCACGCTCGATCGCGGCGCGGCGCATCTCAAGGACGAGCTGATGCCGAAATATGCCGAGCTGGTCTACAACGGCTTCTGGTTCGCGCCCGAGCGCGAGATGCTGCAGGCGGCGATCGATCACAGCCAGCAATACGTCACCGGCCGCGTGCGCCTGAAACTCTACAAGGGCAATGTCATCATGGTCGGCCGCGAGAGCAAATACTCGCTGTACGACCAGGATCTCGTCACCTTCGAGGAAGGTGCGGTCGCCTACGATCATCGCGACGCCGCCGGCTTCATCAAGCTCAACGCCTTGCGGCTGCGCACGCTCGGCCAGCGCAAGAAGAAGCTCGGGCTGTAGGCCGCTGCATCTCCACGTCGTCCCGGCGAACGAGGTTGTGAATATATCTCCGACCTCATCCTGAGGAGCGCGCCTTGCGCGCGTCTCGAAGGATGGCTGCGAATCCGCACGTTGCGTCCATCCTTCGAGACGCTTGCTTCGCAAGCTCCTCAGGATGAGGTCAGTATCCTTCACAACCTCGTTCGCCGGGACGATTTGCGGGGTTGGAGCTAACAAAATGGCCGGGATTGCTCCCGGCCATTTCCAATTAGCAGATGCCTCACCTCGGCGGTGCGACGCCCGGCGGCGGGGGCGGCAGCGATGCCGTTCCGCCGTTGAGCAATGGCGTGATGCGACGGATGGTGACGCGCCGGTTGATGCGGCTTGGTCCGTCGGTCTGCTCTTTCAGATATTGCTTGCCGTATCCTTGCGAGGTCAGATTTTCCGCCGGCACCTGGAATTGCTGGGTCAGCAATTCGGCGGCGGCTTCGGCGCGGCGATCCGATAGCGACAGATTGTCGACGTCCGATCCCACCGCATCGGTATGACCTTCGATCAGGAACACCTCGCGCGGGTTGCGCGAGACCGCCCGGTTGAGGCCGTCCGCGATCGACTGCAGCTTCGCCGCCTGATCGGGCGGAATTTCCCACGATCCGGATTCGAAGTTGATGCTGTTGAGATCGATGCTCGGCATCAACTGCCGCACCGACGGGCTGTAGCGGATTTCGTCGAGCGAATAACGCCGCTCGATCCGCTCCACGGGCGGCGCCTCCATGGTGTCGTAGATCAGATCGGGCGACGCGTCTTCGGCGTCGACGATGTAGCGGTTGTAGGGAATGCGGATCACCGGTGGCGGCAGGTCGACGTAGAAACCGCCCACCGCGCCGGGATCGCGATAGCTGTTGTCGATGATGATGATTTCGCGGCCCCGCTCATCCCGGCGAATCCGGCGCAGCAACTGGCCGTCGCGGCCGTTCACGGTGATGATCTGGCTGCCGTCGGGACGGATCACGATGGTGCGGGTTTCGCCGCCGACCTGCTCGGTCCGGATGTCGCGGGCGCCGAAGCGGAAGCGATCCTCTTCGTTGTGACGGATGAACGACTGGCCACCCGGATCGACAACGATGACGCGGCCGGGTTCGTTAAAGACTGTGCGGCCGCCTTCCTGGGTTTCCCGCCGCGCTGCCCTGAAGTCATCCATGCGGCGCGGTCCCGGTGCCTGCGCACCCGGAGCGATTGGCGCCAAGGCCTGGGCCGGCGGTGGCGCGGCCGGAATCGGCGCGCTCACGGTTGGCGGCGCGCGACGGACAAACGGAGCCGGAGCGCCTCCAGGAGGCAGCGCGGTCTGCCCACCGGCGCCAGCCGGTGCGGGAGCGGCATTCGGTGCAGCGTTGCTCGGTGGCGGTCCGTTACGCGGCGGTGGTGGCGTACCTGCGCCCGCAGGCGGCGGTGGGGGCGGCGCAGTTTGAGTCTGCGGAGCGGCGGCAGGCGGTTGTCTAGCGCCGCCGGGCGGCGGCGCTACAGGTGCCGGTGCCGGCGCATTTTTCTGCTGAAGCTGCGGTGCAGGCGCAGCGTTTGGCGAAGCCGCAGGTGGAGCTGCGCTCGGCGAAGCCGGAGGTCTTGGCGGGACAGGCGGTGGCGCGGCCGCCGGAGGAGGCGGCGGCACGGGATGTGGTGGCGGTGCCGCTGCGGGTGGCGGGACATGCGGCGGTGGCGCGGCTGCCGGTGGAGCCGGCGGCGCTGGACGCGGCGGAGGAGCCGCGGCGGGAGGCGGAGGCGCGGGTCGCGGCGGCGGTGCTGCGGCCGGAGGCGGCGGTGCGGGCCGGGGTGGCGGAGGTGGCGCGGCAGCCGGCGGCGCGGGACGCGGCGGTGGTGCGGCAGCGGGCGGCGCCGGGTGTGCGGGCTGCGGCGCGCCCTTCGGCGGTGCTTTCGGTTTTCCATCGGGACCGACTTCGGGGCTGGCCTGAGCCATCACCAGCGGCGCGGTTTGCGTATGCGATGGAGACGCTGCAAATTGCATCGCCGTAAGCGCTGTCGTGGCAAGTAACACGAGACGAAGATTTGTCATGATGGTCTGGGTCCCCGGAAAATTTCTCGCAACAACGCAATCCTGGTAAGAAAAACGTAGTCGGCCTCGCGATCAACAAACACGCGTTAGGCCGGATTGTGGCCGCTCCCAAAACCGAATTTGTTTTTATTTTGCAGCCAGGGGAACGTTCTGACGGCCTTGTTCATTGCGCATTCAGGCCATTATTTCAAACCGTAGTTTCACATTGTCCCCTGCGGCATATCCGCGGCGCCCTGATCCAGATCCGGCCCTTGATCGGGCAGATCGTCGATACCGGCATCGGCCACAGGCGAAGGCGAGCCCGGTCCACCCGGTCCCCGCACCGGCAGTTCGTCCGGCGTCCGCCCTGGCAATTCTTCCGGCTGCGGCGGTGCGCCAGGCTCCTCAATCGGCGGCGGCACCTCGGGCCGTGGGCTTCCCGGCGGGCTTTCCTGCGGCGGCTCGGACGGCTGCCCCGGCTTGATCGGCGGATCCTCTTGCGGTTCGATCGGCACTACAGCGCGACCTTGCGGTTGTCGCCGAGATCGGGACGCGTGCCGGTGACGGCTGCTGCCGCCATCTTCACATAGCTGATGACGGAGCCAGGCGAATCCCAGAACTCAGCATCGTCGGGCGTGATTTTTAGCACCCGAATGTTCGGATCCTCGGCGGAATCCCACCACGCTTTTGCCGGCGTCGAAAACAGCTGCTTGATCTTGGCGCGGTCGTTGGAAACCATGGCAGTACCGGTGAGCGAAACGTATTTCTGATCGCTGGCATTGGCAAACGACAGATTGATATTGGGATTGCGGGCGATCTCCTCGTCCTTGTGACGGCGCGCGTCGGTCAGGAAATAAATCGCGTTGTTCTCGCGCTCAAGATAGGCGCTCATCGGCCGCGCCCGAAGCTTGTCGCCATCATGGGTGACCAGCATGGCAAAGCCGATCTTCTTCATGAGGTCCCAAGCGCGGTCGGTATCGCGGGCGGTGTTGTCGTTGGCCATGTTGTCGCTCCCTTGGTGCTGGAGCAATAACGGCGCCGATACTGCGATGTTCCCCTGCCGAGTGTGTTTGGAAGCGGTCACTCCGGCGAATGGCACACGGCTTCGATGTTGTGGCCGTCGGAATCGAGCACGAAGGCGCCATAATAATTGGGGTGATAGTGGGCGCGGATGCCGGGCGCACCGTTATCGCGTCCGCCCGCCGCCATCGCCGCCTGGTAGAAAGCCTCGACGGTGGCGCGGTCCTTGGCGAGAATGGCGACATGCAGCGGCTTGTTCAATCCGCCTTCGCCGCCGATCCAGAAATCCGGTTTGCCGTTGGCGCCAAAGCCGGCCGCGGGATCGTGACCGGTCTGCTCCTGCGTCACTTCCATGACGAGGCTGTAGCCGAGCGGCGCCAGCGCCTTCTCATAGAAAGCCTTGGCGCGCGCATAGTCGGAAACCGGAAATCCGATGTGGTCGATCATCAAACTCTCCTTGCGGTTTGAGCGCGGGCCGGAATTCAGCCGCGCACCAACAGCGTGTTGCTGCGGGTCTTGCCGGTCGCGGCATAGCCGCGCGCAACCATGTCTGCGATGCAGTCGTCGAGCCATTCGTTCCGCGACAGATGTTCGATCACCACCGCGCGCGGCCACAGCGATGGCGGCGCCTCCTTGAAGAAGCCGGTCAGGACGCGGTCCTCAAAACCCTCGACATCGATCTTCAGCGCATCGACGTGGTCCACCCCGGCGTCGCCGAGAATGCGCTGCAGCCGCAACGACGGCACGTTGATCGCCTTGACCGAACGTTCGCCGGTGACGATATGGCTGGCGCCGAGATTGTCGCCGTCGGTCTCGATCATCAATTCGCCGTCGGAAGGCCCGGCTGCCGCGGCCACCAGCGTTACCTGTGGAAAGCTGGACGCGGCACGGTTGAACGCCAGCCGCGCATGGGTGATGGGATGCGGCTCGATCGCGATCACGGTTCCGCTTGCGCCGACATGACGCGCCAGCACCATGGCGTAGGTGCCGACATTGGCGCCGACATCGACGAACACGCCACCGGCCGGGGTATGCGCGCGCAGGAAATCCAGTTCCTCAACATTGTAACCGGGATTGAACAAGGCGCCGCGCTCGGTGGCGCTGGCCTGATGATAAAATCGAAACGGCGCGCCCTGGTACTGGACATCGACCGGACCCGCGCGCAGCAGGTTGACCAGCCGCGACATCATCGGGCGGAATGCGCCGCGTTTCAGCCGTGAGCGTTGCGCCAGCGAGATGATCGCAGCTTGCGCTGTTGTCGGAGCGAAGACACCGAACGGCGGTGGCGTCGGATCGTTGGCCGCGGCAAGGCCAGGTGGCAGTGTCGATATCGTCAAAACATCCTCGTGGAAACTTGCGGACGCGGCGGCATCCATAGCCGGTTTTGCGCGCTGTTCCAACGGAACACTCGGTGTCGGCCGGGACGAGGCTCAGGCCGCCTTTGCCGCCACCTTGCGATGGCGCAGGAATCGGCCGAGCAGGCGGCGCTTGCCCTTGCGCGGGATGAGATCGACGTCGCTGACCAGCTTGGCGCCGCCCTTGCGCCGCTCCAGCACGATCTTGCGGCTGTGGAAGGCTTCGAGCTCGGCGCGATGGGCGACGCTGACGACGGTGGCCTTGGGCAATTCCCTGGTCATCAGTTCCATCATCTGGTCCTGGCTCTTGGCATCGAGCGCCGAGGTCGCTTCATCGAGCACGATAATGTCGGGATTGTGCAGGAACAGCCGCGCGAAGGCGAGCCGCTGTTTTTCGCCACCCGACAGCGTCTGGTCCCACGGCGCGTCTTCCTCGATCTTGTCCTTGAGATGGCCGAGGCCGACCTTGTCGAGCACTTCGCCGATCTGCTCCACGGTCCAGTCTTCGGCGGCGCCCGGATAGGCCACCGCGCGGTGCAGCGTGCCCGAGGGCACGTAAGGCTTTTGCGGCAGCATGAACAAGCGCCGGTCGGGATGGAAATTGACGCTGCCGCCGCCCCACGGCCAAAGCCCGGCGATGGCACGCACCAAGGTACTCTTGCCGGTGCCGGATTCGCCGGCCACGAGCAACCGTTCGCCCGGTTCGATCACCACTTCCGCTTCGCCGACTACGGCAGTGCCGTCGTCCAGCGTCACCGACAGATCGCGCAGGCTGAGAATGGCGTCGCCCTCGGTCTCGCCGCGTTGGATGCGGCCGATGCCGTCGCCGCGCTCGGCGCGCTCAAGGCCGTCCAGCGACATCATCAGCGAGGCGATCCGCCGCGCGCAGGCGTTCCAGTCGGCGAGCCGCGGATAATTATCCACCAGCCAGCCGAACGCGCTCTGAACGATGGTGAAGGCGGACGCCGCCTGCATCACCTGGCCGAGCGTCATGCTGCCGTCGAGAAATTTCGGCGCGCACAGCAACAGAGGCACCACCGGCGCGATCAGGCTCGATCCCTGCGACACCAGCGTGGTGCGCATGTGCTGGCCTGCCAGCCGCGCCCATTGCCGCAATACGTTTGTAAAAGTCTTGTCGATGCCGTCGCGTTCTTCCTGCTCGCCGCCCAGCAGCGCGATGCTTTCGCCGTTCTCGCGTACACGGGTCAGCGTGTAACGGTACTCGGCCTCGGCCTGGTTCTTGTCTTCGGAGATCTGGACGAAGCGGCGTCCGATCACAATGATCGAGCCTGAGGCGATCGCGGCGTAGAGCACGGCCGCGAGCACGAGGAATCCGGGGATGCTGATGGTCGATCCCGCCACCGTGACCGTCAGCGCGCCGCCGATGGTCCAAAGCACCGCGATGAACGTCGTCGCGGACAGGAAAGCCGAGGTAACGCCGGCGGCGAAATCCACCGGCGAGTCGGTGGCGACCCGCAAGTCCTCGGCGATACGATATTCCGGATTCTGGTGGTCGCCGCTGACGAGATTGAGCTGGTAGTAGCGGCCACTGGCGAGCCAGCGCGACACCACCGAATTGGTCAGCCACGCGCGCCAGCGGCGCTGGATCCCCATCCGGGTGAACACCTGGGCCACGCCGAGCAGGACGCTGCCGATCGCCAGCGGAAAAAACACCGCGGTCAGATGAAACACGGTGGCGGAATCGCGCTTCTCGATGGCGTCGAAGATCGCGCGATTCCAGACATTGATGCCGTACTGGAAGCCGACATTGGTAACGATCAGGATCACGAGCCCGATGGAAAACATCCACGCCAGCCGGTCGCCGCTTTTCCCCCAAAAGCCTTTGGCGCTGATCCAGAACCGCGTCAGCAGATAATCCTTGCGGACCTGCTCGGCGTCTTCCGGAGACAGCTCCGGGTCGGTTTCGAGCACTTCGGGCGGCGGCGGCTCGATTTGTTCGCCGGCTTCGGCGATCACTTCGACGAAGGGGGATTTTTCGGGTGACGCCTGGACTTCGCGACAGGTTTCGACATGGCCGATAACGCGAAGGAAATCAGAAGGTTCCGCCCGGTCCGCAAACCCATGATAACCGACGGTGCACCCGCCGGGCGGCAGAAAAACGCGCAGCTCAAGCAGGCAGCACCAGGAAGCCGGCGCGTGGAAAATGCACGACCACCTCGCCGGCCCGCGGGTCATGTCTCCGAATGGCGATATGCTGTGCCGAGACCGCGACGATTTCGCCGCTCACTTTGATCTTGCCGTAGTCGTCGGGCATGACCTCGACCCGGTCGCCGGGTTTGCGCCCGTTGGGATCGTTGGGGTCGGACAGAATGGCGGTTTGCGGCGTGGCGCTTGCGGCGATGTCGAGCGCGGCGGCGGGCGATATCTCGCTGCAACGGCCGTGGCCGACGCCGCGCATTCGCGCTTCCCATGCCCGCGTGTTGCCGAATTCTGCGAACATCTGGTCGGCATTGGGCAGATGCGCGCGGACGTACCAGACGTTCATGTAGGCGTTGACGTCGCAAAGGCTTGCCTTGTCGCCGCTCATCCACGGCCGGCCGTTGAGCTGGCTCTCGACCCATTGCAGATGCGCGCGAAACTGGTCGCGCATCTGCGGGATGGCCGCTGTCATGGCCGCGACATCGAATTTGGCGCCCCGCAGCTTTTCGCGGTCGGCGATAAAATCCTGCGGGACCTGGTCCGCCAGCGAGCCGAACACCAGATTCACCGTGTTCTGAAACAACGACCGATCGGTCCACATCGCGGTGCCCCAGGCGATGCCTCGATATCCGTTCGGGAACAGGGTCGGTTCCGGAAACCGCCGCTCCAGTTCGGAAATGATGCATTGCGTGTCGCAATAGATGTCAGCCCCGATCTGCATCACCGGCGTGCGCCGATAGCCCCCGGTCAACGGCATCAGGTCGGGACGCGGCATGATTCGCGAAATAAGAACCGAGATCCATTCGATGTTCTTCAGGCCGAAGACGACGCGCACCTTCTCCGAGAACGGCGACTGTTCGAAATGATGCAGGATAATGGGATGCGCGGTCGTCGTCATGCGATCTCGTCAGGCGCTTAGATCTGCCGTTCGACCATCTTCAGCTTGAGCTCGGCGATGGCCTCGGATGGATTCAGGCTCTTCGGGCAGGCCTTGGCGCAGTTCATGATGGTGTGGCAGCGATAGAGCCGGAACGGGTCTTCGAGATTATCGAGCCGCTCGCCGGTGGCTTCGTCACGCGAATCCTTGACCCATCGCGTCGCCTGCAACAGCGCGGCGGGGCCCAGAAAGCGCTCGCTGTTCCACCAGTAGCTCGGGCACGAGGTCGAGCAGCAGGCGCACAGAATGCATTCGTAGAGGCCGTCGAGCTTTTCGCGGTCCTCGTGACTCTGTTTCCATTCCTTCTGCGGCGTCGGCGTGGTGGTCTTCAGCCAGGGCTCGATGGAAGCGTATTGCGCGTAGAAGTTGGTGAGATCGGGAACCAGGTCCTTCACCACAGGCTGATGCGGCAGCGGATTGATCTTGACCGCGCCCTCCTTTACGTCGTGCATCGATTTGGTGCAGGCCAGCGTGTTCTGGCCGTCGATGTTCATGGCGCAGGAACCGCAGACGCCCTCGCGGCAGGAGCGGCGGAAGGTCAGCGTCGGGTCGATGTTGTTCTTGATCCAGATCAGGCCGTCGAGAATCATCGGACCGCAATCGTTGGTGTCGATG
>Ga0066789_10000798_pt1 | contig 13324 bp, 10 predicted proteins | sample OrgsoiDNA2013049_FD_70960 | JGI IMG/M metagenome (GOLD analysis project Ga0066789, IMG submission 70960) | Permafrost soil microbial communities from the Arctic, to analyse light accelerated degradation of dissolved organic matter (DOM) -... | ecosystem: Environmental > Terrestrial > Soil >...
ATTTCACGACGGAACTCGGGGTCGGCGTTTCAATGTCGCCGGGCTACGCCTATGAGCGCGCCCCCGACCAGGAGCACTTCCTCAACCGCACCAAGACCAAGAAGCTGTTCCGCGACGTATTCGCGCTCGGCAAGGGCAAGAACTGGAACTTCATGCATTCCGGCCTGTTCCTGGATTTTCTTGCAGGCAATCAGACCTACGAATGCACCCCCTGGGGCATGCCGGCACGCAACATTTTCGGCTGGCAGAAGCCCTGCTATCTGCTCGGCGAAGGCTACACCAAGACCTTCAAGGAGTTGATGGACACCACCGACTGGGAGACCTACGGCACCGGCAAGTACGAGAAGTGCGCCGACTGCATGGCGCATTGCGGCTACGAGCCGACCGCGGCGGACGCAGCCCTGCGCAATCCGTTGAAGGCGATGTGGGTGGCGCTGCGCGGCGTGCGGACCACGGGTCCGATGGCGCCCGAGATCAATCTCGATCACCAGCGCCCGGCGCAGTACATCTTCTCGGCGGAAGTGCAGAAGCGCCTGTCAGACATCCGCCGCGACGAGGCCCTCGCCGCCAAGCAGAAAGCCTCGACAGCCGCGTAGGCTGCGCAGCGCGCGATTGAAATCGATCCCGGTCGAGACCAGCGCGCGCAGCGTCGATGGATTGCGCGCCACGCTGCGCAGGACCCTGCGCAGGTCGATATCCCCGTTCGGCTTGAGGGCGGCCATCGCCAGCGCCGGCAAGGCACGGTGGGCGGGGTCGCTGATCACGCGCAAAGCCGCGAATGGAAGCCCAGCCTCGACCGCGTAGGCGGCGGCGATATGGCTTTCCATATCGACGGCGGCGGCGCCGGTCTTCGAATGCAGCGCGGCCTTTCCGGCCCGGGCGAGGATCACCTGCTCCACGCCCGCAAGGCAACCCCTGACGACGCGCCGGCGTCCCGACGCGACGCTGGCGATCAGTTCCTCGTTCAGCGGCAGACCGGCCAGCCAGCGGGCGTCACCGGAAAGAACTTCGGTCGCCACCACGACATCGCCCGATTTCAATGTAGGATCCAGTCCACCCGCGACGCCGAAGCTGATGACGCCCCTGATCGTCGATGGGTCAAACACCGTCAGCAGCGCACGCAACTGCTGCGGATCGCTGCTGCTGCAGATAACGGTCATGCCGGGCCCTGCCGCAATGCGGGCCTCCTGCACCAGACCGGTGACAATCAACACCGGCCGCGGATCAATCGAATTGCCCGCGATCGCGTCTTCCGCCGCCCCCAAATTCACATTCCGACCCCTACCACTCTGCTGTTGGTGCTCTTCAAATTACGATACCGCGCCAGAGCCCAGAGCGGAAAGAACTTCGAATAGCCATGATAACGCAAATAAAATACCCGCGGAAAGCCTGTTGCCGTGTAGCGCTGTTCGTCCCACAGCCCTTTTTCGGTCTGTGTGCTTTTTAGGTACTCCACCCCCCGTAAAATTGCGGGATGCCCGACCTCGCCTGCCGCCATCAGGCCAAGCAAGGCCCATGCCGTCTGCGAGGCGGTGGTGGGGGCCCCCTCGAATCCCCTGTAGTCGAGCCGGTAGCTGGTGGCATCCTCGCCCCAGCCGCCGTCCTTGTTCTGGATCGACAGCAGCCAGTCGGCGGCTTTGCGGATGACGGGATCCTGGTGGTCCACCCCGGCGGCGTTAAGCGCGCACAGCACGGACCAGGTTCCATAAATGAAGTTCAGGCCCCAGCGGCCGTACCACGACCCTTCCGCGAGCTGGGTCCGGCGCAGATACGCGACCCCGTCGGCAACGGCCTTGCTGGTTTGGACGGTCTCACCGAGCTGAGCCAGCATCGAGATGCAGCGGGCGGTAACGTCCTCGGTCGGCGGATCGAGCAGCGCGCCGTGATCGGAGAACGGAATGTTGTTCAGATAATATTCGAGATTGTTGACGTCGAAGGCCGCCCAGCCGCCGTCGCGGCTCTGCATGCCCTCGATCCATTCGCGGCCGCGCGCGATCGCAGCATCGTATTCATGGCTTTGGCTGGCGCGCCGCGCGCGATCCATCGCCATCACCACCACGGCGGTATCGTCGAGATCGGGATAATAGGCATTGTTGTACTGGAACGCCCAGCCGCCGGGGCGAAGGTCGGGGCGCTTGACGGCCCAGTCACCCTTGACGTCCAGCACCTGCCTGGGCAGCAGCCAATCGAGTCCCTGTTTCGCCGCAGGCAGCGCGTCCCCGCCAGCCGCCTCGAGCATCGCGTGACAGGTCAGCGAGGTGTCCCACACCGGAGACATGCAGGGCTGGCAGTAGGCTTCGTGCTCGCCGATCACGAGAAGCCGGTCGAGCGCCTTTCGCTGGACCGCGCGGGGCGGATAGTCGGCGGGCTTGCCCAGCACCTCATACATCATCACGGCGTTGGCCATGGGCGGATAGATCGCGCCGATGCCGTCTTCGCCGTTCAGCCGCTCCTCGATGAACGCGACCGCGCTGTCGATCGCGCGGGCGCGCAGCTTCTTGGGAAACAAGGGTTCGATCACCCGCAACACGCTGTCCAGTCCGCGGAACAGCAGAAACCACCCCCGGCTCTGATGCGGCGCCCTGGCCGTCATCCCGATTGAATGCGGCGGCTGCAGGAACAATTCGTCGATGCCGACGCCGCTGACATTTTGCGCGCGCGGTTTCAGTGCCGCCAAGACCATCAGCGGTACGATCGTGGTCCGCGCCCAATATGAAATCTTGTTGATATGAAACGGCGACCACATCGGCAGCAGCATGATCTCGACCGGCAATACCGGCACGCTGCGCCATGTCATCACCCCGAACATCGCCAGCATGAAGCGGGTGAAAACGTTGCTGTGGATGGCGCCGCCGCGCGAGCGGATCGCCTCGCGGGCACGCGCCATGTGCGGCGCATCCGCGGTATCGCCGATCATCTTCAGTGCGAAATAGGACTTCACGCTGGCGCTCATGTCGAAATCGCCGTCGTGAACCAGCGGCCAGCCGCCATGGGCGCCCTGAACCCGGCGCAGGTAATTGGCGATCTTGCCCTCCAGCTCCGCATCAACGGGTTCGCCCAAGTAGTGGCGAAGCAAGACATATTCCGCGGGGATGGTGGAATCGGCTTCCAGCTCGAACACCCAGTGTCCGTCCGGCCGCCGATGGTCGAGCAGCGCGCTCGTCGCCGACGCGATGCTCGCCTCGAGGGCCGCTTCCGAGGCGGCATCCAGGCCGGCATCCGAGGCGGCTCCGTTCTTAATTCCTGCTAGCTTGCTGATGGAATGCATCTGGCTCGACATCCCCTTGAGTGATTTGAAATGACTAGCCCGGTTATGCCGAAACCGACTGTGATCTCGATCACGCCCGCCGCATCGCCAGCACCAGATCGGCGGCGCGGTCTCCCGACCGCACCGACCCCTCGATGGTCGCCGGCAACCCGGTATCAGTCCAGTCGCCTGCGAGAAACAGGTTTTTCCAGCCCGTGACCGCGCCCGGCCGAAGCGCATTCTGCTCCGGGGTCGCCTCGAAGGTGGCACGGCGCTCGCGCACGACCTGCCAGGGCGGCAATTCGCCCTGTACGCCTCCGGCCTTGCAGACATCCCGCCAGATCGCCTGTGCCAATTCCTCACGCGGCATATCCACCAGCCGGTCGGCGCTGCTGATGGTGACCGACAACCGCTGCGGGAACGCGAACAGCCACTCCACCAGTCCACCGACGACCCCCAGGATCGGCGCCATGTCCTTCGGCGGATCGAACCGGAAATGCGCATTCACGATCGCGCGAAATTTCGACGGCGTTTTCAGGCCCGGCAGCAGCGATGCTGCGGGGCGCGGCGGAACCGCCATCACCACGACGTCATCCGGCGCGAGGGTGACCGTGTCGTCGCCAAACCTGAGCTCGCCAACGCGGTTTGCCGACATCACCAGCTCGCGCAGCTCGTGGCCGAACTGGATGCCGGCGCCCTTTTCCTGCAGCAATTTGATCGCCGGCTCGACCAGAACCGCGCTCAGACCGTCGCGGGCGATCAGTGGCCGGCAGGCCTGTCCGCCCGCCAACAGGGTTTCCCGCACCACCGCGCCGGCCAGCCCCGCGGACCCCTCCGGAGGATCGACGTTCAGCGCCGCCAGCAGCAACGGCTGCACCAGCCGCTGGTAAAGCGTTCCCTTGCACGGGATCGCATCGCCGACCAGCCTGCCTTGCCCCGCCCAAATCAAAGGCGCCAATGCGAGGTAATCAAGCAGGCCGGTGTCGGGGACACGGCGCGCCTCGTCGAACACCCACAGCGGCAGCCGGCCGTCGCCGAGGTCGAGCTGCCAGCGCTGCCCGGTGGTGAGATCGACGAATGGAAATTGTGCGCACTGCGGCCCGACCAGTCCTGACTCGGTGCCGATCGACCTTGCGTAAGCCATCGCGTGGCGGTTGCCCGAGAGCAGCAGATGGTTTCCGTTGTCGATGGTCAGGTTGGTCGCCGCGTCGAAATAAGACCGGCAACGGCCGCCGGCCTGTTGCGTGGCCTCGTGGACATGCACCTTGAAATTCGCATTCGCCAGCCGAACGGCGGCCGAGAGGCCTGAAATTCCAGCGCCGATGATGTGGACGGTGTTCTGCATCAGATCAGCGCGTAGCGGAGAACGATGGCGATGCGCGCCATCTTGTTGAGGCGAACCGGCGTGCGCGGCGATGCGAACCCCCTGGCGATCAAAAGCTGCAGGATCGCCCGATAATATTTCGACATGATCTTCGGCGCGCGCACCACGCGCCGCGGATTGCGGGCCATGATTTCGTCGGCTTTCTCGAAATACGCCCGCGCCCGCTCGACCAGCGGCGCGCACACCTTCGGCAGCGCCGGATTGGAGATCACCTCAAGCGGATCGAAGCCGGTGATTCCGGCGTGCAGCAGGCCTTCGCTCGGCAGATAAAGCCGGCCGATGGCGGCGTCTTCATCGATGTCGCGCAGGATATTGGTCAATTGCAGCGCGCGGCCAAGATGATGCGCGAGCAGGATGCCGTCGTCCCGCGCCAGACCGAACACCCGCACCGACAGGCGGCCGACGGCGCTGGCGACGCGGTCGCAATACAGATCGAGCATCGCAAGATCCGGCGCCCTGATATCCTGCGGCACATCCATCTCCATGCCGTCGACGATGGCCAGGAAATCCTCGCGCTGCAGATCGAATGTTCGCACCGACGCGGCGTAGTCCTGTAATCGCGCCGGCGGATGGCCCTGATAGAGTGCGTCGATATCGTCGCGCCATTGCTGCAGCGCGGCCAGCCGTTCGGGCCGCGGGCCGGTGGAATCGGCGATGTCATCGACCTGACGGCAGAAACTGTAGATCTGAAACATGGCCTTGCGCTGCTCGCGCGGCAAAATGCGCATCGCCGCATAAAACGAACTGCCGGACGCGGTGGTCCCGTAACTGGCGTCGGCCGCCGCCGTCTGAAGCGTCATGCGCCGGCTGCCGGTTTGGACACGGGCCGCCGTCCCACTGCCCGGCGGGCCATCTCGCCTGCCAGGCCGCCGAGGCTATGGGCGATCAGTTCAATGGGGCCGAGATGCACGGTCTGGCTCAGGGGATCGCGCACCTTCAAGAGACGGACGATCTTGTCGGCGAAAGCCTGGATCACGGAGATCTCGAGCCCGAGCCGAAAATCCCGTACCCCGGCGCTGAGCGGCTTGCTTTCGTCGAGCAGAATCCCGGTCCGCGCCGCAAGCGAATGCAGGCATCGCAGCAGCGGCGCTGATGCCTGCTTCGCTCCGAGCGCCTCGACCGAGGCGCCCGCTGCCGCCAGCGCATCGCGCGGCAGATAAACCCGGTTGAGGTCTCGATAATCCTTGCCGCAGTCCTGAAGATGATTGTTGATCTGCAGCCCGGCGCAGAGCGCGTCCGAGGCCGCCCAGGTCGACGTGCTCTCGCCGTGGACGTCGAGCATGAACCGCCCGACCGGCATGGCCGAGTATCGGCAATAGTGAATCACCTCGTCCCAGTTTTCGTATCGAAGCTTGGTCACATCCATGCGAAATGCGATCAGAACGTCGAGGGCGTGGCGCGGCGGCATCGAACGCTGCGCCAGCGCGGCCCGCAGATTGACCGCCTCGGGCTGGCTGTCGCCCTGCCCCAGCAGTTCGGCTTCAAGCAGATCGAGATAGGTGAGCTTGTCGCGCTCGCCGAGCGTGGCATGATCGGCGATGTCATCGGCGGTCCGGACGAAATTGTAAAACGCAAGAATCAGCGCCCGGTGGCGCGGATGAATGATCCACGACGCGACCGGAAAGTTTTCGTCGCGGTGGGTCTTGCCGGATCGCAGTTCGCTCGCACTGGTCATCAAAAACACTGGCTACATTGGTCTGGGCGTGGCGACCTCGCATACCCGGTAATCCGCGAATGCGGAACGATCGCGAACCCCATATAGGGGAATACGACGCCAAAACCAACGCAATCTGTGAGTTCTCGCACACTCCGACTGTCCGAATTAGGCCAACAATCGGCTGGCTGCGGCAATTGCCGGATGCGAGTGCTGTCCTATTGGTTGTGGTCTTTCAACACTTGCGCGCATGCCGGGGTCAACTTCGGACGGTTTTGCTGCAAGCAAGCCAGAATGGTGAAGTCGCCCTGATCGATCACCGGGCGGCAGTGGCGCTCGACGTCGCGCGAACAAGCCTTCTGCTCCTCCGGCGTGCCGCTGCGCGGTTGCTGCTGGGCGATGGCACCGGTGGAAACCGACATCGAAAACAGGGTAAGTGCCAGTAAAAGATTGCGCATCGTGTTCCTTCATTCTGAAGTCAGAGAAAATTCCTATCCCGACTGGCGCCGAGGCATGACCGGGACAGATTTGTGCAGATTGCAAACGCCGCGAACCCAAGCAACGCGCGAACCAGAAGCGCTGCTAAATGCGGCCAAATTTGCGGCGATCCAAACGCCAATTGACGCATCCTTGCAGGTAAACTCAATAATACCAATAACCATTTGATACAACATACGTATTTCTTGATTTTGGTTTTTCAAAATTGGCTATTGCAGGCGAGGCCGGCCAGCAGCTAGATGCTGCCAGACAAAAAATGGCGATATCCGAACCCTTTCGATTCGCCGACCGAAAATGCCTGCGTTAATCGATTTGGATATCTTGCCGTTATCCAGTCTCACGGCGAAGGCCGGCCGACTTGGCTGCGGGCAGCTGTCGGTTCTCATTTGAACCTAACACACTTGAACCTAACACACTGCGGTGACACTAAATCTTCGATGCGGCGCGACGTATCTTGTGTGAGAACGCTTGCATGAGGACGTCAATTTGAATGGGAAACGCGATATGAAATTGTTTGGTTCCAGCTTGTTTGGACAGGCGATCAAGGCTGCCGCTATCGGCGCCGCGCTGATGCTGTCGGCGTCGGCGGGCTACGCCCAGTCCGGCCCGTTTGCCGGTTTTGACGGAACGTGGTCCGGCAACGGAACCGTTGCGCTGTCCGACGGAACCATCGAGCGCATCCGGTGCAAAGCCGATTACAAGGTCAACGGCAGCGGACTCGGTCTGAAGCAAAGTCTCCGCTGCGCCAGCGATAGCTACAAATTCGACCTGAGCAGCGATGTGACGAGCCAGGGCGAACGTATTTCCGGCAACTGGAGCGAAGCCAGCCGGAATATTTTCGGCAATCTGCAGGGCACGGCCGGCGGCGGTCAGATCGACGTGTTCGTCGAGGCTTCCGGATTTGCCGCCAACCTGACGCTGCGCACCACGGGTAACCGGCAAACCGTGCAGATCAACTCCAAAGGCGAAATCAGGGGCGTGAATATCACGATGACGAAGGGCGGCTGACGCCCCCTCCCTCGGCCTGGTCTACTCCGCCGGTTTCGCGCGACCCAACGTCCCGCGAAGCCGCTGCGATAGATTGATCAGGAACATCGACGTCGGCCGCAGGATAAAGAGATCCGCGACCAGGGCCGCGACCATCGCAAACGCGCTGAGCCAGCCGAACAGGCGCAGCGACGGCAGGTCGGAAAACACCGTCACCACCAGACCGCAGGCCAGCACCACCGTGGTAAGGATCAACGCCGGACCGACCAGCACGGTCGCGCGTTCGACCGCCAGTTCGGGACTGACGCCCGGCTCGGACTCCAGCCGCAAGCGGTTGAGGAAGTGGATGGTGGCGCTGAGACCGAGGCCAAATGACACCGTGAGTGCAACCACGCTCGCAAATTGCAGTCCCTCCCCCAGCGCGTAGAGTACCGTGCCGGAAAGCACCACCGGAAAAATGCCCGGCAGGATGCACGACAGCATCACGACCACCGAGCGGAACGCCAGCCCGATGAAGACCGCGACCAGTGCGAACTCGATGGTCAGCCCGCGATTGAGCTTTTCGATCATGCTGGCGCTGTTGCGCGCGGCGATCGCCGAAAGACCGGTGACGGCGATCTCGTAGCCGGGATGGTCCTTGCGCACCGTGTCCAGCGCCGAATCGAGCTTTTCGACCACGGGAAGAATCTGGCTTGAATCCAGATCGGGAACCCGGCCCGAAACCACCACCGCATTCTGGTCGGCCGAGATGAAGCGCCGGACCAGATGCTCCGGAATCACGCTGACATATTCCTTCAATGTCGCGACGTCGGAGCTTCCGGCCTTTTCCGCAAGCCAGCGGCGCAGCGTCTCCAGCGACCAGACATTGCCCACACCGGCCTGCTTCTCTACCAGCGCGTGAACGTCGGCGATGGTCTGCAGCGTCTCGGGAGCATAGAGCGAGGCGCCCTTGGGAAATTCGATCAGGACGTCGATCGGATTGGCACCTGTCAATTTGGCGTCAAGCCGTCCGCTCGCCGCGACCGCCTGCTGCTTGTCCGGCACCTGATCGGCGAGCCGGTAACGCGGCTCCAGATTGGCATAGACCACCGCCAGCCCGCCGACGAGAATCACCGCGAGCAGGCTGAACAGCCCGGGACGGCTGACCATGCGCACCGCGATCCAATAACAAAAATTGCGCAACGCCTGCACACCGGCGTCGGCGCCCTGGAATTTCACCGCAAAAAGCTTTTCGTTGCGGACGAACAGCACCCCGAACACCGGCACCAGCGAAAGCACGGCGATCAGCGCGATGATGGTGGCGGCGAGCCCGGCCTCGCCGAATTTGCGGATCAGGTCGGAATCCGAAAATTGCAGGGCAATAAACGAAATGCCGGCGGTGCCGTGGGTGAGCACGCAGGCCGGCCCGACCACCAGCACCGCGTTCCGAAACGCGGTGTATTTGTCCTGGCCCGCGATCAAACGGTCTCGCGCGGCGAACGTCAGCTGCATCGAGTCCGAAAAGCTGATGACCATGATCAGCGGCGTCATCACATTCAAGAACATATTGAGGTTGAAATTGGCCCATCCGAGGCCGCCGAGCGCCAGCAAAATCGCGATCATCGGCGGGAAAGCGGCGACCACCATGAACGATATCTTGCGGAAGAAGATGATCGCGATGACGCAGCCGGCCAGAATACCCAGGATGTTGTAGGTCAGCCCATCGCGCTCGACCGCGTTGCGGATTTCGAGCTGCATGACGGGAACGCCCGATAGTTCGGCATTGAGCCCGCTGCCCGAGAGATCCTGCGCCATCAGCTTGCGAATGTCGCCGATCGTCTTGCTGAGCTTGCTGCTGGCAACGACTTCGGGTTCGAGCGACAGCACGATCAGCGCCAGCGTGCCGTCTTCGGACAACAGCTTGCCGCGGATGATTTCGTTGGTTTTGACGGTCTCGATGAACTTGTCGTAGTCCGCGCCTTGCGGCAGCTCCGGCGGGAACAGTGCCGCCGGCAGCTTGCCTGGTGCCGGGGCCTGCCGTGCCGAGAACAGCGAAATCAGGCCGCGCGTGCCCTCGACGAGCTGCAGATCGGTGACGAAATCGCGCAGCTTTTCCAGATTGTCGCGCGACAGCAGCGTCTTGCCTTCGACCACGACCAGCACGTCGAATTCCGTCGCCGGGAAGCGCTTGGTTTCCGCTTCGTATTGCCGGTATTCCCTGGAATTGGATCGGAACAACTGACTGAGGGAATCGTCGATCTTGATGCGCTGGATACCGAAGATCGCGCCGACAATCAGCGCCACGAGAATGATGCAGGAGAGGATCGGCGCCTGAACGGCGACAAGCCCCAATCGCTCCAGACCGAAGGCGATGCTGGCCGTTGGCCTCCGCTCGATCTTCTCGACATGAACCTCACTGTCGCTGTTCTTTTCGAGCATGCCCTATCCAGTCCTCACGTCGGCAGAGTTAAACATATAGCTTGAATAGCTTAAATTTGAGGGCGCGAATGAGGCTCAATTTGCCACGGATGATCGACGCTAGCCTTTGAAAACATGCGGTAAATTTACCGCGACAGGTCTAGCAGGTCTATGCTGCGTCTCGCAAGCGCGCACCCCGGCGCAAAATCGTCGCGTATGCGCGATAATGGCCTCAAGTCTCTAATTTGTGACACAGGGTTGAATTGGCCGCGATGCGCCGGGATGTTTGGTCGCCACTTTCATCCTTGAGCGCGACGCCGGTAATTTCCCGCGCCAGGCCTTCGCGGATCAGCCACGAGATCCGCAGCGCGGCCTCATCGTATCCAAGGCCCGAGCCATGGATGTTGGAGACGCAATTTCGCTCGGCGTCGGTGAGACCGGGCCTGGGCGCGAAGGTCAGGTAGGCTCCGAGACTGTCCGGTGCGGACAGGCCCGGCCGCTCACCGATCAACATCACGACCATGCGCGCCGCAAGAAGGCTGCCGATCTCGTCGCCCAACGCGACCCGCGCGCCCGACGCCACCACGGCGGCGCCGATTTCGATCCCGTCGGCGGCCAATCGCGGAACGAGGCTGCGGACGAGTTCGATCGCGTGAGCATTGACCGCGGATGGCGACAGACCGTCGCCGATCACGATGACAAGCTGGCATGGGCTGCCGTTGCGGTCCGCCAGCAGATGCCGGGAATCCGGATCGAGGATTCGGCCGAGGTCGGGACGCCTGAGATAGTCCTGCCGGTTGCGCGCACGACTGGAAACGTCCGATGCCTCAAGACCGAGGTCGCGGAGGCCCAAGATGAGGCCGGAAACATCGAAGGCGGCATGAACCGCGTCGCGGGCGCGCGCATGGTCCAAGGTAAATTCGAGCAGCGCCTTGGTCGGCATGCTTGCGCCAACCCGGCCGAGCCCGACGCGCGCCGGTGTCAAATCCCGCAGGTCCGTCAGCGAACGGGACGCTGGTGCCGGGGTTTTCATCGCGCTACTCGGCCGGGACGGATGCCTCGCGCAGTCGTACCGAATAATTCGATGCATTCTGCTGGCCGACCGAAGCCGCGCGCGCGAACGTGATCAAATGATGCGCCACCAGCGTCACGGAAATCAGGCTCTCGATGTCGCCGTGACGCAAGCGCGAGAGTGCAAATTTCCAGAACACTTTGCGATAGTCGCCGAGCACGCCGACCTTCCAGAAGATATTGCGCAGCATGATCAGCCCGCGCTTGATATTGGCCCAGGTCCTCTGTTCCGCGGTCGCGGGCAGCGGCATCCGATTGGCATAGGTGAAATCAACCTGATGCTGATATCGCGCGAACAGTTTTTCCGGCTGGTAGGCGACCTCCATGCATTTGCGCCACGAACTGACCACCTGATCATAGGGCAGTTTGAAGTCGACATTGGAGTCGCGGGCATCGTCGTGGATCAGCCGGTTCTCGCGCGCGAGGCGATCCCATAACGGCGTTTGCGGCAGCGCCTGCAAGAGATTGATCGTCAGCAACGGAATCCTGCTTTCATCGACGAAGGCGAGCAATGCGTCGCCGGTCTCCGGCTTGTCGGTGTCGAGCCCCATGATGATGCCGGAGACCACCTCCAGCCCGTGACGATTGAGGGTCTCGATCCCCTCCAGAATGGGGACCATCATGTTGTGGTCCTTGTGCATCGCCTTGAGTGCATCCGGATCCGGGGTCTCGATGCCGCAGAATACCGTGACGAAGTAGGCCTCCCGCATTTTCTCGAGAATTTCCGGCCGTTTGGCGATGTTGAGCGTCGCCTCGCAGGCCAGCCGCATGATGTAGCCGGTTTTCTTCTGCCACTCGATCAAATGCGGCAGCAGATCGAGCGCGGCCTTGCGGTTGCCGATGAAATTGTCGTCGACGAAATACACCGAACCCGTCACGCCGCATTCGAGCAGCCTGTCGAGTTCCGCGGTGATCTGCTGCGGCGTCTTGAGACGTGGATTGCGGCCGTACAGCCCCGGGATATCGCAGAATTCGCACTGATAGGGGCAGCCGCTCGAATACTGGATGCTGCCGAGAAAATAGCGTTTGATGTCGGCAAGCTCATAGGCCGGGATCGGAAACTCGGTCATATCGAGGCGGTCGGCGGTCTTCAGCACCACCTGTTGGGCGGGACGGGACGGGTCGCGCGCCAGCCGTGCGATCAGGTCGTCGGTCGCATCGCCGAGCTCGCCGACATGGAGATAGTCGAACGAGGGATAGTAATCCGGACAGGCGCTGACCGAGGGGCCGCCGATCGCGACCGCCAGATCGAATGAATGCGCGCGGCGGCAGATATCGTTCATCTGCTGACGCTGGATATGCATGCCGCTGACGAACACCGCTTCCGCCCATTCGAAATCCTCCGCCGACGTGGCGCGGATATTTTCGTCGATGAAGCGGACCGACCAGTTCGCGGGCAAATAAGCCGCGATCAACAGCAGACCCTGCGGCGGCATGAAGGCCTGAACGCCGTCGGTCAGGGGATAGGCGTACTCGAACGTACCGAAAGAAGATGTATAGCGCGGAAAGACGCACAGGATGCGCCGTGCCGTTTCAATACCCTCAGCTTTCATCAAATTACCTCTAAGTCCTCGGGTGCGGTAATATTGCACAAATTAAGCTCATCGCCCAAGGCTACGCTACAAATTCCTCAACATTGTGATGGTCGTTCCAACGCCGGGTAACGGATGGCTGCGCGCCAACGTCCGAAATCCGACATTCGCGCCTGCTCGCCATATTCCGCGGCGGCGGCCTTTCGGTTCCCTCAGGCGATCAACCGCGACGCAAAATCGGGCAGCATCCCCGTGTTGCCGGCGAGCCGAAACTCGGCGTCGGCAAGGCCGGCGCGAAACAGCCAATCGTCGAACTCCGGCGCCCGCTTCAGGCCGAACAGACCGCGGACATAAAGCGCGTCATGGAACGATGTGGATTGGTAATTCAACATGACGTCGTCAGCCCCGGGCACCCCCATGATGAAGGTGACGCCGGCGGCGGCGAGCAGCGTCAACAGATTGTCCATGTCGTCCTGGTCGGCTTCGGCGTGGTTGGTGTAGCAGACGTCGACGCCAAGCGGCAGGCCGAGCAACTTGCCGCAAAAATGGTCCTC
>Ga0066789_10000799_pt1 | contig 13321 bp, 11 predicted proteins | sample OrgsoiDNA2013049_FD_70960 | JGI IMG/M metagenome (GOLD analysis project Ga0066789, IMG submission 70960) | Permafrost soil microbial communities from the Arctic, to analyse light accelerated degradation of dissolved organic matter (DOM) -... | ecosystem: Environmental > Terrestrial > Soil >...
AAAAGCGTGCAGGAAGAAAAGCGGTCAGCATTTCTGGATGAAGTCACCGAGAGGCTGCGCCCCGTTCTATGCGACGAGAAGGGCCGCTGGACGGCGGATTATATGCGGCTCAGATTCCTCACGCACATCCCGCAATGATGTCGGCGAACTGCACACTATTCGGTAAATTGTGCACCCGTCGAAGACCCGGGCAGCGGACGAAGCTGGGTGATACACGCTGCGGCAGAGAGGCTCAGTAGCGGGCCCGCAATATCGAAAACGTAGCGGCCGATGCCACCGCCGCCTCCTCCTACGGTGCTGTGAAACGCATTCAGTCCTAAAGCGCACACACTCGCCACCGCAGCAGCCGCGACCCACGGTCGCGGAAGCTCGCGGATCCGCATCAAGCCGAGCGGAAGCAGCCAGATGAGGATGTACAAGGAACTCCTGTCCAGCAGCGAATGTAAAAAGTTCGCCGCGTAATTGGCATGCGAATTCAGGGCGAACACGAAGTTCCAGGGCCAAACCAGATGCTGGGAGATCATTGACTGCAGGGTGATCACGGCAATAATTTCGGCAGCGATCATCGCGCATACGTAAATCAGATTACGACTCCGACGCGGGCCAATCTCCGGCGACAACGTCCACCAGGTAAGCACCATGAGAATTGAGAATGGAACAAACGACTCCTTGGTCAATGCGCCCAGCACGCCGAACAGAGGAAGCAGCATCCAGCGTCCATGAAACATGCAGGCGACGACCGCCATCAGAAAGAGCGCTTCGCCGGAGTCCACCAGCGCCGCTAGTTGGGCGTTGGAGATCGCAAAATTGAGCAGGTATAACGTGGCGGCAAGCAGGCCTGCGGAATAGCTTTCCAACAGCGCTTCGCCAATCACAGTGATCACGTACACAGTGGTGGCTACGAATATCGAATTCACTACCAGAAATCCGAAGAGTAGAGGGTCCCAGGTTCCGGTGTGCCCTTTCGCGATTGACGCAACAAAACGCGCGAGGTAAGGGAGCAGAACGCGGAAACGAAAAGGGCTGTCCACGGAGGCCGGGCCATCCTGCGCCAGGTTCGCATACTTCGCCGCATCGGGCAGGAGCTGGCGGGGGTCGTAACGATTGAGGGTTGGATAGCCTAAGCCGAAGCAGATCAGAACGAAAATCGCCCAGAGGAGGAGTCTCGACAGACGAGTTCGGACTCCGGTTCCGCCTGGCATGGTTCACTTATAGAACAAGGAGGCGAGGAAATCAGAAAAACTTCGGCGTTACGTCTTTGACGCAGTGGTATTGACACCATCTTGCGGCGCGTATTTCGAGGCGCATTTGGCCTGGAGCTGTTTGGCGTAGAAAACGCCGTCGTGGCCAAAGCTGCCTTCGGCGAGGGCCTGGGCGTTGTCTTTGAAAGTGTCGGGCGGAGGCTCGGTGCCGTTGTACACCACGCTCAGCGACTGGTCACTCTCCACCAGCACAAAATTCACGTTGGTTCCGCTGCGGCGGATTGATCCGGGCTGGACATTGCCCGCGACTCGAAGGCGCTTGGTATAGGCGCCGTCGCCCATGCCGTGCAATTCCTTGATGGTGACGTAATAGCTTTTGCTCTGCTGCACGCCGGTGTAGGCAAGGTATCCGAGCGCCAGCACAATGACCACGATGGCGCTGCCGAACTTGAGGAACTTGCTGGTCTGCGGGGACATGATCTGAATCAAACTTTACTCGCGGGGGAAAGTGGGGTCAAGCGGGGGCAGGTACGGCATTGACGGGTAAAGGCTTAGAGCAGGTCCGTGGTGGGACAGGTGAGGGCTTCGACTTCGTCCAGGGCAGGCTCTGCCCTTACACGCGCAATCAATTAAAAATGCTCGTCAGCGATGCCGGTACGGACGCCCCCGATCTTGCCCAGGGCCTGGGCTTGAATGGTGCGGTCCCAAGGGCCGGCCTGCCAGTTGTCTTTGATTGAGTCGCGGCGAATCCACGGCGGCAGCGGGATGTACAAGTTTCTGGCGATGGCAATCGCATACGGCTCGTACTGACTCCGCAATTGCGCCAGTTTCGTCTCAGCTTCTCCATCGGTCCGAAGCCGCAGGCCTTTTTCCCCGAGCTGAGCCCGGATCTGGGCCAGGTCTTCTGGCGTAAGGCGATCCTGCGCGCTCGGATCATAGCGAGCGTTCACGACCTGGGCCAGGTCGACTACGGCGTGGCGCGCCATTTTGAAAGTCCATTTCGCCTGTTCGTTGTTGACGCCATCAATTCCGGCGATGACCAGCGCGGTCGCATCAAGAACCACGGTGAGCGCTCCGAGCCATGATTGATTGCTGTGCTGCGAGCGGTAAAAGCTCAACACGGGATAGGAAAGATGGCTCTCCAGAACTTCGGCGGCCCAGCGTTCCCAGTCGCGGAAAAGTTGGTCGAGAGTACGCTGGTCCTGGCTGCTGGCGGCGCGGGTAAGCAATTCGGCGGCGCTGGGAGGGGATCCGGCGCGCGCATCAAGCAACGAAATTTCAATTTCACGGCGTGAGAAGGCGGAATAGATGGTCGGCAGATATCCGATGACCACGCCGAGAAAACCGAATCCCAGGCCGGCCTCGGCCACGGAAAGCACGCGCGCAAAGCCGTTCGCGGGAGTGATGTCGCCGTAGCCAAGAGTGAAAAAAGTTTCGCCGCTGTGGTACATCAGCAGGCGGAAATTCATCTTCAGGGTGCCGATCAGCAAATGTTCGCCGCCGCCGTACTGCAGCAGGGCGAATCCAAAGATCAGGCCGCAGGCCCAGAGTCCCAGCAAGACGATCAATGAAAGCGGGCCAAAGTACCCGAAGAAAGCCTCGCGCCGGGTTTGCGACTTCATGTGGCTGGTCAGCTTCGCATAGGGCCGCCAGGTATTGCGGTAAAACCAACTGGTGATGCGAAACAGGCGGCGCACCCGGCGCGGCAGGACGACGGTTTCAAAGGCGTCCAGGAGGACAGAAAATATGATGACGACTCCGGCGATGATGGCAGCAACGTGCATGGGAAGAGATGACGAGAAGAAATGTTAGCAGGGGTTGAGGGTTTTGTGACATCCGCAAGATGTTCCCGACGCGGACCGGGAGGGCACAACCCCGCCCTGTGCCTCCAAAGACACAAGGACGGGGCACCCTGTCGTTGTCACCCTGCGCTATTGCGCGATCCGGACCGTCTTGCCCTCGAGCGCTGATTGGCGGGCCGCGTCCAGAATCTCGACGACGATGATGTTGGTTGCGAGCGAGGAAAGGCCCTCCGGCTTCAGTCCGTCCAAAACGACGGCGCGGAGGTACGACAGAGAATCATCGTATGGAGCGGGCAGCGCGGGCACCGTAATCTGCGACTCTTCTTTATCTTCGTGTTGACGGCGGGTTCGGACGGCGTCGCGTCCGACGGTGATAACGTAGCCAGTCTGTCCGTATACTTCCATATCTTTGCGTCCGAATGGCCAGTTCCAGGACGCTTGCAGGATGGCCTGCGCTTTGGGATACGTCAAAACAATTGTGGCTTCGTCGTCAACGATGGGATAGATGTCCGGCTTGATGTGCTGGGTGACGGCGGTGACGGTGAGCGGAGGCTGGCCATCCATCAGCCAAGTCGCCAGGTCGGCGCCGTAACAGCCGAAATCGAATAGGGCGCCGCCGCCGTTGAGTTTGGGATCGGTAAGCCAGGCGAGAAACTCCGGGCCGACGCCGATTTCCTTTGGGCCATTGTGGCCGTCGTGAATCACAATTTTGCGAACGTCGCCGAGAGCGCCGTGATGGACGAGAGCGTAGGCGGCGCGATTGCTGCTGTACCACGTGGTCTCGTAGTTCACCACAATCTGGATGTGCCCCTGCTGCGCGGCTGCGGCGATGGCGCGGGCGTCGTCCACGCTGACGGCTAGCGGCTTTTCCATCATCACGGGGACGCCGTGGCGGGCGCAGATTTCAACTGCCTGGCGATGATCGCGCGTGCTGCTGTAAACCAGCGCGGCCTGCGGATGGGTTTGGGCGAGCATTTCGTCGGTTTTGGTGAAGAGGAGCTTTGGATCGAGGGAAAATCTTTTCGCGTAGTCCGCCGCCAGCTGTTGATTGCTTTCGGCGATGCCGACGAGTTGGATGTCCGAGCGGTGCAGGCTGTTTTGGAAGAAGCCTTCGACGTGTCCGTGGACAAGGCCAATGATTACGACCTTGAGGGGAGCGGGTTGCGGCGGCGTTTGTGCGATGGCCGGCGTGATGAGTGCGAGCGAAAGGATTAATAGCGAGGTGAGGTTTTTGGGCATGAGATCCCTCGGACGAGATTATGGCGTCGCATGAGCTTGCGCGACCGCCCGGTGCACCGCCAACAACTCTTTCAACACTTCCCGCAATTTTGTCGACTCCAACGCGTTCGCGCCGTCGGATTTGGCTTCTTTGGGGTTGTCGTGGACTTCCATGAAGACGCCGTCCACGCCGGCGGCGACTGCGGCGCGGGCCAGCAGAGGGATGAACTCGGGCTGGCCACCGCTTACGGCCTGGTCTCCGTCGGCGGAGGCGGAGGGGAGTTGGACGGAGTGGGTGGCGTCAAAAACGACCGGCGCGAATTTCCGCATGATCGCCAGGGACCGCATATCCACAACCAGGTTGTTGTATCCGAAGCTGGAGCCACGCTCGGTTACGAAGACGCGGTCATTTCCCGCGGCGCGGCATTTTTCGACGGCGTGGTGCATGTCCCAGGGGGAGACGAACTGGCCTTTCTTGATGTTGACGACGCGCTCGGTCATCCCGGCGGCGACGATCAAGTCAGTTTGGCGGCAGAGGAATGCGGGGATTTGTAAAACGTCCGCGACTTCGGCGACTTTGGGGACGTCTTTCACGTCGTGCACGTCGGTGAGCACCGGGATGTGAACTTCGTCTTTTACTTTTTTCAGGATGCGAAGGCCTTCGACAAGCCCTGGCCCACGAAAGCTACGCATGGACGTGCGATTGGCTTTGTCATAACTCGCTTTGAAAATGAAGGGGACGTTCAGCGCGCGGGTAACGCCCTTGATGACTTCGGCCATGAAGAGCGCGTGCTTTTCGCTCTCGATAACGCAGGGCCCGGCGATGAGGAAAAAATCGCCGGAGCCGATGCGGACGCCTTCGACTTGGAATGAAAGGCTCACGGGTCAAACGTCAAAGTCAAAAGCTTAACCACAGAGGGCACAGAGTTACATTGAGGAAAATCACAGAGACCGCGATTGCACTCGACTTCTTCACAATTCCTGTGTGCCCTTCTTCAGCGTAACTCTGTGCCCTCTGTGATGGAGGTTTTAACGGGACGCCACCTTCACCGGCCGGTGGAACATCTCCACCTCAGCCGCGTTTTTCTCGGCTTCGCGCCGCTGACGATATTCGTAGGCCGCACCGACAAAAGTACTGAACAACGGATGCGGCTCCAGCGGCTTGGATTTGAATTCGGGATGGAACTGGCATCCGATGAAATGCGGATGGTCGGGCAATTCGATCATCTCGACGTAGGTGCCGTCGGGAGTCGAGCCTGAAATTCGCAGTCCGGCCGCGGTCAGCGTGCTTTCATACTCACGATTGAATTCGTACCGATGGCGGTGGCGCTCGCTGATTTCGGTCTGCCCGTAAATCTTGTGAGCCAACGTTCCGGGTTCAATCTTGCAGGGCCACGCGCCCAGGCGCATAGTTCCGCCGAGTTCTTCCACGCCGCGCAGTTCGCGCAATTTGTAGATCACGCGATGCGGGGTTGAGGGATCGAATTCGCTGGAGTTGGCGTCGGCGAGTCCGCACACGTCGCGCGCGAACTCGATGCAGGCAGTCTGCATCCCAAGGCAGATGCCGAAGTATGGAACTTTATTTTCGCGGGCATAACGGATCGCCTGCAGCATACCTTCAATGCCGCGCTTGCCGAAACCGCCGGGGACGAGGATGCCGCCGTAGTCCTGAAGCTGCTCGGCGCAGGCCTGTTGTCCGGCTTCCAATCCCTCGGCCTCAACCCAGTTCACTTGCAATTTCAAGTTGTGGGCCAACCCGCCGTGGACGAGGGCTTCTTTCAGCGATTTGTAGGAATCCTCGTACTCGACGTACTTGCCGACGATGGCAATGTTCACTTCATCTTTCGGGTTGTAAACCTTGTGCACCAATTCTTCCCACTGCTTCAGGTCGCGGTCTTTCGATTCAAGATGCAAATATTTCAACGCCAGGGTGTCAACGCCCTCGTGCGAAAACACCAGGGGAACCTCGTAGATGGAGGCCACGTCCTTGGCCGTGATCACTGCGCCTTCTTCGACGTTGCAGAACAGGGCGATCTTGGACTTCAGGTCCTTGGAGAGAAAGCGGTCGGTGCGGCAGAGGAGGATGTCGGGCTGAATTCCGATGCTTAACAGCTCCTTCACCGAATGCTGCGTGGGCTTGGTCTTCAGCTCCTGCGCGGCGGCGATGAACGGCACCAGCGTCACGTGAACAAATAAAGTATTTTCGCGGCCCAGTTCCTGGCGCATCTGGCGGATGGCTTCCATGAAGGGCAGCGACTCGATGTCGCCGACGGTGCCGCCGATTTCGACGATGGCGACGTCCACGTCTTGCGCGACCTTTTTCATTGCGGCTTTGATTTCGTTGGTCACGTGCGGAATGACCTGCACGGTTTTGCCGAGGTAGTCTCCGCGGCGCTCTTTGGCGATGATCTGTTCGTAAATGCGTCCGGTGGTCCAGTTATTGTCGCGGGAAAGTTTGGCGTGGGTGAAGCGCTCGTAGTGGCCGAGGTCGAGATCGGTTTCGGCGCCGTCGTCAGTGACGAAAACTTCGCCGTGCTGAAACGGAGACATGGTGCCGGGGTCAACGTTGAGGTAGGGATCGAACTTCATCAGGTTGACTTTGAGGCCGCGGCTTTCGAGCAGGCAGCCGATGGACGCGGCCGCCAGTCCCTTGCCCAATGAAGACACCACACCGCCGGTTACAAAGATGTACTTTGCCGACATCGTTGCCTCGCTCTAGATTGTCTTGGAAAATTGTGCGGGCTGGGGTGCACGAACAATTATGCCAAAAAAGTGCGCGGAGGGGAATAGAAAAGCGGCTCTTGGCTCCAGGCGCTAGGCTGTTGGCTCTTGGAATCTAAATCGATCGTGTGGGGACGGACGCCCTCGTCCGTCCGCGGGTCGCAGGCCCGCTGCTTTTGATCTTGCCGGCATTTGATCCGCTGCATGCTGATGTCGGAGCTTCGCTCGACGGGACGGACGAGGGCGTCCGTCCCTACATGGGCCTTGCTCACACAGGCCTTGCTTACACGGGCGTCCCTCCTTACGCGAGCGTTGGCGGTAAACTACAAGAATCATGGCCAACGTCCGCTCAGTCGCATGCGCATTCTTCTTTTTATGCACGCTGCTGGCCTTGCCTTCTCACTGCGCTGCCCAGGCCCAATCCAAGCGCCTCATCCTGAAAGACGGGTCCTACCAGATTGCTACCAAGTGGGAGATCAAAGGCGACCGGGTGCGGTTCTTCAGCGTGGAGCGTAATGAGTGGGAAGAAATCCCTAACTCTTTGGTGGATTGGGACGCGACTAAAAAGTATGAGGAAGACCGCGCTACTGGGAAGGAGTCCAAGGAAGCGGCGGAGCTTGAGAAGGAGATGCAGGAGGAGCGCGAAGAGGAAGAGTTGCGATCGCCGCATGTGGCGGCGGGGTTGCGGCTGCCTCCGGAGGGCGGGGTTTATGCGCTGGACACGTATCTGTCGATGCCGGAACTAGTGCCGCTCGACCAGAGTACCGGAGAGGTAAATCGGCATACCGGGCACAATGTGCTGCGGGCGGCGATCAATCCTCTGGCCGGCGCCAAGGAGACGATTGACATCGCAGGGCCGCGGTCGAAGATCCAGATCCATGCTTCGCTGCCGGCGATTTACATCAACCTGGACGCGAGCCAACAGGAGCCAGCGAGTGATTCTGCGAAGCCGGGGGCCGAGTTGCCGTGGGACCGCTTCCGCATCGTCCGAGCCGAGGTTAAGAATGACAAGCGGGTCGTGGGAGCGCTCAAAAGCTCAGTCACGGGCAAGACAAGTCAGGAGCAGGAAACAGTCCCGGCCACGGCAGAACAGATGAGCGAAGGCTGGATCAAGCTGACTCCGAAAGCGCCGCTGGAGCCGGGCGAATACGCCGTAGCCGAACTGCTCGGCAAGCAAGGGATGAACAGCTATGTGTGGGATTTCGGCGTGCACGCGGACGCGGCGGCGAATTTGTCGGTGATCCGGCCGGATCCTACGGAGTTGAAGCCGTCCGGCGGCCCGAAGAACTGACCCGCCCAATCGGAATCCAGCATGATGGCAATCGAATATTCCGTTCGCCGCCGCCGCCCTCAGCGGGTTATCATTTGAAGTACACCTCTGCCCCGGTCAATCCCTGATTTTGCGTCTGCAGTTCTTTGAGGGACGGGCGTGTGCCAGTTAGTTGCGGCTGCTCTCCAGCCGCATGATCCAACCAGGAGTTTTCATTGACGAAAGGCAAGACTGCGGTCATTGTGGGCGCCCAGTGGGGCGACGAGGGCAAGGGCAAGATTGTTGACGTGCTCTCGGAACAATTCTCCGTTGTGGCGCGCTACGCCGGCGGACATAATGCCGGGCACACCGTCATCATCAACGGGAAACGATTTGTGTTGCAGTTGGTGCCGTGCGGGGTGCTGCGCGCGGGGTGCCGCAGTGTGATTGGAAATGGTGTGGTGCTGGATCCGATCGCGTTTCTCAAGGAAGTTGGGGCCTTGCGCGATGCGGGCGTGAAAGTTGATGGCAATCTTTTCGTCAGCAACCGGGCGCATGTGATTCTCCCCTATCACCGGATGATCGAATTGGCGTCGGAGAATGCACCGGGGCGGGTGAAGATTGGAACCACCTCGCGGGGCATCGGTCCCAGTTACGAGGACAAAGCCGGACGGCGCGGGTTGCGTGTGATTGATCTGCTGGATTTGAATCTGCTGAAGAAACACATCGAAAACGCCTGCCAGGAAAAGAACATGATCGCGCACGCGCTATTTAACTCGGAGCCGATCGATCCGGACAAAATGTACGCAGAATACGCGGAGGCATCAGCAAAGATCGCGCCTTTTGTTTGCGACACGGCGGTGCTGCTGAACCGTGCGATTGCGAGCGGGCACTCTGTGATGTTCGAAGGCGCGCAGGGCACCATGCTCGACATTGATCACGGGACCTATCCGTTTGTGACGTCGTCGAGCGCGACCACTGGCGGCGCGGTCATCGGCACCGGCGTTGCGCCGACGGCCATTGATTCCGTCATCGGAATCACGAAGGCATACTGCACGCGGGTGGGCGAAGGGCCGTTTCCGACCGAGGTGTTCGATTCGGTTGGAGATCATATCCGTAAGCGTGGAAATGAATTCGGTGCGGTGACGGGGCGTCCCCGGCGCTGCGGCTGGCTTGATCTGCCGCTGCTGCGGTACTCGGGCATGATTAACGGAACCTCGTGGCTGGTAGTCACCAAGCTTGACGTGCTAGACGAGCTTAAGGAAATTCCGGTGTGCGTGGGCTACAAGATCAACGGCATTGAGACCGAGGAGATCCCGGCAGAGGCTTGCGGATGGGAAAAGATTGAGTGCGTGTATCGCACCATGCCGGGCTGGCATACGCCGACGCAGGGGATCACGGAGTTGAATAAACTTCCCAAAGCGGCGCGTGAGTATCTGGATTTCGTCGAGAAGGAATGCGGCGCGCAGATTGGGATGGTCTCAACCGGGCCGGCGCGCGAGGAAACGATCTTTGTGGATGAATTCGCTGCGCAGTTGAAGTCGCTCAGCGGCGGCAAGACAGAAGGGGCGCGGAGTTAGCGATGGTCGTTCTAGCGGTAACCTGGGTAGCGAAAGTGGGACGCGAAGCCGAGGTTGCGGAAGTACTCGCCAAGCTCACCGAAGAGGCGCGCAAAGAGCCGGGATGCGTCATGTTTCAGGTGCACCGGCATCGCACCGAGCCGCGGCGGTTCTTCATCTACGAACAATATAAAGATGACGCCGCGCTCGAAGCCCATCGCAATACACCGCATTTTCTGCAATACGCGCGGAAAGACCTGCCCAAGGTCGCGGACCGAATTGAGGGACAGTTGTATGATCCGCTGGGGTGAAAGCCTCGGCTTCAGGCTCTGGGCTTTGGGCTTCAGGTCCGCTTGCTGATTACTCTGCGTACGTCCTCGTCAGTAGCAAAATCACCACGATCGGCCTCGCGCAGGCTTTCCTGGATTTCTGCAATTGCCATTCATTGAGCGATTCCACAGATTCCGGCATTTGTGTCCTCCGCGCACTTTATTTTTGATCGTGTTCCTCTGCATACAACGACCTGAGCGCCGAAAACGGCCCAGCGTCATTCAATCCGCCGCCACGACCTCTTGCCGCGGCGCCTTTTTTGTCACGTTAGCGCTGGTCACCACAATCACTGATGCGATCACGATTGCGCTGCCGGCGAAAATGTAGGCGTCGATCTTTTCATGCAGCACCAGCCATCCAAGAAAAACGGCAACCACGGGGTTTACGTACGCGTAAGTGGAAACTTTGGCGGTGGGCGCGTGGCCGAGAATATAGATGTACGCGGTGTATCCGATCAGCGATCCTCCGACGATGAGATACCCGACCGCCGCCAGGCCGCGAGGGGTCCAGACGACGTGGGCGAAATCATGGTTGAAGAGCGCGAAAATCAGGTTTCCCATCCCTGCGAAAAACACCTGCCAGCTGGTGGCGCCGAAGCTGGGGCCGGATTGCCATTTTTTGGACAGCACCGACCCGAACGCCCAGAGGAACGCTCCGCCGTTCAGCGCCAGCGCATACCACAGTTCCCTGCGGCCGAGAGCGCCGGTCGCGTGCAGTTGAGGCCATAGCAAAACGACGGTGCCAGAGAGTCCGAGCGCCAACCCCGCCAGCCCCCGGCCCGACACTCGATGATGCCCCAGCAGCAACGAATCCAGCACCAGGAACCACAGTGGAGTGATCGCGATCAGCAGGGCCGATAAGCCGGTTGGCACGTAACGCTCGGCGAAAGAAAGCGTGAGGTTCCCGCCCATCAGCAGCAGGTTCCCCACGATCGCCAGCCGCACCAGCTCGCGCGCGCTGTAGCGTATATTTTTGCCCGCCACGATGCAATATGCGAGCATGATCACGCCCGCGACGGTGAAGCGGGTGGCGCACATCAACGCCGGCGGAATGTGCTCTACGGCGATCCCAATGCCGAGATAGGTCGATCCCCAGAAGAGATAGACCAGTCCGAAGTTGAAGGCCAGCATGAAACGGGATGGGGCGGCGGATGACATGGGGCTATCTAGAGCATATAAGACGAGGTCCCTGTGGCTCGCGATTCACAATTCATGACTAACGGACACCGACCCAAAGGGGGTTACGCCGCCAGCCAGTCCCAGATACAATCAGGTTAGTGAACTTCAACGTCCCCAATTCGCACCTGCCTGCCTGCTGGCTGCATATGCTGGTTTGCCCGCGGCGATATTTGGCGGTGCTGCCTTCGCAAGTGCGTCCCAGCCTCTTCGGTAGCGACTAATTTCAATCCTCCTCAGTCTGTGTGAGGCCGAAGTCCGCCTAAAGAGCGGCATCGGCCGACGACCAAAGACACGACCGACAACCAACGACCGAGCTTCAGGAGGATGCCATGACTACCAAGACCGTATCCGTGATTGACGGACCCAAGATCAAGACCGCTCTACCCGGGCCCAACGCCAAGCGCGTTCTCGCCGGCGACGACCAACTTATTTCGCCTTCTTATACGCGCTCGTATCCGCTGGTGGCCCAGAAGGGCCGCGGCATTGTGGTGATCGATGTGGACGGCAACGAGTTTTTTGACTTCTCATCCGGCATTGCCGTGACTTCGACCGGCCACTGCCATCCTGATGTCGTGGCTGCGATTCAAAAGCAAGCTGCCGAACTGATTCATATGTCGGGAACGGATTTTTATTACGAGAGCCTGGTCACGCTGGCCGAGCGGCTTTCGAAAATCGCGCCCATGCCGGGGCCGCATCGCGTCTATTACGGCAATTCGGGCGCGGAAGCGGTGGAGTGCGCGCTGAAGCTGGCACGTTATCACACCAAGCGGCAGAACGTGATTGCGTTTTTTGGGGCGTTCCATGGGCGGACGATGGGGGCGCTGTCGCTGACCGCCTCAAAGCCGCAGCAGCGGCGCCGTTTCGGGCCGCCGCTTCCCGGAGTCACGCACGTTCTCTATCCAGACGTTTATCGCAAGGGCGAGCAGGATGCGCTGGCGTGTGCCCGCTTCATCGAAGACAAATTATTCAAGACAACTCTTGCGCCGGAAGAAGTGGCCGCGATTTTCGTTGAGCCGGTGCAGGGCGAAGGTGGATACGTGCCTGCGCCCACGGTTTTTATGCAGGAGCTGCGGAAGATTTGCGACCGTCACGGAATTTTGCTGGTCGCGGACGAAGTCCAGAGCGGCGCGGGACGCACAGGAAAATGGTGGGCGATCGAGCACACCGGGGTGCAGCCTGACATCATCTGCATGGCCAAGGGAATCGCGTCCGGAATGCCGCTGGGAATTACGCTCTCCAAAGCCGAGATCATGGACTGGGTGCCGGGATCGCACGCTTCGACTTTCGGCGGCAATCCTGTCTGCATTGCTGCCTCTCTCGCAACAATCGACGTGATCGAACGCGAAGGCTTGCTGCGCAACGCGGAAGAAGTTGGCAATCACATGCTGAAGCGTATGGCGGACTGGCCGGCGAAGCATCGCCTGGTCGGCGCAGTCCGCGGGCGCGGGCTGATGGTTGGCGTGGAACTGGTGGCCGATAGGCAGACAAAGGAACCGGCTTCCGCCGAGCGTGACCGCGTGGTGGAGTTGGCATTCGAGCGCGGCGTGCTTTTCCTCGGCTGCGGCGCCAGCACAATTCGCATCGCGCCTCCGCTGATCACGACTAAAGAGCAGGCGGACGTCGCGGTTGAGGTGCTGGAGGAGTGCGTGGAGATGGCGGGGAAATAGCCCGCGTAGGGGCGGGTGCCCTCACCCGCCCTCCCGAGCGCCGCCCGGGTCCTGAGCGAAGCCGCAGGAGGGCGTCCGGGCCTACGTGATCTTTATCCACAGGCTTTGGTTGTGACTTCGTCACTGCGCCGAATGGTCCTCAGGCCTAGTCTGAAGCCATGCTCTCGGGACGCTTCACCCAAACCCCGCTTGGCGGGCTAGATCGCATCATCGGCAAGACTTCTGTGCGAGATACCCAGACTCCCGCACATCAACTGACCGGCTGCCGTGGTGAGGAAGAAGCTTATTTCTACCTGCGGCGACGCGGGTACATCATGGTTGCGCAGAACTTTCGCACGGCTCGGCATCCGGGAGAGATTGACTTGATCGGGTGGGACAAGGACGTACTTTGCTTT
>Ga0066789_10000800_pt1 | contig 13308 bp, 12 predicted proteins | sample OrgsoiDNA2013049_FD_70960 | JGI IMG/M metagenome (GOLD analysis project Ga0066789, IMG submission 70960) | Permafrost soil microbial communities from the Arctic, to analyse light accelerated degradation of dissolved organic matter (DOM) -... | ecosystem: Environmental > Terrestrial > Soil >...
TATAGTCGAGACGAGCTGCTCGGGTTGACCATCCAGGATTTGCGTGCCAGCGATACGCAAACATTCCTCTCGGAACAGATGGCACAGGCCAACGCGAAGGGCGTGCTGTTCGAAACCATGCATCGTCGCAAGGATGGGTCGGAATTTCCGGTCGAAGTAAGCTCGCGTGGCACCGAAGTCGGCGGCGCACGAACCCTGGTTAGCGTCGTGCGTGACATTACCGAGCGGCGCAGAGCCGAGGCCACCGAGCGCGAGCAAAGGCAGCTGGCCGAGCGACGAGCGGCCGAGCTCGACGCGATCCTCGATTCGCTCACCGAGCCCCTGGTGGTTAGCGATTCCGCGGGAAACCTGGTGCGGGTCAATCCCGCGTTTCGTCGTATGATCGGCGCGCCCGAGAATTGGCAAGGACTCGACATCGGCGCGAGGGTTCGTCAGGTAAGACTCGAAACTGCCGACGGGGAGCCGGTCGACGCCGCGCAGACCCCCGGCGCCCGAGCGCTGGCCGGCGAAACCGTTCACGGTGTGCTGCAGCGGCTGCCACGCCCCGATGGATCGGTCTTGCACCTCTCGACGAGCTCGGCCCCGATTCGAACGGCGGCCGGCGTGATGGGGGCCGTGGTCGTCTTCTCGGACATGACCGCGCGGGTGCGCGCAGAGCAAGAGTTGCGCGACGCCGATCGGCTCAAGAACGAATTTCTGGCCGTCCTTTCGCACGAGCTGCGCAATCCACTGACTCCCATCCGCAATAGCCTTCACATCCTAAAGCGCGCAGCCTCCGGCAGTGAGCAAGCCAAGCGCGCCGAGGAGGTTCTAGGGAGGCAGACCGATCAACTGGTGCGCTTGGTCGATGATCTTCTGGATATCACGCGGGTCTCGCGCAACAAGATCCAGCTCAAGCGCGAGCATTTGGATTTTGGGGACGTGGTCGGGCGCGCCGTGGAGGATCACCGATCGCTTTTCGAAGGCAACGGGATCGTCCTCCGTCTGGTCCTTGCACCCGAGAAACTGACGATCGATGGCGACGAGGCGCGACTTGCCCAGGTGGTGGGGAACCTCTTGAGCAACGCCGTGAAGTTCACGGCAAGTGGCGATCAAGTCACGGTCACCACCACAAAGCCGACCGGGCGGGGCCGGGCCCAACTTCGCATCGTGGACACGGGTGCCGGGATCGAGCCGGACATGCTCCGACGTTTGTTCCAGCCATTCATGCAGGCTGACGTGACTCTCGACCGAAGCAAGGGCGGTCTTGGATTGGGGCTAGCGCTTGTGAAGAGTCTCGTCGAGATGCACGGGGGCGAAGTCTGCGCCCATAGCGATGGACCGGGCATGGGAGCGGAGTTTGTGGTCGAGCTCCCTCTTGTACAGAGCCAGACGATTGCGACTGATCCTGCGTTGGCTGCGAAAGAACAGATTCGTCGCCGGGTGCTCATTATCGAGGACAATCTCGACGCCGCCCAGAGCCTGCGGGATGCGCTGGAGCTAAGCCAACATCACGTCGAGGTAGCCTACAACGGGCCCGAGGGGTTGAAGAAAGCTCGCACGTGCCATCCGGACATCGTTCTTTGCGATATCGGCCTGCCTGGGATGGACGGATTCGAGGTAGCGAGGTCTTTACGAGCGGATGAAACCCTCCAGGGAACTTTCCTGGTAGCACTCAGCGGGTATGCGCTTCCCGAGGATCTAGAACGTGCCGCAAAGGCCGGATTTCATCGCCACTTGGCCAAGCCCCCCAGCCTTGAAAGCCTGGAGGAGACTCTCGCTAGCTTACCGGTGGTGTCCTGAAGGACAGGCTCCGGACTCAGCCACCCATCTGGACGGCCTGGCGCAGCCACTTGTCAGTGGTGGCTGCTTCAACTAGGAAGTCGGCGACCTCCGCGCGCGAGATTGAGCTCGGCACTTTCTGAAGGCCAGGCGTTTTCACACTGTGCTTGCTGGCGGGGCCGTTGGTGAGGCGGGTGGGGCGAGCAATGACCCAATCGAGGCCACTTTCCATGACCAGCTTTTCCTGGCGCTCGTGGTCCTGGAAAGGCGCCTTCAGCAGAAAGCCGATCACCAAACGGTCGATGAAGAAATTGGCAAGCCTGCGGCTGTCCCCCACGCCGAACGCGCTAAGGACGACCAGGCGTTTGACGGCGTTGGCCTTCATAGCCTCGATGGCATAGGCGGTGCCTTGCGAGAAGTAGGTGGGGTTGTCGCGAAAGCCTTTCAGCGACGTCGACGAAGCGGTGATGATCACGGCATCGTGGCCTGGCACGATCGTGGCGATGGATTGTTGGCTGTGGAAATCGCCGCTGGCGCGCACCAGGTGGTCGTGCTCCAGCGCCAGCTTGTCAGGGTGACGTGCAAATGCCGTGACCGCGTGGCCGCAATCCAAAGCTGCTTTGACCGCCAGGGCCCCGGTTCCTTGTGAAGCACCGAGTACCAAGAGTTTCATCTTCGTTGCCTCCTTCCTGCAGAGCCTAGGTCGTCGGTCGGGACATGGAGTTAGTCTTCGTGATGGTGCTGGCCCCCGCACTCGTGGCCGCCTCCGCGTCCATGGCCGGGGTCTTCGTTCTCAGCGTGATGGCCACATCCGGAAGCTTCGCCGGTGATGAGTTTTCCTTTGGCGTAGGCGCTCAGCACCGCCCCCACCGAGCCGGAGGCCCCAGCCACGACGGCGATTCCGTGGGTCATCAAACCGCGGCTCGCACCTTCGCCGAGCCCGCCAACGATGACCGCGCTGGCACCCAGGCTGTGCACGAATGCCGCCGTGCCACGACCGCCACCTTGACCGGGGCTGGCCACGCTTCGCCACGACACGATCGCGCCGTCCGCAATTTGAGCAGTGACGAAGAAGGGTGTGCGACCAAAATGGCCGCTGACCCTGGCATCCAGGCCCTCGGCAGTTTCGCAGGCGACGGCAACGGTATTCATGATGACGAACTCTAGGGCTCTTCAGGGCACGGGTCGCGTAGAAAAGAAGGAAACTGCCGCCGATGTCGCGTTCAACCGCCAACCCGGGCGAGGAAACGTTGCCGCAGCTCTTCGCTCCAACGCGCGCAGTACGCGGGCTTCTGCTCGACGATACGTTTCATGTCTTGACCTATGGCGCCGGTTGATAGCCGAGGGCGTTCATCGCGGTTCAGCGAGCAATCGCCGAACGTCTTCATAAATTTACAATGATGAACCTGCACCGAAACCGAACGTCGGTGATGCTTGAATCTGTCTAGGAAGGGAGGTCGTATCGCCATCATCGTTCATCTCGCACGCAGCCTGCCGTCCGACATTGCTTGCTAAGCGTATAGACGCGGACGATTGGCTCGGGAAGGGGAAGGTACGAAGACGAAGCACACGATCGAGCGCAGCGGATAGTTGCTACAGGCCGGCGCTGGCCTATGACTAGCCTAAGAACCAGCGCCCGGCCTGGGAAAGAGGGAGGGTGGCGAGAGTGCCGCCAGCGCCTGACTCGGAAAGTAGGTTGTGCTGGCATGCAGCCACATCTGGGGTAAGAGTTCAGGGTGATTGCGACCCTGCTTGGACCAGACGAGCCCGCGCCCTTCGCGGTGGCTGGCCGCGATGGGCGTTCGCCGTTCGTAGTGATCTGTGACCACGCGGGGCGCCGCCTGCCGCGCAGGTTGGGCACGCTTGGCCTGTCCCCGCATGAGCTTGTCAGTCATATCGCATGGGACATCGGTGCGGGCCATGTCGCGAAAGCGCTAGCGTCGTCGCTCGGGGCCATCATTGCCTGGCAGCCATATTCCCGATTGGTTATTGACTGTAATCGACCGCTTGGGGCGGATGATTCCATCGTTGCCCACACTGAAAGGACTTTCGTCCCTGGAAATGAGAACCTGCGACAGCAGGACTCGGATGCGCGGGCGCGGGAGATTTTTGTCCCCTACCACGAGCAAATTCGAACCGAGCTCGATCGGCGAGGAGTTGATCGCCTTCCCAGTATTCTCGTGTCAGTCCACAGCTTCACCCCGATCTTCCTGGACGTGGTTCGTCCCTGGCACATCGGTGTTCTTTTCAACCAGGACAAACGCCTGGCAGAACCGCTCCTGCATCTCCTGCGCGAAGAGGGAGGTCTCATCGTGGGTTGCAATGAGCCCTACGCCGCGAGCGAGATCTCCGACTTCTCCATTGTCCATCATGGTGAGAAGCGGGGCATTCCAGTCGTGGAGATTGAGATTCGTCAGGATCTCATCGCCAACGAAGCGGGACAAATCGCCTGGACAGAGCGCCTCGCGCGTCTCCTCGTTCTCGCCGGTCGCCCGCTCTTGTCAGCAAAACACACGTGAGGAAAATTATGCAGATCCGCGTTGGCTACGAATTGCAGTACGAGCTTCCCCAGCCTACACCCATGATCTTGACCCTGCACGTTCACTACAGTCGCGCATCGGATCTGGTGCGACCCGACCACATGATTGCGACGCCCGCGGTTCCCATGGCCGGGTACCGGGACGGCTTTGGCAACTGGTGCACGCGCCTCGTCGCCCCGCAAGGCCATTTCAGCGTGACCGCGGATACCATCGTGAAGGACACCGGCATTCCGGAAGCCACGTTTCCTTCGGCGCTGCAACATCCCGTTCCGCAACTGCCCGAGGAGACACTGGTGTTTCTGCTTGGAAGTCGTTACTGCGAGACCGACCGCTTGTCGGAGATCGCCTGGAAACTGTTCTCCAGCACGCCGCTTGGTTGGGCGCGGGTCCAGGCAGTTTGTGACTTCGTCCATCAACACATCCAGTTCGGCTACGAGCATGCCAACCCGACCAAGTCGGCGTGGGAGGTGTATATGGATCGCAAGGGCGTTTGCCGCGACTTTGCACACTTGGCCATCGCGTTCTGCCGTTGCCTGAACATCCCTGCGCGCTACTGTACTGGCTATCTGGGCGACATCGGGCTGCCGCCGCCCTATGCCCCAATGGACTTTGCGGGCTGGTTCGAAGCGTACCTCGGCGGGACGTGGCACACCTTCGATCCGCGCAACAACGCTCAGCGCATCGGCCGCATTCTCATCGCGCGCGGACGCGATGCTGCCGACGTCGCCATCACGACGACCTTCGGTCCCAACAGTCTGCAGGGCTTCCGGGTCTGGACCGACGAGGTCGCCAGCACAGTTTGAAGTTGGTTCAGCTGTCCAAGCGTGTCCCGGCTAGGCATCGGCTAGGCATCGGCTAGGCATCCAGCGCCGTGCGGACGGATTGAGATTTCCTGGCCGTTTCTACGCGGCAAAACCGTCGAGAACTGTGTCTCATTCTCGGGTCTTCTACCCCATGACCGAACTCCTAAGTGAAGGGAGACAACTCGATGACGTGGACGAACGACGTAACCAATCCATACAAGGTCAAGAGCGCGAAAGCACCGATTCGGCTGGCAGGTGGGAACACGTGACTGGACTTGGCGCTGCCATTGCACAGCAGGGCCAGCGGTTGGTCTTTCTCAATGTGTTTTTACAGCAGATTGGCGTGCCGGTTCCCGCAGAGCCGACGCTTGTTGCGGCCGGGAGTCTCGCGGCGCGCGGCCGACTGTCGATACCTGGTGTTGCGGTCGCTGCGCTCGTGGCCACCCTTGCGGCCGATCTGACTTGGTTCGCAGTCGGTAAGCGTTACGGCAGGCGCGCCCTTCACCTCGTCTTTCGCCTATCGCCTTCGCCATCGAAATATCTCAACCAAACCGAACGGCTTTTCTCGCGATGGGGACCCGTGGCCTTCGCACTGGCCAAGTTCATTCCCGGGATGCCGATGGCGGGCCCGGTCCTAGCAGGAGGACTGGGCACAACGCTGCGGGTGTTTCTCATCTACGACCTCCTCGCCATGGGACTGTGGGCCAGCGTGTTCACCGGCCTTGGAATGCTATTCCAACGGGATGTCGATCGAGCGTTGCGTGGGCTTGACCGCTTCGGCGGGTGGGGACTCCTGTTCGGAGCCGTCATTGTCGCCTTCTGGGTCGCCTTCTGGGTCTTGCGCCGCTGGCATCGATCTGTTGCCGATAGGTTGGTACGATCTTTCAGGCTTTGTGTGAGATTCAAACGGGATCGACAGCATGACCCGAGATGAGCCCGGCCGCCGCGTTCGCTCAGGCACCGGAGCTCTCACTGCGCGAGCTCGCGTCCGGGAAGACCCGCATAGTGTTCGTGGCAGGTCTTGCAGAAAAGGTGGGCGAAGCCTCGCGCCAAAATCCCGCAGTCCAGGAACTTGTGCAGCTCCTCGGTGACGAAGCCGGGCAACGTGCGACCGTCGGACTTGTCGGTCCACTCTTGCGAGGGCGGCAACACCACAAGGGGCGGCGCCGCTTGGGCTGCCAGCCGTCGTCCGAAGACGTCCTGGCGTCAGCCACCCCGAGCCGCGGACTCGGCGGCGTTGGCCTTTGGCTCGGGGCTTTCAACTCAACTTGCAGAGCTGATCAACCTGTGCCGCCGCCGCCGTCGACGACTTGGCGAGGGCCGCAGGTCCCGGCCGTCCCGGCGCCGCGGTTACGGCCTGAGCACACCAGGTTTGTCGAGCAGGCGCCATTGCCGCCGGTGCCGCAGCACGTTTGGCCGTCGCCGCCGCAGGTGGCGCACGTGTTGTTGGTTGCGCCGAGAACGCATTCTTGAGGTGCCGTGCACGCGTTCACCCCGCCGTCCATGATCGGGCCACCCGTGACCGGGCAGCAGACCTGATTCGATCCGCCGCAGGCACCGCAGGAGCCGGGGATTCCGGTGGTCGGATTGCGACCGGAACACACGAAGCCCGCGCTACAGGTGCCATTGCCGACGCCGCAACAGCTTTGCCCCGATCCGCCGCAGGTCGAGCAGACGTCCCCGGAGGCAGCGATCACGCATGAGCCTGCCGTGCACGGGGCCGCGCCAGCACAGCAAGTCTGCCCGTCGCCGCCGCAGGGCCCGCAGGTACCGGCAGTTCCCTGGCCTGCGTTTCGCCCCGAGCAGGCGAAGCCGGTGCTGCAGGTCCCGTTCCCGCCAGCCCCGCAGCACGACTGCGCAGAACCACCGCAGGTTCCACAGACGTTGCCGCCGGCCTTCACTATGCACGAGCCAGCGGTGCACGGCGTGGCACCTCCGCAACAGGCCTGCCCATCGCCGCCACACGCCCCGCATGTCCCTGGGGTGCCCTGCGCCGCGTTTCGTCCGGAGCAGGCGAAGCCCGTGTTGCAGGTGCCGGCGTTGCCGTTGCCACAGCAGGACTGGCCGGATCCGCCGCATGCCGACGTCGACGAGCACACGTCCCCCGCCGCCGAGAGCATGCAGGACAGGCCGGTACTGCACGTGCTGCCGCCGCCAAAGCCCCCTGGGCAGCAATTCTGGCCGGCTCCACCGCACGCCTTGCACGTGCCACCCGCCGGGCGCCCGCCGCCGTCAGCCGGGGTTGTGAAGCAGCCAAGGCCGCTCTGGCAGTTGTTGCCGCCACAGCAGGCGCCGCCCGCGGCGCCACAGTTGTCACAGGTTCCGCCGCCGGCGAAGCCAGCTGCATTGCAACCGAGGCCCGTGTTGCAAGTATTGCCTGCGCAACAAGTCTGGCCCGAGCCTCCGCATGTGGTGCAGGTCGCTGCGCCCCCGGCCGCCGTCGCGCACACGAGCGAGCCCTGACATTGGTTACCCTGGCAGCACGCGCCGCCTTCGCCACCGCAGGCCGCGCAGCTGCCGTTGGTGCAGCGGGATCCGCTGGCCGTGCAGGTCCCCGCGCCCGCGCCGAAACCGCCACCGTCCGTGCCGCCGCAACACGGTTGCCCGACGCCGCCGCAATTGCCACAGGAGCCTGCCGAACACGTGCCGCTCACGCCCGTGCCGGTGCATTCTTGCCCGGCGGCCACGCACATGCGCGTGGTCCCGCCAAAGGCCGCGTCGGTGGTCATGGGAATGCAGCAACCGTTGGCATTGCAGGAGTTGCCTGTGCAACAAGGCTGGCCGGGGCCGCCACAAGCGACGCTGGTCCCAGAGGTACCGCCGGTGGTGCCTCCGGTGCCGCCACCGGTACCGCCGGTGCTGATGCTGGCATCGTGGCCTGCCGAGCCGCCGGCGCTGGATCCGCCGAGCCCGCCCGCGCCACCGCTTCCGTTGGACTTGCTGCTACTGCTGCATCCGATCAGCCACAAGACTGCGATGCCGGCCAGTAAGCCAGCGCCCCGTGTTCGTCTCATCGCGATGGTATCGAAGGTTCGTGTCATCGTGTGTCCTCCCCATTTGACTGCGCACGTAAGGGAGCAAGACTTACATCTTCCGTCACGAAGAACGCATCGTAGAGTGCAGAATCCGCCGCGACGAGTCGCGCCGTGCGTGCCGCCCTGCGATGGTCAGCTAGATACTGGGGACGTGCGATTCAATTTCGGGCGCTCAGGATCGCGGTCGCGTTTGTCGCCGGGACCAGGCGTGCCACGAAGCCGCCGTTGCCCCGAAGCGCGGGCGCCAGGGAATCGGCCGCGGTCACCGTGCGTGTGGCGACGTCGCTGAAGGTTCGGTCGCTGGTGCCGTCCGCGATCTGCGTTGCCGTGTACGAGCCGGAATCGAGAAAGGTAAGCGGCACGGTCAAGTTGCGTGTTTGGGAATCGCCCGCGATGCCGGCGACGTACCACACGTTTGCCTTGCGCCGGGCCAGTACCACGAGCTGGCCAGGCGTGCCTTGCACGTAGCGGGTGTCGTCCCAAGTGGTGGGAACCTGCTGCAGGAAGGTCTTGGGACCGGCGGGCAAGCCAGTGTAGGCGCTCACCTTGTCAGCGAAGTGCTGCCATCCCGACTCGAAGACGACCGACGTTGCAAGCTCGTGCGCGTAGGTGGTGACGTGGGCGTAGGCCGAGTCCGAGAACGTCACCGGCGTGAAGTCCATGGACGCCATCATGTTGCGCGTGAACGGCAGAATGGTGTTTCGTTGCGGGACCCCGGCTGGGAAAGCGGTGTCGTATTTGTAATTCTCGGCGCCGCGCACGGCTTCGGCGGTGATGAGGTTGGGATAGGTGCGTTGCCATCCTCGCGGGATGGTGGAGCCGTGAAAGTTGACCATCAGATGGTTCGCGGCCGCGTCCTTCAAGATGTCTAGGTAGTATTGCATCGTCGTGGGCTTGTCGCTGATGAAGAAGTCGATCTTGACGCCTTTGACGCCCGCCTGACTGATGGTCTGGAATTCCGTCTTCCGCTTGCTCGGGTCATAGAGCCGATCGCGCGGACCATACTGGGTAACCGAGTTGTTCGGACCGCCACTGTTGTACCAAAGGATGAGCCCGACGTTTTTCGGATTGGCGTAGGTGAGCAGGGACTGATACGTCCCACCGGTCATGGTGTCCCAGCCGGCATCAATCAAGCTGTACTCCCAGGTCATGGTTTGCGCCAAGTCGATGAAGGGAGTGAGCTCGCTGTAGTTACTCGGGCTGGTGTCTGCCGACCACCACGACCAGGACACGCGTCCAGGCTTGATCCATGAAGTGTCGGCAATCACCGACGGCGACGCCAAATCAGTCGGCAGGGTGGATTCCAAGATTGTTCCTGGTGTGGGCCCGACGACGACCGTGCGCCATGGGGTGGTCCAGGGCAGCGTGGATTGCGGATTCACGGCGCCGGTGGCGTTGGCCTCGTCTGCAGCAGGCATGGCGATGCTGTACAGGTTGTTCGGCGCAGTGGCTGCCAAGTGTGCAGCGAAGTACGAACCGGTGACGTCGGTGTCGCCGACGAGCACCCAGAAGTTGCTCGGGGTCTCAAAGAGCGCCGGCAAGCACCATCCCGCTGTCCCGCTTGGCGCCTCGGTGCCCGCGGCGAGATCGCTTCGCCAGGTGTTCTCGTAGGCCGGCATGTACGTGCCCGCGACATCATAGGGAAGCATCCAGGCGTGGCTATCCGCCGGGATCTTGAAGCCCGTGCTCTCCCCGGTCACCGTCTGCACGGTTGCATTCGTCTCAGGGAACTTGTAGCGAAAGGCGAACCCGCCGTCGTAGGCACGCAGCACGAGCTCGACGCTGTTCTGCGCGCTCGCCCGGAAGGTCAAGACGCGCTCGTTGGCGGTGGCGTGGATGCTGCTCTTCTTGCCCGTGAGCATGGTGTACGTGTCGTCGACGGCAGTGACGGCACCCACCGAATCAAAAGTCAGACCAGACACGAAGTCCGCATCGGCGCGCGTGATACCCAGGGGCGAGTCGTCGAGCACCGTGCTGTACGAGGAGGGGCCACCAGCCTCTACGCGATAATACAGCTTTACGCCTGCGGTGTAACCGGCCGCTGTGCCCTTGTCGATGAGCTGCACGGTTGCGCGAACGACGTTGCCGGGAGAGGCGATGGTCCACGCCGTAGCCGTGCCGGATGATCCACCAGCGCCACCAGCGCCACCAGCACCGCCGTTTCCGCCCTCGCCTCCCGATCCTCCCGATTCTCCCGATCCTGCCGATCCTCCCGATCCTCCCGATCCTGCCGAACCTGCCGATCCGTTTGTACCGCCCGAGCCGGAGCCGCTTCCCCCGGTCGCGCTTCCACCTGACGACCCGGTGGTTGCAGCCGTCCCGCCGGATCCCACGCTGCTCGCTCCGCCCAGCGCACCGCTGCCACCAGCACCGCCGCCTCCGCCTGAGCCAATTCCACCACCGCCGGAGGATGTACCTCCTGCACCACCGCTCCCGGTCGAGCCGCCGACGTGGGTGGAGTTGCCCCCACTTGCGCCCCCGCCCTTGCCTCCACTCGCGTCGGCATCGGAGCTACCGTGCGTGCAAGCAAGAAGACCGCTGAGGACAAGAGCCGTGGCTAGTAAGTTGGGCCGTTGCTTGTATGGGTCCATGGTTGCTTGGTCGGGAGGATTGACTTGATGGCCGTGGTGTCCGGAAAGCCGTCGCTGAAACTCTGCCAGAATTCGCGGAGATCCACACCCTGAATCAGGGTGTGGATGCGTGCCAAGGGCAGCGATTGAGCCTGCATTCGCGGGTCCAGCGTGCGACACTGCTTCGGCCATCGGGCGCCACGACATGAACCGACAACGATTGAAGACTCTCCTGGCCGAGTACGGAAGACTCGCGCTGTACACCTATCTGGTGCTTTTCGTGCTGGTGCTGCTGGGGTTCGCGGCGGCCATCCACCTCGGCGTGCGCGCGGACAGCACGGCCGGCAAGGCTGGCCTGTTGGGGGCGGCGTGGCTGGCGACCAAGGTGACCCAGCCGCTTCGCATTCTCGCCACTGTGGCGCTAACGCCCCTGGTGGCGAAAGTGCTGAAATGGCGGAAGAAGCCGACCCCGTCAGACCCAACCGCGGACGGTGGCGGGACGCCCTAGGAGACCAGACACGTTCGATCGCTGAGTTCGTAGCCGCTCGTGTAGGTCCGCACAGTTAACGCTTGAACAACTATCCTCCACGAGGCCAGAGTTCAGCTGATGATGTGCGGTTGGAGAATCGCTATGGCGTCTTGTCGCTTGCTCGCGGTGGTCGGGGCCCTCGGGCTAGTCACTGCTGCCTTTGGTTGTTCGAGTGGTGGCGGTAGTCCGGCCGGATCTGGCGGCAAATCGGGAACCGGTGGCACGTCCGGCACGGGTGGTACTACGACCGGTACCGGCGGGCGCTCGGCAAGCGGCTCCGGCGGGAGCCCGAACGCGGGGGCCGGCGGCATGACCGGCGTCGCAGGCAGCGGCGGTGGCAGCGGCGGAACTGGCGGTAGCAGTGGCAGCAGCGGGCAGACGGGCGGCGCGGGGTCGGGCGGCAGGACGGGCTCCGGCACCGGCGGTGGGTCCGGGACAGCTGGAATCACCGGCGGCGCGGGCACTCCTTCCAGCGGAGGAATATCGAGCGGCGGTGGGACCATCTGCACGCCGCCACAGGGCGCCGGAGGCGGGGACACAACCTGTAGTCCGCCCACGCCCCCTTCCGCCAAAGATTCGGTCACGCTCGATATGGCCGTCGCCCAGGGCGCACCGACGTATCTCGCCTCCGGCTTCATTTACGGCATCGCCGAGGATGGCACCCAGCCGCCGACCGCCCTGCTAGCCGACATCAAGGTAAAGGGCTTGCGCGCGGGCCGCGGAGTGGCCGAAGGCTGCGGAGCCCAGGCCTGGGCCACCCACTGGAACGTCATCAAGGCCTACTACTCGAGGGCGAAGGCGGTTGGCGCAACCTACCTCCTGCTGGTCAGCGACGACTACGGCTATTTCTGTACCTGGCCTGGGGACGGCGGAGACTGGACCGGCCTCACGACGTTCATGACTCAGCTCATCTCCAACGTGCAGGCGGCTGGCATGACCGGTCCGGACGTGCGGTGGGAGCTTTGGAACGAGCCCGAGCTCAGCATTTTCTGGAAGGGGACACAGGCCCAGTGGATGGAGACCTGGAAGCACGCCTACCAGCAGGTCCGCGCCGCGATTCCCGGTGCCATCATTGAGGGGCCGAGCTTTGCCACGGGCCCGGGCGGGTCGTGGATGAACACATTCCTCGACTACGCAAAGACCAATGACGTCATGCCAGATCACATCTCTTGGCACGAAGAGGGCGGAGGGGCCGATCCCGTAGCTGATCTGGCCACCATCAATCGCCAGCTCACGAGCCGCGGGATCACGGGCGTGAAAGGTTTCGACGCCAACGAGTATGGGACGACCGGCGAGCAGAACCCGGGCAACTCCGCCTGGTTCCTGGCCAGATTCGATCGAGCGGGCATCCAGGGACTGCGCGGCAATTGGGCGGACGCGGAGTTCTTTTCGAACATGGGGGATCTCGTGGCGGCGAACTGGCAGCCGAACAGCCAATACTGGGTCTACAAGCGATACGCGGATCAGACGGGTCTTCGGACCAGCGTCACGGCGGGGACGCAGGTGGACGCGGTGGCGTATCAAGATGCGTGCGCGGCCAAATCCATCATCGTCGTGGGCAACAAGGGTGGCGTGACGGGGGCGGTTAACGTCGTCATCAAGAACATCCCGGCTTGGCTGCAGAGCGGTGGCTCAACGAAGGTCCTTTTGGAAAAGATGCCGACAGGCAAAGCGGCGCTCACCGCCCCGGTGGCCGTCTCGAATGCCGCCGCCGCCGTGACTTGCAATGCGATGACCGTCACCATCGACTGGACCACCGCCACCGACGGCTACGTCGTCACCTTGAGCCCGCCCTGAGCAGCGCGCCGCTTTCGCAAGAAACAGCTATCCAACATAACACCGCACTTCCATGAGGAACATCCCGTGCACATAAACAAATCGTCGATGGCAGGAATTCTCGCAGCGATTCTCCTGTCTCGCACTGCGGCTGCCCAGACGTCATCCATGCAACAGCTTCTGAGCCGCTATGCCGATCAGCGTTTCGGGATGTTCATCCACTACAACATGAACACCTACTACGGCGGCTGGGCCGAGAACCGAGTCGATCCGAAGACGTTTGCCCCGCCTAAT
>Ga0066789_10000801_pt1 | contig 13307 bp, 11 predicted proteins | sample OrgsoiDNA2013049_FD_70960 | JGI IMG/M metagenome (GOLD analysis project Ga0066789, IMG submission 70960) | Permafrost soil microbial communities from the Arctic, to analyse light accelerated degradation of dissolved organic matter (DOM) -... | ecosystem: Environmental > Terrestrial > Soil >...
AGATGATGGGGTCTTGTCCCGTGACCCCGACGCTCGTTATGCAATTCCTGATATTGCGGTTTGGCGAACATCGCCGTTTTATCGAACGACCGCTTTGCGCCAGAAGCCGCCGGTCGCGAAGCCTTTGGACAAAACCTCAGACCTCGTCCGAAAAGGTCAAAACCTTCCTGCCAACGTCTGACGCACTGCGAGCAATTGCGATCGAAGTGCTCGGCTATTCTAACGTCGGACATCTAGGATCGCGCCACACGTAGACGAGTAATTGCGTGCAAAGCTGAGATAACGGGTGTGTTTGGCGAAGCCGTCGTCGGGAGGCGTATGGGACGCTCGCGAGCCGCCCCGCTAGGGTCACCCGAACGCGACATCAGGACAGCTCGATCATCTACCAGCTTCGGTAAGATGGAGCTCCCTCGCCGGCCCTAGCCGCCCGAGGTGGCTTTGGTTCCGCCGCGGCTTGAATGGTCCACAACGATGGTCCACAGTGCGCCGACACGACCGCTGTGGCTGCTCGCGAAGTTACTGCAGGCCAACGGTTTTTGATCGGCGACGCCAGTCTGGGCTGGAATCCCGCCGGGCCCACCAAGGAAATCAGCGGCTTGTTCGGTCTCGTTCGGGATCACCGCACCGGAGCGGCCCGCTTCGCCTGCTCTTGCCATGCATAGCTAACTTATCAGCAGATTGAAGCGCGATGTTGTCGCCATAACTCGCGCGCTTTGCCTCATTGGTCTAACATGGACCGTCAATCGAGGGAGCAAGACATGCGAGCCGTCTGTTTGGGGCGAAATGGCTTCACTCGTTTGCTCGCGGGTGTCATCATTTGTATCGGAATCTATTCCGGTTGTGCGGCACCGCCCGGGCGCGCGCAGGCTCAAGACGTGCCGCGGGAGGCTCCGTATCCCGTTGGGATGACGCAGCTCGAATATGTCGACCCGTCGGAGGGCGGCCGGCCTCTGGACCTGATGCTGATCTATCCAGCCGCGCCCGCGGCGACCGCTGTTCCTTTCAAGATTTTCCTGTCTACCAATCTGCACCTGTACAAGGACGCACCGGTCGTGTCCGATGGCCTGAAGCGTCCCCTCGTCATGTTCTCGCACGGGGCAGGCGGCAACGGCTCCGGCTATGCCTGGTTCGGCGAATACCTCGCCTCCCACGGCTATCTCGTGGCCATGGTGTATCACTTCCGGGCCAACACCTTTGACTCGAGCGCACTCTATGTGCGCAACAGGATCTGGCAGCGCCCGCACGATATCAGCCTGCACATCTCCCATCTTCTTCAGGACAAGGTCTGGGGAGCGCACATCGAGCCGAGCCAGATCGGTGTGGCCGGACATTCACAGGGAGGATTCACTTCGCTGTGGATCGGCGGCGCCAAGGTGAATCCTGATCTTTTTCTGAAATATCAGCGCGGCTGGAAGAACAATGAGGTGGTGCCGGCATATATCCGCGAGCAGATGAAGGTAGATGCCGAACCCGCCAGCAACTTGCGCGACGATCGGGTCCGGGCAGCCTTTGCGATGGCTCCTGGTGACATTCCGGGTTTTGGCATGGACGAGGCCGGGCTTCGGCAAATGGCAATCCCGGCCTATATCATTGTCGGTGCTGGCGACACCACGACGCCGCCCAAGGACAACGCCGAGTTTGCGGCGAAATACATCCCACATGTCCAGCTCGACGTGCTGCCCGGTCCGGTCGGCCACGAGATCTTCGACAATGAGTGCGACCAGATCGGGCGGGATAATTTTCCCGAAGCCTGCAATGATGCGCCCGGCGTGGACCGGGTCAAGCTGCACGAATATATCGGCAATGCCGCGTTGCGGTTCTTCGATTCGAACCTCCATGTGCGGCAAAAGGGCCCGAAATGATGCGCACGACCGCCGCTCTCGCGGCTTGATGGCCGGGCAACCGCGGTTCGCCCGCGCTACTTCGCGTCATCCCGAACGATGGAATGGATCACGCCGACGAGCTCGTGGAGCTTGTCCGCCTCGGGCGCCGGTTGCGAGTTGGTCTGCAGCGTAATCACAAGATTCTCCCTTTCGAACCACACATAGAGCGTTCGGTAGCCGAGTGTCTCGCCCTGGTAGATGTCTCGCCTCGCGCGCCGGCGGCGCGGCGCGCGCAGACCCTCCAGGGGGCTCTCGATCTTGGCAATCAGTCCGATCGCCACGCGACTGTAGCGGGCTGTCGTCTCGGGCTTGGAACAGCCGTCAAATCCCCATAGCGTCTGACGCGCGGCCTTTCCACACCTCCCGCGGTTTCCTCCATTGGAGGTTTGCGTACGCCGGCCCCCACCATGCGCGCCGCACCACCTTCATGGGGCCGCCATCCGCAAACCTTCACACTAGTGGACGTCCGAACCCTGTTCGGTCTTGGTCCGCTCAAAGCCCGAAAGCGGACATCACAACGTTGCGACTGAGGTCTCAGGCCGAAGAGCTGAGTTTATGACCCGAGCGCACTACAGCAACGCCGCCGCCGCCTTCTCGGCGTCGTAGGGGAATATCCATGCCGCCGCCGACATCCACTCCCGCATCTTTTCGGCCCGCTCGGAGGGATCTTCGCCCATGGATCGGTAGAACCTGCCAGCCTTGCGCGAGGCGGCTTGAACGCGGCTTGTACGCTCCAACCTTAGATCCTGATAAGCTTTCAGCGTTGCCGGAATCTCGTCGCGCCTTGCGTGCTCGAGCAAAGCGGCAAGCGCAAAGCCGTCTTCGATGGCTTGCGCGGCTCCCTGTCCAAAATGCGGGACCATCGGATGTGCGGCGTCACCGAGAAGGGTCACACGTCCTTTGGACCAATAGGGCAGAGGTGGCCGATCGTAGATCCCCCAGCGAAACGTCTGATCGAGCGCTGTGATGATGTCTTGAACGGGCACATCCCAGCCCTCGTACTCGCTTGCGAGGGCCTTGACGTCACCCGGCGCGTACCAGGTCTCCTCCATGTCACGGGAGCTTGGCACGAACGCGACGACATTGATCAGGCGCCCCTGGGAGACCGGAAAACAAATCAAGCTACGGCCAGCGCCCATCCACATATTCAAGCCGCGCAGTTCCGCAGCCCATGAGAGCCGTTGCGATTGTACAAGACCTCGGTAGGCCATGATGCCTTCGCTGGTCGGACGGGACACAAGGCCGATCGCGCGCTGCACCATCGAATGAATGCCATCCGCACCGATGACCAGATCCGCATCGTGGACAGCGCCGTTGGCAAAGGTCAGTCGTGCCCCGATTTCCGTCTCACCGACACCAACGCATCGATGCCCGAATCTCACCGGAGCTTTCACCGTACTCAAAAGCATGTTGAGGAACTCGACACGGTGAATTTGATAGCCCTGCTCCGCGATGGAGGCCGGCGGCGTCGGCACAGGCTCTCCCTGCGAAGTTCGTGCGGAGAGTCCCTGACTCCTGGTGCTGACCTGCTCAAGCGCCCCGCGAAGTCCCGCGCGCTTGAGCAGGGTGGCCGCATTCGGAGGGATGGATATTCCGGCGCCGGCCTCACGTGGCCACAAGATCTCTTCGAAGACCGTGACGTTCATGCCTCGTGCGCTCAATGCGAGCGCGGCACTCAGCCCGCCAATTCCCGCTCCAACGATGGCAACATTCAGTCGGTCGTTCATGAGCACCGATCCGATTTTCGCGCGTCTTCCCCAGGCCGATCAATCTGCCGTCAGTTGCCGACGACATCGTCGAGCAAGACCCATCTGCTGCCGTCGAAGCGTGCCATCCGGGCCTTTTTCCATCCTATCCGCGCCGACGGGGAGACGTTGATCGTCACGCCGGGCAGGAACATCGGCAGTTGAAATCCGCGAATGTTAGTAGCCTGATGGATGAGATTCTCGCGAGAGAGATCGTCGCCGCAATTCTTCAGTATCTCGACGATCATCTGGGCGGTTGAGTATGCAAAAACCGACTCCTCGATGAGCTCATTCGGTGCCCACTCCTTCATGAAGGCTCGATACTCCTTCATGCCGTCATCGGCGTCCCAGATGGGGTCTTCCGGCGACTTCAGCCAGAGCGCCGTGACCGCTCCGGTTGACGCGACAAGTCCTGCCGGACGCAGGACCGTGGAAATGCCACTGACGCCAGACAGCAGCACATGTTGGACTTTCCAGCCAAGCTCGTTGGCTTTGCGGAGTGCTTGCGCGGCGAACCGCGCGTTGGACGCATGAAACAACGTATCGGCACCAGATGCCTTGAGCGCCACGATTTGTGAATCGATCGTGGGCTCCGTGACGTCGTAGGCGGCCTCTCCAACGATCATGGCCGACGCCCTTGGCCCGAGTGCCGCCTTGAAGCCAGCAAGTTGACCCTTTCCCAGATCGTCATTCTCATAGATGACGCCGATCTTTGCGTCGGGCCGCGCTCGCAGCAGATACTCCGCGTAAATCCTGGCCTCGACCGGCTGCGGCATCATGAACGTTGTCGTCCATGGCAGGTTTTCCGGATCATCCAGCTTGGGACTGCTCGCAAGGAGGAGGATTTGTGGCACCTTCTGACTGTTGAGATATTTGGCTACGGCAAGGTTGGTCGGGCTGCCGAAGGACCCGACGATCGCAAGAACACCATCGCTCTCCACCAGCTTCCGCGTCTGCTCGACTGTCTTCGACGGCATGAAAGCGTCGTCAAGGGATACAAGCGTCACCTTGCGGCCATTGACGCCGCCGGACGCGTTGATCTTCCTCAGATAGGCCGCTTCCATTCGGCCGAAACTGCTCAGATTGGAGATCGGCCCGCTGTATGGCACCGTTTGGCCGATCTTGATTTCGGTGTCGGTCACGCCAGGGCCGTACCTTTTGTCCCCGCCGGCGGCCGACGAAATGCTGAAAATTGAAAGACTTAGCGCAGCGAAGATCACCGGGCGGATCATGGACGACTGCCTCCTGCTCGTTGCATTCTGGGAATCGGCCGCCTGACGGGCTTTGGTATCCCATGCTGCAATAGGATGCTGTACAATTGGCACCGCGTCCCGAAATTCCGCCGAAATTTTCCGAAAGCGACCCTCACGAGGCGGCCTTGGTCGATTCATCGCAGCATCCAATCGCTATCGGCGACCGGACGGTCGACCTGGCCCGCGACCTGCTGGTCGACGGACGCGGGGAGGTAGTCCCGTTACGCCCGCGAGCCTGGTTGGTGCTTCGGCTTCTCGTGACGCGAGCAGGGCGATTGGTCGGCAAAGACGAAATCATGGACGAGGTCTGGCCGGACTGCGAAGTCACGGACGATTCTCTCGTCCAGGCAATTGGCGACATCAGGCGCGCTCTGGGAAACGACAATCGACTGGCCTTAAGGACCCTGCCACGCCGCGGCTACATGCTGTCAATAAACGGAGAGCCGGTTGCCGGGCCAGACCTTTCGATCGACGCGACCTCAGGACGCCCCGACGCTGGAGTATCGACGACACCATCTGCGACGCCACATCTGTCCATAGTTGTCCTGCCGTTCGCAAACCTCGGCGGCGATCCCGAGCAGGAGTATTTCGTCGACGGCGTGACTGACAGTCTTACAACGGACTTGTCGCGCATCGCCGGCGCGTTCGTCATCGGCCGAAACACCGCGTTCACCTTCAAGGGAAAAGCGGTAGACGTGAGGCAGATCGGCCGTGAGCTGAATGTTCGTTACGTGCTGGAGGGCTCGGTGCAACGCGGCGGCAACCGCTTCCGTCTGAACATCCAGTTGACCGACACGGAAACTGGCGCGCAGGTGTGGGCCGACCGCTTCGACAAGGCTGCGGCCGACTTGTTAGACATGCAAGATGAGATCGTATCCCGCCTCGCCAATACATTGAGCGCCGAACTCATCAAGGCCGAAGCGCGACGCGCAGAACGCTCGCTCCGGCCGGACTCGATGGATCTATACTTCCAGGGCAGGGCTTTCCTGAACAAGGGAATAACACCTGCGCTCATGGCGCGGGCAAGGGATTTCTTCGTGCGTGCCCTGGCGCTTGATTCCGACAATATCGAAGCAGCAGTTGCCGCGGCTCACGTCGATTTCGCGATTGGGGCCTCCCACATGACCGATGATGGACCCGCGCATTTTAGGGCCGCTGAAAATGCGCTGAACAGCGTGCTATTGCGTGCACCCCATCATCCCAGAGCCCGCATGCTTCTGGGCGCAGTTGAAATTCGGACAAACCGCGCTGCCAAGGGTATCGCTGAGTGTCGGCAGGCATTGGCGCTCGATCGGAATTTGGCCGATGCGCATGGGTTCCTCGGGCTTGGGAAGCATGCACTGGGGCGTGACGAGGAGGTCGAGGGGCATATTCAAGAGGCCCTACGGCTGTCCCCGCGCGACACGCGTGCATTTCTCTGGTTCATGTTTGTCGGCATGGCTAAGTTGCACGCCAACGCTGATCTTGAGGCGCTTGACTGGCTTCGCCGTAGCATTGAGGCCAATCCAAGTTACACGCTCTCTCATTTTAACTTGGCTGGCGCATTGGCTATGATAGGAGACCTGCGGGAGGCTCGATCCAGCGCCGATGCCGGATTGGCACTCGATCCCAACTTCACCATTCGTCGATACCGCATGAACGCGTGGTTTCGCGACAATCCAGTGTGGCTTGCCAGGCGTGAGCGCTTCTACGAGGGCATGCGCATGGCCGGCGTGCCTGAGCGCTAATGCCCACATTGAGCTTAACCGGACAACCAGTGGCTAGTCAGTTCTGCCCTCGGACATTACAAGGGTCAAGAACGGAAGTGTCCGGGCTCGCGCGGCACGCCCGTTTTACCCTCAGGTGCAGACATCGTCAGCCTGCCCCAGCATGTCCGTTTGGTGCCAGAAGCGGGCGTCCGCGGTTGTGCCAAACAAAAAATAGTCCTGAGAGCCTCACGTTGAGAATGCTCTATCCGGGATTTTCACACGAACGGCAGGAAGATATCGGGCCGTTTGGGAAGAAGCCGCCGGAAATAGCGCCGTCCTTCATCCGAAATGGTATTGCTGCCGACAAAGAAATCGTCGGGCATATGACGTGTTTTGCCAGCCACGCGGTCGAGCGGCACGATCAGAGGTTCGATGCGGTCGCGGTCATAATGCAGCACCACCGAGCCGCTGCCAGTTAAGGCGCTTTGCGCGGCAAATGCGCCAGCGGCGAAAGCCTCCGTGCGGTCGGTTTCGTCGATCACGCCGATATATCCGCGTGGCAGATAGCCCAGCGTATCGACACGCGCCCTTGCCTTGGGAAAACGCGATTTCAGCGCTTTCTGGATCTCGATGCCGAGATCACCGCCCGTTAATTGCAGATTGCCATGGGCGTCGCGCTCGACCGCGTCGCCCGCCAGCGCCTCGGCGAGAGGCCGGCCGGCTTCGTCCGGCACGCCCTCGGACATTGAGACGATGCAGCGGCCCAGGCGCGCGTAAACGGCATCGACCTCGTCGAGGAACTGGACAACTGAGAACGGCTTTTCCGGCGTGTAGATCAGATTCGGAGCATCGTCGAGCGATTGCTGCCAGCCTGCGGCGGCGGCGGAGAGGAAGCCGGCATGGCGGCCCATGACGATGGCCACATAGATGCCGGGCATGGCGCGAAAATCGAGATCCATGCTGACAAGGGCATTGGCGACGAAGGCGGCGGCCGAGATAAAGCCGGGTACGTGATCGTTCTCCATCAGGTCGTTATCGATCGTCTTGGGGGCATGCACGAAATGGCAGCGGCCACTTGACTGTTGACGCAGCAGTTCGAGCGTTCCGGCGGTGTCATTGCCGCCAATATAGACGAAGGCACGGGCGTCGAGCCGGTCCAGCGCCGCGTGGATATCGGCGCATGCGCCAGAATCTGGTTTGTCGCGGGTCGAGCCGAGCGCCGAATTGGGCGTGTTGCCGAGGCGGCGGAGTTGGGCCTCGGGGATGGTGGTCAGGTCGACGACGTTGCCCGCCGTGAGGCCTCGCACGCCATAGCGCGCGCCCAGAATGCGCAGGGACGGATCATGCCTGCGCGCGGCAAGGATGGCGCCACACAGGGTCTGGTTGATCACGGCGGTGGGGCCGCCGCCCTGAGCGATGACGATCGATGGCATGGATCCTCCATGACGTATATCCTGCTATGCCGCCCGCGGACTGTGAGAGACGATTGAAGCGAAGATTGGCCAATCCCGCAACGGGCTGTGTGGCCTGCAGCGAAAGGATCTTTGGATCTAGGTCTTCTTAACCGTGTTAAAGGTCGCGCTTAGCAAGTAGCAGGGGTGAGCGGAGCGAGACCCGGGTCCGCGCGCTGATTATTTCCCGGATGTCGCAGAGCCTGTCATCGGGCCGCGCTCGCGCGGACCCGCTGGCTCATCCGGGCTGCATTTCCTTTTGGGTCATTCCCCGACACATTGCTAATGTCCGCTTCGCGCCAGGAGCGGCCGCTTGCCGATCAATCGTTACGGAATGCCGGTTCGACCAAAACGCTTGTCCTGTTGATCCCGGCGATCCTTCTCAACTTGTCCCCTTCATTTTGTCGCCCTTGTCGGCCTTGCGCTAGGCGCCCTGCACCATGTGGTGGCCGGCAGCTTGTCCTCCGTCGACGTGAAGAATCTCCCCGGTGACAAACTCCGCGCCGTCCAGGTAGATTATCGCGTCTACGACGTCGGACACATTTCCCATCCGGCCCATTGGATGGAGCGCCGCCAACGCTTGATGCGCTTCCGGCGGGTGCATCGGCGTCTTGATTATTCCCGGTGACACGGCGTTGACGCGGATCCCTGTCTTCGCATACTCGATTGCGAGCGATTTCGTTGCGGCACTTAGCGCTCCTTTTGTGAGAGAGGCCAATACGGCGGGCACGCTACTCATCGGCTGGTCGACAAGACTTGTCGTGATGGTGACGACGTGGCCGCGTCCCTGTTTACTCATGATTTCCAGGGCACGCTGGGTCATGTGAAAGAAGCCCGTCACGTTTGTCGACATGTAGCTCGCATAGTCATCCGGCGAATAAAGCGTGAATGGCTTTGCCATGAACATGCCGGCGTTGTTGACCAGCGTGTCGACACGACCGAACCTTTCGATAGCCGTTTTGAACACTCTCTCGGCGGCGTCGGCAGCTCCGACGTCACCTTGTACTGTCACGATGTCCGTATCGGAGGCAGGCTTGATCGACCGCGATGTCGCGACAACGCGGTAGTTGCGATCCCTGAAAGCCCGAACGATCCCCGCACCGATCCCCTGAGACGCTCCGGTTACTACGGCCACTTTCTGCTCTGTGCTCATGATCCACCCCATTCAAAAGGAAGCTTCGCTTAATCAGACCTCCGCCTCGCCGCTGGTCGTCAGCGGATCGTATTCCGGCCGTTTCAGGATCGCGTGGAGCTGTCGACGCCGGACGCCGATGTTACCTCCGCCGAACAGCGGGAGCGCGAGTGCATCCTGCAACAGGCGCCCCAACGGGAGGGCATGATCGTAGCTCTCTATCCCGACGACTCGCATCAGTTCCGTCAGCACCCGCACGGCTGTCTCCGAACCGTGGATTTTTGCTTCGATCGCCAGTTCCTGCGCGCCGGGCGATTGCACATCGACCGCCTGGCACGCCCGCCAGCACAGACAGCGGGCCGCTTCGATGGCCGTCTTTGCGTCGGCCAGCGCGTAGCCGACTGCCTGATGTTCGATGATGGGGTGAATGCCGCCTCGCCTTTCGGTGCGCGCGAAGTCCAGCGTGAACTCAAACGCTGCCCGCATCAGCGCCACGGCGAAAACTCCGACCAAAGCCGCTGCGCCCGTGAAGCACGCAGCAGTCAGGGCCAGGCCACCGCCAAGGCTACCCAGGACATTATCTCTGGAGACGCTGACTTGCCTGAGGTTGAACTGCGGCAAGAGGTGCGCACGGTGGCCCACCGAATCGATCGCACGCTCGAAGACCAGGCCCGATGCGGGGCGTTCCACGACCAGGACCGAAATGCCCCGTTCGGGCGGGACATCAGGATTGGTTCGGCAAAGTACCGATAGAATGTCTGCGCCCTTGCGATCCCAGCCAGTGGCCGAGGAAACCCAGCTTTTTCGACCTTCGATGATCCATCGCTCACCCCGGAGCGTAGCGGTGGTACGAACGCCGTCACCCGGCGGGGGCGATGCGGCGTTGGCGCTGCCGCCCGGCTCGGTGGCGCAAAACCCAGCCAACGGCGCTCCGGCCTGTTTGAGGAATGGAGGCAGCAGCCGACCCCGCTGCTCCTCGGTGCCGCCGATCAAAAGCGGCAACAACCCAAGGACGGTCCCAATCAACGTCAAGGTAACGCTGGCGTTCACCGCGTAGAGCTCTTCGACCATGATCGCCGTGTCGATGAGAGCAACGTTCTCTCCCCCGGCGGAAAGCGGAATGCACTTTCGCAGAAATCCAGCCGCAATCATCGCCTCGTAAGCGGGCCTGGTTGCGGCAAACCGTTCCTCCGCGGTCGGCAGCGCCTCCGCCTTCAAAGCCCGCGACAGCACCTCCCTTGCGAACTGGCGGGACTGCAGCTGCAGTTCGCGATGGCGCGCGGTAAGTCGAAAATCGATGGCCACGGATGCTCTTTCCTACCGGAATATCATCAGCCAGACGCGCTACGCCGCGCCGCTTGCAGCAAGCGGGTCATAATCGTTTCGCTTGAACATCATGTGCAGCTGGCGCCGCCTGATACCCATATTGCCGCCGTCGAAGATCGGCAGCGCGAGCGCATCCTGCAGCAGACGGGCGAACGGCGCCTCGTGATCATAACTGTCGATGCCGACGACGCGCATCAGATCGGTGATCACGCGCACCGCGGCCTCGGAGCCGAAAATCTTTGCTTGAAGGGCAAGCTCCTCGGCCGCCGGCGACTGAATGTCCAGCGCGTGGCAGGCGCGCCAGCTGAGACAGCGCGCCGCTTCGATCGTGGTCTTTGCATCGGCCAGAGCGTATCCGACCGCCTGGTGCTCGATGATCGCGTGAACGCCGCCGCGCTTTTCCGTACGGGCAAAATGCAGTGCAAAGTCAAACGCGGCGCGCATCAACGCGACGCCGAAAATACCGACGAGAGCCGCGGTGCCCGTGAATGCCGCGGCCGACAGCGCCAGCCCCGAGCCCTCCTGTCCGAGCAGATTGTGATGGGGTGTCGCAACGTTCTGTAAGCCGAATTGCGGCACGAGATGCGCCCGATGGCCGATCGTGTCGATCGCACGTTCGAATACCAGGCCGGTTACCGGTCCTTCCACCGCAAGGATGGAGATCGCGGCATCAGGCGCCGCCGCGGGATCGGTGCGGCACACCACGCAGAGAAGATTGGCGCCTTCGCGATTCCAGCCCGTGGCCGACGACACCCATTTCTTGCGGCCGTTGATGACCCAGTTGCCGCCCTCTCGCCTGGCCGTGGTGCGAACGCCCTCGCCGGGCGGCGGGGACGCCGCATTGGCGCTGCCCCCTGGTTCGCTGGAGCAGAACCCGGCAAGCGGCACACCGCTTGGTTTCAAAAATGGTCCGAGCAGCCGCATGCACTGGTCCGGAGTGCCGCCGAGCAGAAGCGGCAACAGCCCGAGCACCGTGCCGAGCATCGTCAGCGTCACGCTGGCGTTCACGCTGTAAAATTCTTCCGCGAGGATCGCCATATCGATCATGCCGGCATTGTCGCCACCGGCAGGCGCCGGGATGCACTTGCGCAAATAGCCGGCCGCCACCATCGCCTCGTAGGTCGGCCTCGTTGCGAGAAAGCGCTCTTCCGGAGTTGACAACAACTCGGCCGCTTTGGCCTCGTTGAGCACCTCTTTCGCAAATTTTCGGGAAGCGAGCTGGAGATCGCGCTGTTGCGCGGTGAATGTGAAATCAATCACTGTTGAAGCTTCCTCGATCTTCAGCGGCACGCCGCCGCGTTCGGTCGAGGACTAGCTTGCTGGCGAGAGAAAGTCTTGGACGGGGGTGAACCGATTTCTTGGCCTAGCGTGCACTATCGATTGTCGTGGCACGTCGAAATTCCCGGGGCGCCAAGCCGCTGCTGCGCTTGAACAGCCTGTTGAAATGCGAAATATCACGGAAACCGGCGTTAAATGCGATTTCCGCAATGGTTGCGCGGCGATGGGCGGGATCCAGCAAATTTCGGGTACAAACGAGGATCCGCAGTCCGTTGACGTGTTCGCCAACCGAGCGACCCGTGGTAGAAAACAACTTGTGCACATAGCGCTGCGAGCAGTGGAATTTCGCCGCGAGTGTGGCGGCGTCCAGTTCAGGGGCGCCCGCGTGGCGCTCGATATGATCAAGCATCATCGACAGCAAGACAGACCGACCAGCCCGTTCCGGCGGATTTTCATCCAGAATGCCAGGCGCGTGAGATATCAGGTCAACTACATGCTGGGCGCCGAAGGCAGAGATTCCCGGGTTCGACGCCGAACGAAGACACAGTTCCGCATGTCCTGCGAGTGTCCGGGATAGCGCGCGGCCGGCCTCGGTCGCGGAAAGCCTCAACCGTGGCCGCTCTGCAAGAGCACGTGGCAACAGCTGTCGCGGCACCGCAAAGCAAAAAAGACTAAAATTCCGGCAATTCGCGATCTCGAACGGCTCCGTCGTGTCGACGATGGCAAGATCTCCGCGTCCGCAGATCTGCTCGTGGCCGAGCTGGGTGTAGCGACCGACCCCATCGAGCTGGAGATTGACGAAGTACACATCGCCGGTGCTTCGCGCGATGTGCGAGCGCAAACGGAGAACCACGTGCTTCGTCGCCTCGACACGGGAAATCTGGATGGACGCGACATCTGCCCGCGAGATCATCCCTTTGAAAGGCTGCTCGGCGATTTTCCGCGGTTCGAGCGGAACGAAAGCGTCGGCCAGATCCTCAGCCCAACTTCCGAAGGGCCGGTCCGCCTCAATCGCCTTTGTCGACCACTCCATAGGACCACCCAAAATTCACGGCTGCAAATTTCATGGCCTGACCTTCGCCGGATAATACATCAGGAGGCGACGAGGTCAAATCCAACACGGGACGGGATCGAACCCCGGACGGCGGCGCTGCTTGTCTGGCTACAATTTTGCGCTGTCGGAAACTTCGCGGTTGGATCACGCGACAGCAGCGATCAGGCGCGAGATGTTGTTGGGCATGACCGGCCGCTTCGCGCCAGAACCGGACCTTCGGTCAGCTAAGCTTTTTGGACCCCACAGCGGACCTCGCCCTACAATTTCCAAGGTGACTCAGCACTAGAGTCGTCGGACACAGACGTAGACCGGGCTTAGCCAAATGAACATCTGATGGTTCATTGGGCAACAAGGCATTCTGTGTAACAACCATTTTCGATCTCGTCGATGAGCGACGGCCTACTCGGGTGCCAGCCAAGCTCTGCTCTGGCCCGGACTGCCCGAACACGGCTATTGGAGCCCATCGTATTCTGCGCCGCGCCCTCCCCCCATTCCTG
>Ga0066789_10000803_pt1 | contig 13298 bp, 10 predicted proteins | sample OrgsoiDNA2013049_FD_70960 | JGI IMG/M metagenome (GOLD analysis project Ga0066789, IMG submission 70960) | Permafrost soil microbial communities from the Arctic, to analyse light accelerated degradation of dissolved organic matter (DOM) -... | ecosystem: Environmental > Terrestrial > Soil >...
TTCGCGCCCTGGATCCAATAGTGCGAGCCGTTCAGCGAGAAGCCCTGCGACCCCGACCAGGTGAACCAGCGGAACCCGAACGGCGTCGTGAAAGTGTCTACGACCCCGGCGTCGTCGGAGAGGTAAGAAAGCGCCTGGTACATCGTCGGATGGTCGGGGTGCCAGAGCGAAGGGGCGCTGACGGCTGGCGTCGTCTGGTCGAACGTCACCGTCGCGCCGGCGGCGATCTGCTGCTGTGAAGAAATCGTGGCGACCACCTTGCCGGTGCTATCCACAATGTCGGTCTTCAGCGTGGCGTTGACCGCGGCCGCGCGACTGTTCTGCACCTCTGTCTTGATCTCCACGGTGCTGGACGAGCCCGTATTGGTTGCCAAGGTAGGCGTCGTGACCCACGTGCCGTACCAGCTGACGTGCAACGGGTCGACGACGACGACGTTCACGTCTCGATAGATGCCGCCCTGGAAGGTGTGATCGCCCGTGAGCGGCGGGAGCTGCGCATTCCATTTGTTGTTCAATTGAACGGCGACGACGTTATCGCCGGTCTTGATGGCAGAGGTGATGTCGATCGAGAAGCCGTTGTAGCCGCCGATGTGCTGTCCGACCTGCTTACCGTTAACGGAAATCACAGCTTGATCGAAGGCTGCCTGAAACTCGAGCAACACACTCTTGCCCGACCAGGACGCGGGGACCGTGAAGTGTTTCCTGTACCAACCGTAGCCGACGTAGAATTTCGTCGACGCGAAGTAGGGCAGACCGAACGAATGCGGCAGGCCGATGCTATCCCACGAGGAATCGTCGAATGCAGTCGCGTCCGCGCCCGTGACGTCAGCGCGCTTGAACTTCCAGGACTGGTTGAAGTTCTGGATAAGGCGAGGACCACTCGGCTGACCGCCGTCGCTGGACGATCCGCCAGTGCCTGTCTGTCCGCCGTTGGCCGGAGCGCCGCCCGAAGTCACCACGCCCCCTGCCCCGCTTCCGCCCGGGCCACCCGCCGAGCCGCCCTTCGAATTGCCGCCTGAGGCCGCAATTCCGCCGCCCCCCTGGGTGCCTCCGCTGGACTGCGCGCGGCCACCCGCGCCGCCCGCCGTCGAGGTGGTCCCGCCTCCTGCGCCTGCTGTTCCACCAGCGCCGCCGCTGCCACCTGAGAGCCCGCCGCTGCCTGTTGTCCGACCGCCACCGCCAGCACCACCGCTTTGCGGTGGTCCCGGGTTGGATGAACTGCAGCCAGCCAGGAGCGTGGCTGCGAGCGCCAGGGATAGCGTGGAACGTTTTTCGATCTTGAATCTCATAGCTCACCTGGGGTTTGCGTCATGACAGTACCCGCCTCGAAGACGAGTCTTCCGTTCTTCGCAAGAGCCCCAAGCCGCCTGAATCGGCTCATCCTTCTCGCGAACGACTACTTGCCGTAGACGGTCACGATGCTCTTCTGGATCGCATCGTCGGTGGCGTTGCTCGTTTCGCCTGCCATGACGGCGCCCTCGGAGAAGCCGCCAGTACCATTGCTGTCTCCCGCACCACCTTCGCCGAGCCCCAGGCCCCCTAGCTGTTTCAGGGGTGAGTATCCTTTGGGCAACGCAGGCAGGTCGATGTTGACTGAAAGGGCCCCCGACTTGGCATTCCCGGTCTTGAGTGCCCAGTGGTCGACGCCATTGTGCTTGAACAACGTCGTTACGATGTCGAACGTAACGGATGGATTGGGGTTCTCGCCGGTCGTCGTGCAATCGACCCCGGAAGGTACGCCGGAACCGCACTTTGCGGTGTTGCCGGCATAGACGCCGGTTTCAAAGTCGACCATGGGCCACGGTCCGTTTCCCGTGCCCTTGGACCAAAACGTGATCTGCGAAAAGTTGAGCGAGGTCAACGTGCCGGGACCGGAGTATGCGATCGCGTTATTGGTATTACCGTAGTTGAAGCAACAATTGTTGTTCAGGTATTTGGCGTGGAAGATGGCGTATTCGGTTTGAGGCTTCGCATCGATGGGCATGCTCTTGGTCTTGTCCCTGTTTCTGAGACATTGTGCCGGGCTCTTCCACATGGCACCAGTCTCGATCACGATGGGCACCTTGGTTCCGTCCGACATCTGCCAGTAATCGATATCCATCAGGTCGCAGGGCTTCTTGGTGCCGGGCTGATTGGTGTTGGGATCGTCTGCTCTCCACATGTCGTTGCCGTTCCCGCTTTGGTCGTAAAGGGTCGTTACCTTGCACGACGTGCCTGAACAGAAGGTGTTGAGCGTCGCGAGATCGGCGAGCCCGGTCGAGGCTACAATTCCGATGTCTTTCTCTTGCTTGTCGGAGACGCGCAGAGCCTTGAAGAGGGGGCCTGTGTAACCGGCAAACAGTGTACGTGTCATCGCGTGTGCCGCGACGAAGGGCGTGCCCGCAGCCTTCGCAACATCGCCGGGAAGACTGCTGGCGGCGGTCGAACCGCCCGCCCCGCCCGCCGCGGCCCCGCCGCTACCACCGGCTGCCCCACCTGCGGCCGCACCACCCGTGGCCGCAGTACCGCCAGCGCCGCCCGAGGCGCCGCCCGCCCCGCCCCTCGCCGAGCTTCCACCGCTGCCAACGACAGAACCACCCGCGCCGCCCGCCCCCGCACTTCCGCCGCTGCCGCCCGATCCGCCCGAACTGCCTGTCGCAGCATGGGGAGTCGGAAGGTCCAATGTCGGGCACTTGCTGTCGGTGATCGCCGTGCAACTTGCCGGCGCATCCCCCGTCTCGTAGGCCCAGACCCCGGCCAAGTCGGTCAACTTGACCGTGGCGCAGCCAGGGAGCGCGTCGACTGCCTTTTTGAAAGCGGCGGCCTCGTCAGTGACGCAAGCAGAGTACTGCGACACCGTCGCCGTGCAGTTCGAGGGGAGAGCGCTACACGTAACAGAGGCGGGACTGGCCGTCAGGCAGGGAGTTTCCTGGCTCTTGCAGTTGGTCTGCAGTTGAGAGTCCGACGGAGCACTGCTCGACACACCGTAGGACAGACCTGCCCACTTGCACAGGTCCGCTTGGCTGATGGCTTGTCCGTAGTAGGCATACGTATCCGCGCAAAGTTGATTGGCCTCCGCCGCAGTCAGCGTGCCAATCGGCTTGCCCCCGTCCAGAGTCGTGACCGAGCCTCCGCTGCTGCCACCGCCCGCCCCTCCGCTGCCTGAGCTTCCGCCCGAGCCTCCGCGCGTGCTGCTGGAGCTTCCGCCTGTGCCACCGGTGCCACCGGTGCTTCCGCCTCGGCCAGAAGTACCGCCTGTGCCGCCGGCTCCGCCGCTGCTGCTACAGCCAGCGACCGCTACCGCCGAGACAACCAGCGTCGCGCTGAGCAGCCCAATCAATTCGCTTTTCATAGGACCTCCCGATCGTTTCGTCTGCGGATCGCCGATGGCCGACGCCCCGATTGGCAAGCCTGAAGGGGATCGGATCCCGCAATACGGCCTGCCCATTGGATAAATAATACGTACCCTCCCCCTGCCACAGGATAGTCTACTTGTACGAAGGCTGGTCTATTTGTCGCGGTGCCTTCGGAGTGCCTTGCCGAACGGGAAGGACCACGACGCGCTCGTTAGTGCCCGGGCGCCCGCCTTTTCGTTACTAGGTCGAGCTGCGGCCGGTGTCTTATCTGGCAATGGACGACGCCAGCCAACCGCAGGGATTCTCGCGCATGGATCTCGATCGCGTCTACCGCCGTTATGCGGGTTTCGTCCTTCGGCGCGCGCGTCGGCTTCTCGGCGATGAACCGCTGGCGCGTGACGTCTGTCAGGATGTTTTCGTGCAACTGGTTCGCGCCCCCGACGACTGGGCTGCGATTTCGGCCGTCGCCTGGCTGCATCGGGCGACGACCAACGGCTGCCTGAACCTCATTCGCGGAGCCCGTCGGTGGCGCGATTTTCTGCGCCGTCTTCCGCCGCCCCAGCCAGTCGTGCCGTCCCTGTCGACGCGGCTGGTGCTGCGAGGCATTCCCGAACGTTTGCAGGAAATCGCCATCTACTACGGCGTGGATGAGATGAGTCAGGAAGAGATCGCTCTCGTCCTCGGCCTCTCGCAGAAGACAGTTTCCAATCGCATTCGCGAGCTTCGGTGTTTGCTTGCCGATGTCGACCCCAAAGTTGCCGCGAGGACCTCATGAAGAACCTGTCGCCCTGTCCCTCGGAATTCGCCCTCGAGCGCTGGCGTTTCGGCGAGCTGGCCGCTTCGGCGGAGGAGGCGCGGCTGGTGGACCACGTTGCAAGCTGTTTCGCCTGTCGGGCTCGTCAGGCGGAGCTGGCCTCGCAGCCGCAGCCTCCGCTCGATACGGCAGAGATTTGGTCGCGGGCGCTCGGCGCAGAGCCGCCGCGACGGACGTCAAGACGGTGGTGGCCTCGCGCCTGGCAGGGCGCCGCGCTGGCAACCGCAGCGTTATCCGTCTTTCTGCTGGTGGCTCGGCGTCCAGCACCGGACGTCTTGGCCAAAGGATCGTGGCAGCTCGGCGTCATCGCCAAGGGGCGCGACGGAAAGGTGATGCGCGTCGATCCGGGCGCTTCGCTTTCCCCTGGGGATCGCCTGCGCTTCGAAGTCGCGACCAGCTGGCCGAAAGCCGACATCGCGCTCGTCATGCTCGACAGCGCCGGCAAGATTTCGCGGCTCGCCCCCACGAAGGATCGGTCGCTGTCGATTGCAGGCGGCAAACGCGTCCTGCTCGAAGATGCGGTCGAGCTCGACGCCATGCTCGGTCCCGAACGTATCGTGCTTGTCGGGTGCAATCGCGCCCTCGAAGTGTCGGAAGTCGTCGCCTCGGCGGCGCGCGCCCTGGCCGCCGCCGGTGGCGATCCTCGGCGAGTGGCGAGTCTCGGAACCGGTTGCCACGAAGAGTCTTTCTGGATTTCGAAGGTGAGCCCATGAACAAGCCATTCCTTTCGATCCTTATCGTCGCCCTCGGCCTCGTCCTTACGGCGGCGACGGCGAACGCGGATCAGCGCCGGTTCGCCGTCTTCGTCGGATCGAACATTGGCGATCGCCATGAGTCGCTTCTCCATCACGCCGAGGACGATGCGGCTCGCTTGGCCCAAACGCTGCGCACGCTCGGCGACTTTCCACCCGACCAGGTGCTGGTGCTGAGCGGCGTGAATGCCTCCGAGCTGCGGGATGCCATCATTCGCCTCAACGTGCGGGTGCGCGAGCAGCACGATGCCGTCTTGCTGCTGTTCTACTCGGGGCACGCCGACGCCGAGTCCTTGCACTTGGCGGGCACGCACTTTCCTCTCCCCGAGCTGAAGGGCCTGCTGGTCGGCTCGCCGGCCACGTCGCGCGTCCTGGTGGTCGATGCGTGCCGCTCGGGCTCGTTGATCGGGCTCAAGGGCGCGCAACCGACCGAGGCGTTTTCGGTCGCCGCCGTCGAAGAGCCTGCCCCCGAGGGCTTCGCCGTGCTCGCCTCCAGCACCGCGACCGAGAACGCGCAGGAATCGCAGTCTTTGGGCGGCTCGTTCTTCACCCACTACCTCAACTCGGGGCTGCTCGGCGCAGCCGACCTCAACCGGGATGGAGCCGTCACGCTTTCCGAGCTTTACGCCTTCGCCTCGTCGGAAACTCGCGCGGCGACAGTCAGCAGCCCCGCTGGTCAGCAGACGCCGACGTTCCAGTTCATGCTCGGCGGGCGCCACGATCTCGTGCTCACGCATCCGGGCCGGCGTGACGAGCGCATGGGAATTGTCGAATTCGCCGAGGCCGGCCGTTACATCGTCCAGCCCTGGAACGACGGCGTTCTGGCCGCCCCCACCGCCGAGATGGCCTCGCACGACCCGGGCGGCAAGCTGGCGCTGCCGCCGGGGCACTATCGCATCACCCGCCGCGGCCAACGCGACATCGCCGAGCGAGACATGGACGTCACCGGTGGTGAGACCGTGGTGGTCACGGCGTCCGCCATGAACCGCGTGGATCTCGGCCGCGTGGTGCGCAAGGGCGACGTGCGGAAGTCAGCGACGGGATTTGCGGTTATGGCGGGGTGGAAGACGAATGAGTGGGCCACCGACTCGCTCGATATGGGACCGGGACCAACTCTGTTTGCCATGCTACGCCACGACCGGCGCCGATTCTCGTTGGAGGCGCGCTTGGGGCTTGAACGGGAGGAGGTCAGTAGCTCGCTTATCCGATATGAAAACCAAGCACTGTCTCTCGCCGGAGCTGCACTTTATCCAATCGACTTTCGTACCGGCACTCTCTCTTTGGGGGCCGAGGTCGGCTGGGTGCTCGTTCGGCAACAGCACTCACCCACGGCCATCGAGCCCTATGTTGATGACATGCCCGCATCGCCCGGACTTATGCACCCGGAATGGTCGAGTGGATTGCAAGTCGGGCCTTTGATGCAGCTGGATTTTCCACTGGGCGAAAAAGCCTATCTACGATTCGAAGCGGGCCTTCCCTATCGCTATTTCCGTGAGTCCCTGGCTTTGTCGAGTTACGACGTCAAATTTCACCGAGGCGCCCACCTACACATTGTCGCTGGCGCTGGAATGTCCTTCTGAAAGGAATCAGCCTATGTGTCGCAAGGCCATCTTTCTCGCCGCAATCTCCGCTTGCTCTTGCTCAGCCGGGCCCAACGGCCCCCAGCTTTACGACTATCAAGCGCCCGCTGCGAACGTTCACGTGCGCTATCTTGACTGGCCCGCGAGCGACCAGAATGAAGTGACTCTGCAATGGGTGCATTGGACAGGCACAGGCGATTCGTTGACTAGCTCCTGGAATGGGTTTGCGTTTGCACAACTTCACGCAAACGAAGCACTCTTCCCGCTGGTCGCTGGCGGCCAGAAATCTTCACCCGAAGATTCCAGCCCGCGTTTCTTCAGTCTGTTCACTTCCTCGGGTTCCGGGGGAGCGTCAAGCAGCTTAACGTGCTGGACCAAGCCTGGATTGTTCCTGGTTTACGCGCAGTCGCCCACAACCTGGAGCCCTTTCGCTCTGGCTGATCAGGCCGTTACCTTTCCCCAGGGCTACTCTTGGCTGCGACGGACGTGTGGCCCCTTGCCAGGAAAAAGCCAACTCGAAGTGCGCTCGATTGACGAGGTTGTCGAGTTTCAACGAGTCAACAAGGACGATAGGGCCAACGCCAAGTCCCAGTTGGAGGCGTTGGAACAGGATTCCCTCGTGGCCTGCGGGATTGCGCCGCCACCGACAGAGCTCGGTACACGCATCTCGTTCGACCGAGCTCAGTCCATTGTCTGGTCACCTGACAGCACCAGCCTCTACTATTTGAATCGCGCCGATCCGCTCGACCCAACCAAGTCGGTTGTCCTGCGACAGATTCGTTTGGCCGACTCGCTCCAGACAGAGATTGCCCTCGTGGCCCATGGCGGGGGGCTGCAAATGACCCAAACGGGCGCTCTCTTCGCAAGCGATCAAGATCATTTGTTGGCGCTCGCCTCGACCAGTCCGCCAAGCCTGGTCGCTACCACGCTGCCCGCGAATGCCACGGTGTCGCCGAATGGCCGCTGGATCGCCTATGGGAATGCCTACGCCAGCGTCACAGATCGCGTTTCTCTCCATATTTGGGATATCAAGACGGGCGCTGATTTGACGGTTCTTGACGGTTCGTTTGCCGGATGGTCTCCCGACTCCCTCGTGGCATATTGGCTGAGATCAAGTGACGTGACCGATGACTATAGGCCAAGCGGCCTTGGTGTCATCTCACTGGATGCGCTTGGCAGCGGTCCGAAGACGTATCCGGTCGTTCCCCCACCCCCACCACTTGCAGTCCCAGTGTGGACTAGCTCCGGACCGCTGCTCGCGCGAAGTCCCTACAACCGACAGTCCGAGGCCGGGACCTGCATCGGGTGTTTCGGCGGCCTTTCACTGCTCGACCCCACCACAGGTGTCGAGCGAGCAATACTGGACGCGTCCGCAGGCGATATTCGCGTGCAACCCGAGCCAGTTCGAGACTTCATGTTCGCCTGGGCGACAAACTGCCTTGGTCTTTTTGACACCATTTGTTCGACGTCACTTATTCGAGTCAACCTGCTGGATGCGACTGTCCAAACGATCGGCGCGAATCCCGCGATTCTCTCAGCGGCCATCTCGTTCGACGGTCACCGTGTCGCATTGAGCACGTCCGACGGCATCTACGTCAAGGATCTGCCGTAGAGCTCTTCTTCTGAGACCGTCTGCGGAGCTGCGGGGGCCACCACCCTCGCGGTGCCCGCCCATCTTCCAGCTAGCACGCTGAGCGTCTAGCTCTGCCCGCCTAGCCACATCTCGCCTTTGCCGGTCCTGCGCAAGCAGTTGACTGAGGGCACCCGTCTGTCCGGGCTCGTCCGACACCTACCGAAGCTATGAATACCCGTCTGCACAGCGCTCGAATTCTCCTCACTTTCGCTCTGGTCGCTCTTGTCATCTGTAGCATCCCGGTGTTCGGGACGCGCTTTCTCAATGATATGGATTTCTACTCGCTGTTCGCGGACAAGCTGCTGTCTGGACAGCTTCTGTATCGCGACGCCATGGACACCAAGCCTCCGCTCGTGTTCCTGCACTACACTCTCGTCTTCAAGCTCTTCGGTTCGAATAACGTCACAGCAGTGAAGATCGTGACCATCGCCTGGCTGGGGCTCTCCGCACTCGTCCTGGTTGCCCTGCGAAAGGCTTTGTCGCCGTCTGTTGCGGTGCCCGCGCTCGTCGCCCCGATCTTCGTTCTGGCAAGTTTCTCCGGCTGGGGAGAAGACTTTCTCTCGTCTAACACTGAAATTCTCGCAAATCTCTTCATCCTCGTCGGAGTCTGGCTGCTCGCCCTCCGTGCTTTCGCCTACCGCCCATTTTGCTTGTTCCTCGGCGGTTGCAGCATCGGCATGGCCTGCCTCTACCGCTATCAGTCGGGTGCCGCACTCTTGGCCTACGCAGGCACCATCGCCCTGCGACCGAAGCAGTTCGACCGTAAGATTGTCCGGTTGGTGCTCGTATTCTCGGGCACGGCTCTACCTGCTTTGCTTTTCGTCGCCTACTATGCTCGCATCGGTGCGCTTGCCGATCTCAAGCTTCTCGTCGTCTACCAGGCGCACTATGCTCGCGACGCCGACCCGGCTTCTGCGACGATAGTCCTCGGACGGGTGGCGGGAACCCTCTCAGGGCTGTGGCCACTGGTCCTTCTGGCGACATGGCAGACGGTCGCCATTCTGCGTAGGGCTTCGGCGGCCTCGCCAAGTGAAATCTTCCAACTTCTCTTCGCTGGCTGGTCGATCGCGACCTTCTGCATCGGAGGTCGATTCTTTCCGCACTACTTCGTCCAGGCACTGCCTCCCCTTGCGCTTCTCGCGGCCCAACGTCTGGAGCCCGACCCGTCACGGTCGTGGTTCGAAGCGCACGCCATCGCGATTTTGGCCGCAAGCGCGGCCCTATTTACCGTCATCAACGGAATCTTCTACTGGACCCGCGACACTCCGCCCTCCCATCCCAACTTGGTCGCCTTCGTCGAAGCCAACACCTGTCCTACCAACGAGGTCCTGTTGTGGGTCTGGCAACCGCAATTGCTGTTCGAGACCAAGCGCGTGTTTGCCACGCGGCTGCTCGCCAACGAGGTCCTGATTGGGCGGGGCGATCCGGCGCAACCCGACCGTCGACGTACCGGCCTAGCCGAGCTGTGGCCCATCTACTTGCACGACTTCGCCGTCGCGCCGCCGAAGCTGATCTTCGATGCACCTCCGGGCGACTCGGAGTGGCCGCTTCATCGGTTCCCGCAGCTGGCCGCGCTGCTATCCCGCTACTATCAGCCATGCAAAGTCCTCGACCGCGTCTGCGTCTATCTGCGCCGTTGAGTGGCGACCTGCGCCCGGCTAAAGTTCCCTGCATGCCTAAGCCGCCGCCAAAGATCGGCACCGAGCCCGTGCGATGTGGCTGGGCCACGAGCGACCCCATCTACGTCCGCTACCACGACGAAGAATGGGGCGTGCCCGTCTACGAGGATCGCATTCTCTTCGAGTTCTTGATACTCGAGGGCGCACAGGCCGGATTGTCGTGGCTTACCGTGCTGAAGAAGCGCGAGGCTTACCGCCAAGCCTTCGCTCAGTTCGACGTCCGGAAGGTCGCGCGCTACAACGCCGCCAAGGTCGCCACGCTGATGGCAAATGCAGGCATCATTCGCAATCGCCTGAAGATTGAGTCAGTCATCCGCAACGCCCGTGCCTTTCTTGAGGTGCAAGCCGAGTTCGGCAGCTTCGCGGACTACCAGTGGCGCTTCGTCGGCGGCAAGCCACTGCAAACGGGCGTCAAAGCCTTGCGCGACATTCCTGCGCGCACGGAGATCTCGGATGCTTTCAGCAAGGATCTCAAAAAGCGGGGCTTCAACTTCGTCGGCTCGACCATCGTCTACGCCCACATGCAGGCGGTCGGCATGGTCAATGACCATGTCGAGACCTGCTTCCGCCATGTCCCCGTAGGAAAACTGGGAAAGCGGCGGTAGCGGTGATGGTTGGAGCACTCGCAGACCTGAACGGGGAAGCTTAGCGACCGGCTGTGATTACCCGGCAAGCGCGGCGGCGTAACGTTCCTTGAGAATGCCCGCGTGGTGTTGGGCGTGGCCTGCCATGATGTATCCGAGGCCACGGACGGAGATTGCATTTTGGTTGACCGTGCCGGTGCGCTGCCATGCGGCCTCGTCCATGTGCCGGAACAAGGCGAAGTTCGCCCTTCTTACCAGTGCGAATTCTTCGAGAAGCTCGCGTAGCTCGAGAGTGTCGTGCCCGGCCCTATCCTCGTAGGCACTCTCGTCGAAGCTGGGCAGCGAGACGACTTCTCCGCGCGAGATGCAAAGAGCTCGATACGCAAAGACGCGCTCCGCGTCGACGACATGCCCGACGACTTGTCGGATGCTCCACTTGCCGGGAGCGTAGCGATACGACGCCTGGTTCGCCGACAGTTTGCCAAGCAGCGCCTGATAGTCTTCCGGCTGGCGTCCAAGGACCGCCAGAAAAAGCCCTTCAGGAACGAGCGAAATGTAGCGAGCGAAGTACGGCGAATACTCGGACGATGAAGGGCTTGATGAGTGCATGACCGGAGGCTAGCGCGCAGGCATCGACAGCGCCACGGCTGCACTACCGTGGCCCGTTTGCTTCTCTTCTCGTTACGGAGTTTGCCGACGCTCGATCTCGGCGCGAAGCCGTTCTTCCTGGGCACGCAGCTCGGGCGTGAATTCCTTGCCGAAGTCATCGGCCTCGAAGAGGGGCCGAATCTCGATTTCGGCCTGCTCGCCCGGCATCGGATCGGGACAACGCTTGACCCACTCGACCGCTTCTTCGATCGACTTTACCTGCCAAATCCAGAAGCCGGCCAGCAGCTCCTTGATTTCGGCGAACGGACCGTCAGTGACGACCCTCTTGCCGCCCGAGAAGAGGACGCGCTTGCCCTGGCTGCTGGGGTGCAGGCCTTCGCCGGCCTGCATAACGCCGGCCTTCACGAGCTGCTCGTTGAAGGCTCCCATCTCGGCCAACAGCTTCTCGTTCGGCAGGATGCCCGCCTCGGAATTCTTGGTCGCCTTGACCATGACCATCACTTTCATTGCTTTGCTCCTTCCCTGTGGATGACGATTGTTCGTTCGGGGATACGACGAACAAGACCAATCCGATCCGACATTCCCCGTCCACATGCGAACACAAGCTTGTCCGCCGCGTGAAAACACGCTTGCAATGAGCCGCAGAACCTCACCGCGGCGGATTCTGGCCCAAGCGATGCAGGTTGTTCAAAGCACACAAGCCACTAGGAGGCCGCACCATGGGAGAGTTCATCGATAAGTTCAAGGGCAAGGCGAAGCAGGCCGCGGGCAAGTTGACCGGCAACAAGAAGCTTCAGTCAGAAGGCGTCTCGGACCAAGTGAAGGGCGAAGCCAAGGGACGTTTCGAAGAAGCCAAAACCGACCTCAAGCGGGCGGTTCGGCAAGGTAACGACGACAGCCGCCGAAGCACTCAAACGACGCATACGCCACCGAGCGCGTCGAATCGCTAGTCTCAGAAGGCGCCCACGGAGACGTCTTCACCGCGGGACAAACCCGAGCCGGCTCGGGCGGGCGGACCCAAGGCACTCGCTATGCACTCGCCTGCCAACTCGCTTGCCCCTTGCACAATCGCGGCCGAAAGCCGCCAAGCGCCTAAAGAGGAGACTTCATGAGAAGAACTCTGTTGGTAACGTTCCTAGCGGTTATCGCACTCTTCAGTTGCCACGCTGGAGTCGGTTGCGGCGCCCATCGCAACGGTGGTGGCTTCAGCTGTGGTTGCTAAGACCGGCCCGCCCGCATTGGCATCGCGATGGAGCACCCGGCAACGAAGGCTGCGCACAAATAGACCGCACAAATAGACCGTTGCACGCGGCGGGGACGGCGCATAGAGTTGCCCGCGAGTCAGAGGCGTGTTCGCGCGCGAGCTGCTAGTTGAGTTCGCCCCATCTTGGAGGAAACTATGAAGCGATGCCGAGTCATTTGTTCCCGGGCGAATGCCATTGGTTGGACGCTGTTGTTCGCCGCTTGCAGCAGTAGCGGCAACGGAGGTGGCAGCGGCGGATCGGCGACGGCCCAGGGCGGCACAAACACGGCGGGTAACGCTGACACTGGCGGCGTGAACGGAGGATCGGGCGGCGGCACCACGAGCGGCGGCAAGGCCGGCGGGGGAACGGGCGGTGCCGGGCTATCGAACAGCGGCGGGCAGATTGGCGGTGGAGGTGTAGCAGGAAGCGGCTCGGGCGGCACTGGACAGACGGGTGGCTCGACGGCGAGCGGTGGGCAATCGGGGACCGGCGGACAAACAGGCGCCGGTGGCCAGACCAAACCCGCGACGGACGCAGGCGGCCAGGGGGGCGGCATCGACGGCGGAGGCCAGTCCGACGGGGGCCTCTTCGCGAGCAGCTGCGGAGGCAATGCCTGGCCCACGGCCGATCCGTCCGCCCCAGGATCGTACAAGGTCACGGCCGATAAGAACGTCGGGCCGGTGGCTGGCGCCGCTAATGATCCGGTGTACGGCGATACGAAGGTGCAATTCAATGTCTATCGACCAACGACGCTTGGGACCTGCCACCCCATCATCCTCTGGGGGAATGGCCACACGGACAACCCCGAACCGAACCCCCCGAAGTGCTTGGCTGCAAATTACTGCGGCGACTACCTGACGATTCTCAATCAGCTCGCCTCGCATGGGTTCGTGATCATCGCGTCGCTTAGCACGATCACCTCCCAGCCCGATCCAGCCACCGGACTGCTGCCGCAGCTTGTCGGCATGAACTGGATCGTCCAGCAGAACGAGGATTCGACGAGCCCGTACTATCATCACCTCGATGTGTCCCGCATCGGCGCGACCGGGCACTCGGAAGGAGCGTTCG
>Ga0066789_10000807_pt1 | contig 13280 bp, 10 predicted proteins | sample OrgsoiDNA2013049_FD_70960 | JGI IMG/M metagenome (GOLD analysis project Ga0066789, IMG submission 70960) | Permafrost soil microbial communities from the Arctic, to analyse light accelerated degradation of dissolved organic matter (DOM) -... | ecosystem: Environmental > Terrestrial > Soil >...
TGCAAGATGATGTTGGCGTGCTCGAAGCTCTTGGCTTCCTCGACGGTCATGGCGCCCGCCTCGATGAGCTGCCACGCCAGCGATTGGTCTTTGGTAATCTGCGCTAAGGTTGTTCCGCGCAGCACGTAGCAGCGAGAATCGCCGATCTGCCCGACCAGGAGATTCTGATCCGCCAACCCGACCGCCGTGCACGTAGTGCCCATACCGCGCTCGTTCTGATTGATACGGGACTGGAAGTTGATCTTTTCGTTGGCCAGCTCGATCGATCGGCGCAGGCTGCGCGCGAATCGTTCGCGCGTCGACGGCGTTCGATTTTCCATTTCGGCCGCAATCGTATCGACTGCCATCGTGGAGGCCACCTCGCCCGCAGCCGCGCCTCCCATCCCATCGCACACCAGGAAGAGGGCACCCTTGGCGCCAAGCGTGAATCGCAGGTTGTCGTCGGGCGACGATGTCTTGAGCCCGGCGTCCACATCGGCGAGCAAGAAGTTGTCTTCGTTGTGTTCGCGGATGAGCCCCACGTCGGTCTTGCCGAAGGCTGTGATTTTGATGTTTCTGGAGCTTTCCATCCCGCTAGCCGTATCTCGACGTGCTGTTGCGCGATCGCAACAAGAGCTTCATCCTAACCCGGTTCGAAGCGCAAGAGCTCGTCGCCGAGCCGAATCATTTGTCCGGGCTCGAGAGTCTGCTGTCCCGCCAAGCGAACGTAGGTGCCATTCGAGCTTCCTTGGTCGGAAAGCAGGGCGCGATTGCCGCGGAATTGTAGAAGGGCGTGCCTCCGGGACATAAACTCGTCGTCGGAAAACACGATGTCGCCTTGCTCGCGGCCGATGATGAGATCGCTACGCGTGAGGTGGTAGACGTCGCGGCTGGTTCCGGCGGCGGTAATCTGCCGAAGTCTGCCCCACGGCGATTTTAGCGGCGTGCCGAAGAGGATCATGCCGTGCTCGACCGCCGGCCGCAGCGTCTTCTCCGCGTCGGGAACGGCTTCGAACCGCAAGACTTGCTTGCCGACCAGGATGTAATGGCCGTCGAGCAGCTCGGTTGGCATCGTAATGCGAACGTAGACGCCGTTGCGGTTTTCGAGCGCCGTTATCACGTATTGGCCGGCGCGAAACGTGATACGCGCATGCCGCTCCGCCAGATGTTTGTCGTCGAAGCGCAAATCACCTTCGGTGCGGCCGATGTCGATTTGCTCACCCTCGAGGGCGTAGCTTTCGCCATCGGTCCCGTCGCGACGGACGGCCACCAAGCGGGCCCCCGTGGCAGAGGCGGCAGACGGCCGGGCTAGGGCGGCCGCGGCAAGGGCGGCGGAGGCGTCGGCCCGCATGGAGGTCGTATGGCCGAGACGTCGTCCGCAGCCAAAGCAGAAATTGGTGTCGAGCGGATTGCGGTTGCCACACCCCGAGCAGATGAGCGCCGAGCTACCGCCAGAAGCATGCGCAATAGGTGCACCACACCGCTGGCAGAAGGCAGCCCCGTCTGCGACCACGCCACCGCACTGAAAGCAGGTCAACATCGTGAATCGGTTCGAGCTACTCTAGGACAGCTCGGGAGCGAGCGCGAAGGGGAAAGATGGCGCCCGAACGTGCAGAAGCATTGCAAGGCGGTTCATCCTCTACTAAAAGGCTGGGGCACCGTTGCCGTCGTCTCGGATTCGGTTGCCCCGGCCATACACAGTGCTCTTGAATTTATCAGCGATCTCTGGAAGCGTCAATTTTGCAGGACGGATCACGTCCGCTGTTTCGCATCGGTACGCACAGGCGTTCGTAGCGTCTTTGATACTTGTGTGCGCGTGCGGTCCGGTGGTGGAAAATGCCCCCTTCGCCGTTCGTCCGGACACGCTGCAGCCCGGCGACTTGCTCGGGCCTTTCGACGGCACCGTCGTCGATGCCGAGACCGAGCGACCCATTGCCGGAGCCACCGTTTCCGGCTCGTGGGCGTTCGAGCGCGGCCTCGGCTTGCACGGTCCGGCCGGAATACGCGAGGCCAGCGTGGAAACCAACGCCGACGGCCGCTACCGCATTCCCCAACCCGACGATTTGCCCACCGGGGCCTCGATGCGTTTGCGACGCTTCACCCTGGTTGCCTACCGCGGGGGCTACGTCACGTATCGCAGTGACTTCAAATTCGGCAGCGCGGAGCCGCGCCACGATTTCAGCCAGCACGGCAACAAGGTGCGCTTGGAAAAGTGGCAACCCATCCTGGATCACCGCCGTCACCTGGCGTTCCTTGGTGGAGGTCAGGCCATCTCCAAAGCCGCAGCGTGGGAAGCGGAAACCGCCACGCTCGAATACGAAGGGCTGGCATCCGGCAAGGCGTCGGCGCAGGCGAGCCCATCGACCGGCCTTTCCGAAAGTGCGACTATGCTCGACGCTTCGCCGCTTCTGTCGGTCGAGGAAGTTCGGGGCGTTACCGGGTTCGCGGGCGAGTTTGACGTCAGCCGCATGGCCGACCGCGTTCGCAGCGACGTCTACGACAGCCGCCACTTTCGGGCCAAGGGCAAGCCCGAAGCCTACGACGTCGGTCTGCGAATATGGGCCTTGGGACCAACCGGCGCGGATGAGCAGTTCTCCAAGCTCGTGAAGGAATTGCCGGCCGCCTTCGCAACCGAAGAAATCGGTGACCGCTCCTTGCGTGCGCGAGGCGGCGAGGTTCTCGGCCTTGCGTTCTTGCTCCGCGAACGTGGACTGGTCGTACAGCTGAGTTGCGGAGCTTCTCAGTGCACCGAGCCCGGCATGATTCTCCGCCTGGCCAAGCTGGTGGAGAGCCACGTCGGCGAGCTGCAGACTCCGTCCAGCAAACGGAGCAATCCATGAAAGTCGGCGCGCGGCTTCTGCTCCTTCCTCTTGCTCTGGTGGCGGCGCCGCGGTTTGCCCATGCCTGGGATCCGGCAACTACACACAATGGGATGACAGAACGGGCGGCGGCGATTTCCCAATTGCACGCGACGCTGGTGCACGACCTCGACCGAGCTCTCGGCATTTTTGAACCGCTGCGTTTGGACTTCGGCTTGCTTGACGGCAACGTAGCACGCAGCCTAAAAGCTCGGCTCGAAACGCTCGACCCCGCAGGGGGCTGCCGGCCGAGTTCGGACGGCGTGGCAACGGCATCCGCCTGGCTCCGGGCAGGGGCGGTGCTGGCGAAGACCCCACCCGAGCGGGGACGCAATCACTTTCTCGAGCCGGGGACGCTCAGCGGGCTCGATGACAGTGGTGGCTTGTCGGGAACGCTTTACGCTGCTCGCCTGACTCTCGACGAAGGAACCACCGTGCGCGATACGGCAACGGGCCAGACCTTCGACCTGGAAGGCCTGTCCGCTCTCGACTGGGTGCATTCGTCACGCAACGACCTCGGCCTGGCGGCGTTTCTTGAGCAGTGGGCGCTGGCAACTAGTGCAACGCAAGCGAATCAGCGCGACACTGCCCTGGCGCGCGCACTGTTGGCGCTGGGCGGGACATTGGCGGTGCTTGAGGACATGGGGCAGCCTGCCTACGTTCGCAGCGATTTTCGCGCCGAGTTTCTGGCTCACGACACGGGGTCTGCTCTAGAGCGGTTCGTCGCTGACCGCTACGGTGCGGTCGGGTTGCCGGCGCCGGGAAAGCCCGTCGTTCGACCCGACTTCGACAGCTATTTCGTGGCGCCGGACGGCAAGGGTCTGGCTCAAACCACACAACAACATTTCTTCTCGACTGGAACGTTGCCGCACGATCTGAGCATCGATGCAACGGAAAGCAATGCGGATATCAGCGCGGTCGCCAACCGGACCTTGCGCTTCGGCGAGCCGAGTCTGTCGACATTGGACATTCGGCAGGACGGAAAGACGCGCTACGTGCTTCGTGATGGCCTACGCATTCTCGCCTATGACTGCAGCGGCAATCGCGTTCGCTTCTTCTTGGACGAGCGGGTTCGGCAGGACCTGGCCAGGCGCTGGCTGCCTGAAGTCGAAGCCTACGCGGCTGGCATGGTCGACCATCTGCTGCGTCGCAAGCTGCAGATCAAAGTGGTCGATGGAAGAGCCGAGATCGCCATCGCCGGCGCGGCCAGCGATGGGATCGCCGGAAAGAATATTCACGTCCTAGTCGAAGACGCCGCTGGCAAGCGTCGGGAAATAGCGTCGAGCTCGCTTGCGGCCGAGTCTGACCCCCTGTCGGTTTCGCTGCCCGGCGACGCTCGCAAGGTGGCCGCGTTCGTGCGCGGCGACGGTGCTGATGGGTTCGTCGCGGCGGGGGAAGTTCGCCTGCCTTAGTTCCTGTTGCGCACGCCAATAAATTGCGCGTGAAAGGCGAGCCGTCCCCGCCGCTCTCAGACGGAGACAGAGGCACCCGCAGCGATGTCTTGCGTTCTCATTCGTAGGTTTGGCTACAGATGCGGCGGCCACAGTAAATAGGGAGCATTTTTCTGTTTGTATCGCTCGCCTACGTGCCACACTTTGGAGTTCCGTCGTTTCATTCGGCTTCGTAAGAACTAGCTGTTTCGAAGGTGCAGCGAATCTGTAGCACAGTTGAAGAAGCTTCGAAGGTCTTGGCTCGGTACGGTTCCGGTGGAGTTAGCAAAGGGGGCGACCATGACGAATCCATTTCTGACGGAGGCTAGGCAAGAGACCAAGACGCTGAACAAGGACGTCTGGCTTTCGCCTGACTACGACGATGACGACGATGCTGATGACGACGATGCGGACGACGAGATCTCGCAAGGGCCATGGCGAGGGCAGCCCTGGCCATCGCGTTCGGGATTCGGCTCGCCCGAGTGGTGGGTGCAGGCCTAACTCGGGCGACGCGCGCGAAGCTACTGCCGATTCAAGATCTCGCTCGGCATAGCATTCCCCGCCGCAGATAGCTTAGTCGCCAGGGACGAATGGGCGCCGGTAACCGTGAAGGAGCCGGCGTCGTCGCCGCCTGGAATCCAGGTCAGCAGAGCGTGGGCCGACACTTGGCCGTCCAAGCTGGCTTTGGGCTCCGCTATTTCCACGACTTTGAGCGAGCTATCGGCAAGGAGGGTCGCGTGAACGAGAACGTCGATTCCGGACACCACGATGTCCGCGCCGACGGTGGAGGCTGAGCTTTGCCCGCCGCAAAGCAGCTGCAGGCGGTGAAGAGCGTCGTTCGCCGAGCGTGCCACGATTGCGAAAATGACGCCCTTGAGGCCGAGGTTGCACTCGCTTAGCACCTCGGCGGAAAGGGCGCTCTGGTTGGCGTCGACGACGAGATACTCGGGCTGCATGGCGACGGCCGCGGAAATCAGATCCGCAGTCTGCTCTCCAGGTTGCATCTTGATCCAGGACGCGGCGCTGGCAGGCGCTGCAATCGAGTCGGAAAGCAAGACCACACGGGCCACGCGATCGACAGACCATAAGATGGCGCGCATCAAGCTGTCGCATGCGGTTCGATCGCCGGCCACGAGAATGTTCTGCCGACTGGTAACGCAAGCATCGAGAACTTGCCTCATCTCGGGCGAGACCACGCGTTCCTCCACGAGGTCGTCGATGGTCTTGCCGCTGGCCACCGGGCGGCGAATGGCGACGCACAAGCGATCTGCAACCGGCGGGAAGACTGCGGAGATGCGCATGCCGTCGGGTAACGTGGTGTCGATGGCGGTGGCATCGGGCGCAGGCTTGGGCCAGCCCTTGCTGGCGAGCTTGCGAATTGCGCTTCCGAGAGTCGCGAGATCGGACGACGAAACCGTGACCGATTCTCGGCGGCCGTGGCGTTGGATCTCGGCCAGATCGGTGCCGGTGAAGAAGGCTGCCGTCACACCGTCGCTTTCCAGAAGATGGGCCAGCCACTCCGGCAGATCTCGGTCGAGGAGACGCGACACTTGTTTGGCTGTCCCGCGCACCGCTTTTTGCATGGACAGAGCAGCTTGGACAGGCTCCGAGCTCTTGCTCGGCCCGGCCGGCGCGTAGGTCGGCGGCTCGACCACGTCGTCGTCGGAGGCAGCCGGCGGTTCGGGCGGCGCCAAATCGTCAGCGTCGACTGCGGAGGGGGCCGGCGGCGGCGTGATCATTTCTCCGGAGCCATCCGGCGTTTCGAGCCCAACCAACGAGCCGATAGGCTGCACTGCTGGCTTGAGCGGCGGAACGCCGAAGAGCGGCCTAGGCGGGATGTCGTCCTCGTCGTCGAGATCGATATCCGACGGGCCCGACGGGGGAGGGAAGGGGGTCGAGAATTCGGGAAACGGTTCGGGCGCCGGAGGAGGAGGGGGGGGTGGCGGCAGCGGGGAGTGTCCGGACAGAGATGCTGGAACCTTCGGCCCGGACTCGTGCGCGTCGTCGTCGAAGATCGAGCTCCGAAGCGCGGGCGGCGGAGGCGGTGGCCGACGCGGAATAGCCGTGCTGAGCGAGCCCGCCTCGGCCGGTCCCTGCGGCACATGGAGCCCTTCCATCGCGGAGGCAAGGGACGTTAAGCGGAGGATGAAGTCGCCGACAAAGATCTTGTCGCTGAGCCCAATGGGTGTCGGCTCGGCAATTTTTCGGCCGTTGACGTAGGTTCCGTTGGTGCTGCGCAGATCCTCGACCAGAATTTCGCCGCCACGAACGAGGAGGCGGCAGTGGTGCTTCGAGACGTTGCCCTTCGGCAGCACGACGTCGTTGCCTCGAACCCGACCGACCGTCACCTCATCCTTGTCAAAGCTGAGTTCGTTGGTGTTTCCACCCTTCTCGGTCAGCGACACATTCACCATGCTTGAACGCTATGCAAAAATGGGGATCTTGTCCACTTGTCCCCGACGATTTGTCTGGTTGCTCCGCGCCGCTGACCTAAATCATCCCGACCGCACCCTTTCGCGGCGGCGGCTTCCATGCTGGAATAGGCGCCGGAAATGAACGACCACGAGGAGACTTCCCATGCTGAACGCCCCACTCAATCTGCTTGCGACCGCGCTTTGCTTGATGGCTTCGGGGGTGGCGGCGGCGGCCGCTCGATCGACCGATGTAAAGCCGAAGTATTACTTTAAGATTTCAAACATAATCTGCCAAGATCCTGCCATTATTCCGATGGCAAAGGAACTCCTGGAAACGGAGGTCGCATCGCGCCCCGAGTTCACCATGGATCTCGGTGCGGAGAGTGAAGACGCGCAAATTGCCGAACTTCGAAAGCAAGGAATGCAAGGCTTTCAAGTGTCGATGCGCATCGTGAGCCTCAAGAAAGACATCAAGCCGCCGGCGCCAGGAAATCGCGACCGGCAGTTGTCCATTGATGTCAAGCTGGCCGTTTTTGGTCACACGATTCCCGGCAACAAGCTGCTCTTTACCGGCGATGGTGACGCGTCCCTGACCGGCGAATTCTCGGAACGGCTCAAGGACAAGGAAGACGAGCGCTTCACTCGAACCGCCTTGGCCAGCGCCATCAAGCAGGCGGTGAGCACGGCCGTCGTCAAGCTGACCACCCCCAAGCTGGAAGACAAGGGATCGCGCAAGAAGAAGCCCGCCAAAGCCAAGCACCAGTAGGAAGCACGAAATGTGTAGAACGATCTGCTCGCTCGGGCTGATTGCGGTCGTCGCCCTCAGTTGCAAGAAAGGCACACCGCCAGCGCCGCCCCGCACAGTGGAAGCAACGGTCCCGACCATCGAGGTTCAAAAGGACAGCCCGCTGCTTTTCACTTATGTGAATCCCAAGGGTGTTTTCGCGACGACGGACAAGGCCGAGGATGTGCCCGAGAATGCGCGCCGGCTGGTGCGCGTGGTGGATCCTTCGCAAGGCGGCGGAACGGATGCCACTCGGGTCTATGCCATCGACCTCGGCGAATTGCTAAGGGCGGGCAAGACAACGTCGCGCGCACTATCGCGCGAGGCCTTTGAGACCGGCGCGCTGGCGCAATTGCCGCCGGGCGAATCGAGCCCCTTGTCCGGGCCGCACGGGCCGGCTCTTCCCGAGTTACCCTCGGGCGTGGACGCTGGAGTCGGGCCGCTCGGACCGCCCGTCGTCATCTTGTACGGCACCCCCTGGTGCGGAGCCTGCAAGGCTGCGAAGCAATATCTGGCGGCCAAACACATCCCCTACGCGTACAAGGACATCGAAAACGATCCAGCCGCCGCACGCGAGCTACAAGCCAAAGCGGCCAAGATGGGCATCCCGACCGATCGGGTGCCCATCCTCGACGTGCGCGGCCGCCTGCTACTGGGCTTCGACCGCACTCGTCTGGACGCCATGTTGGGCGACTCCACGTAGAAGTCCCTGACAGACAGGCCCTCGCGTGGCCGTGACCGTGACCGACGGTGATCAGTCGGCCAGGGCCAGGGCCACGTTTACGGCCACGACCTTCTGCGGCTGTTCGGGATTAGGAGATCGCGGAACTACTTGCGAGATGGCGCGGGACGTGGCTAGCTTCGCCTGTCATGGAAATAGGACCTCTTCGCGAGCGCGCAGAAAAGCTGGCTGGCCGCCTGGAAATTCTCCGGGGGCATCTTTGACATCGCCGGCAAGAAATCCCGCATAGGCGAGCTCGAAGGCGAGGCCAGCCAACCCGAGTTTTGGCTCGCGAATGAAAAGGCGCAAGCGACCCTGCGCGAGCAGGCCAAGTTGAAGGCTGCCGTGGCCGTCTGGGAGGCCCAGATGAAGTCCGTCGAGGATGCGCGTGTGTTCATCGAGCTGGCGGACGAGGCCAAGGACGAGCCCACCGCGGTCGAAGCGGCGAACGTGCTGACTTCGACGGAGGACGCCGTGAGCAAGATGGAATTCGCTCGCATGCTTTCCGGTCCCTACGACCAGCAGGGCGCGCTACTGTCCATCAACGCCGGCGCCGGTGGCACTGAGTCCCAGGACTGGGCCGAGATGCTTCAGCGCATGTACATGCGTTGGTGCGTACGGCGCGGCTACAAGTGCGAGATCCTCGACCTGCAACCGGGGGACGAAGCGGGCATCAAGAGCGTTACCCTCGGCATCACCGGCGAGTGGGCTTACGGCTACTTGCGCGCGGAAAACGGCGTGCATCGTCTGGTGCGCATCTCGCCGTTCGACTCGCAAGCGCGACGCCATACTTCGTTCGCCAGCGTCTTCATCTATCCAGACATCGACGAGACCATCAAGCTCGACATCGACGAGAAGGATCTCCGCATCGACGTCATGCGGTCGGGCGGCGCGGGCGGCCAGCACGTCAATAAGACCGAGTCCGCCGTGCGCATTACGCACATCCCGACGGGCATTGCCGTCCACTGCCAGCAGGAGCGCTCGCAACACAAGAACCGCGCCGTTGCCATGCGCATCCTGCGTTCCAAGGTGCTCGAAGTCGAAGAGAAGAAGCAGGAAGAAAAGATGGGCGGCCTGCACGCCCAGAAGAAGTCCATCGAGTGGGGCAACCAGATACGTTCCTACGTGCTTGCGCCTTACCGTCTGGTCTCCGACCATCGCACCGGCATCAAGGTGAGCAAAGTGGACGAGGTTCTGGACGGAGATTTGGACCAGTTCATGGTCGCCATGCTGCTGATTTTAGCTGGCGATCCGTCAGCTACCCCACAGTCTACTGGGCCCGATCCAGATGAGGACGATTTGTGATTCGCTGTGGACAAAACTTCAAAGTGCGTTTGATTTCGCCAGCTTGCTGGCACCTGCCTTGTGGATGAAAGGTGGATATTTCTAGCCCATGTCCGACGAACGAGAACTAATTGCCGATCGCGAGCGCAAAGTCGCCGAGCTTCGCCAAGCGGGTGAGAATCCCTACGCCAACGGCTTTTCGCCCGCGCACGCAGCGCGCGACGTGCACGCCTGGTTTGCCGCAGGCAACGTGCCCAGCGAAAATCCGCTGACCGCGGAACCCAAGGCGCAGCGTTTTTCCGTCGCTGGGCGCATCGTCGCGCTTCGCAGCTTCGGCAAAGCCGCGTTCGCCAAAGTTCGTGATCGCTCGGGTGAAATCCAGGTTTGGGTTAAGCAGGACGTCCTCGGAGAAAAGGCGTACGGCCTGTGGCGGCTGATGGAGCGGGGCGATTTCGTTGGCGTGGTTGGGCCGGCGGTCATCACCAAAACCGGTGAACAAACGATTCTCGCCGAAGAGTTCCACGTGCTGACCAAGTCCACGCGGCCGCTGCCCGAGAAATGGCATGGCCTTTCGGACATGGAGATCCGCTACCGGCAGCGCTACGTGGATCTCATCGCCAATCCCGAAGTGCGCGAGGTCTTTCTCAAGCGCACCGCCATCGTTAAACACCTGCGCCGTTTCCTCGATGCCCGCGACTTCGTGGAGGTGGAAACGCCGTCCATGCACACCATCCTTGGGGGCGCTGCCGCTCGCCCATTCCGCACGCACCACAACGCGCTCGACATGGATCTCACCATGCGCATCGCGCCCGAGCTGCACCTCAAGCGCTTGGTTGTGGGCGGGTTCGAGCGGGTCTACGAGATCGGCCGCAACTTCCGCAACGAGGGTCTGTCGCGCCAGCACAACCCCGAGTTCACGATGCTCGAGTTCTACCAGGCGTACGCCACGTACGAAGACCTGATGACGCTCACGGAGACGCTGTTCGCCGAGCTGGCGCGCGAAATCTGCGGCGATACCGTCATCAGCTACGGCGGCGCCAAGGTCGACCTAGGCGCTTTCGTGCGCATTCCGATGAAAGACGCCATCGTCATGGCGGTGGGTAAGGGCCTTTTGCCCGCGGGGCTCGAACGATCCATGCTCGACGACGAAAAGGCGTTGGTCGTGTGGACTGAAACCTCGGGTGCGCTGGACCGCAAGGACGAGCTGGCAGCGGTGCTGCGCAAGTGCGAGACGCACGGTCACCGCGTGGGGGCGCTTTTCGACTATGGTGGCGAGCTGGCCTTGCCGCCGGAGAAGCCCGTGTTCGTCGTCGAATACCCGGCAGAGACATCGCCGCTGTCTCGCCGCAACGACGCCGATCCCAGCAAGGTCGATCGCTTCGAGCTTTTCATCGTCGGCCGCGAGCATGCCAACGCCTTCTCGGAGCTGAACGACCCCGCCGACCAGCGCGACCGATTTCAGCGCCAGGTGGATGCCAAGGCCAAGGGCGCGGACGAAACCATGGACTACGACGAGGACTACTGCCGCGCTCTGGAATACGGGCTGCCGCCCACGGCGGGTGAGGGCATCGGTGTCGACCGCCTGGTCATGCTCCTCACGGACCAGCCGTCCATCCGCGACGTCATTCTCTTTCCGCTCATGAGGCCGGAGTGAGCGGCCTTCCCCGAGCACGGCGTTCATGACCGGCCCGCGCTTCGAATGGTTCGTGGCGTGGCGTCACTTGCGCGATCCCGAACGACGATCGCGCCGGGCCATTGCCCTCAAGGTCGGGATCGCCATCGTCGTGCTGGCGATCGCTGACCTGGTCTACATCAAGGTGCACGGGACGCCTATGCGCGATCCCAACGGCTTCTTTACGGCCCGGCCGGATCCGCTTTACGAGTGGCTGCGCATCGGCGGCGTGATTGCGGCCATCGTCGGCGGCATCATCACCTTCCTCGGCGTTCTTCTCGCCAGCTTCACGGTGTTCACCGCCATTTCAGTATTCGGTGTTTTTCTTGGAACGGCGGCGCCCATTTTAGCCCTGTCGGTGATGTCTGGTTTCGAGGCGGATCTCAAGAGCAAGATCCGCGGTGCCAAAGCCGACGTGGTGGTCACCATTCCCGACGATCGGCCGTTCCTCGACTGGGAGGCGGTGCGAAAGAAAGTACTGGGCGTGCCGGGCGTGGTGGCGGCGACGCCGTTTCTTGAAGCCGAAGTTATGGTCCGCTCGGGTGCATCGCCCGCGGGAATCGTCCTGCGCGGTATCGATCCGACCACCGCCGCATCCGTGCTAGATTTGGCGCGCACGACCCGCGACTGCAACATCGACGATCTCGGCCACCCCGAGCGCGTGGAAGTGGATCCGCTATCCGGAGACGACCAGAAGGACGCGCCGACTATCATTCTCGGTGAAGAGTTGTATATGCGGACCCTGCGTGTGTTTGCCGGCACCCTGGTCGATGTCGTCTGTCCGCTGTGCAAGATGGGGCCTACCGGGCCCATGCCGGGGCTGAAGTCGTTCCGCGTGGCCGGCCATTTCTACAGCGGCATGTACGAGTTCGATTCCAAGCTGGCTTACGTCGCGCTCAAGGAAGCGCAGGATTTCTTGCGGATGTCCGGCGAGGTGACCGGCATCGACATTCGCACGGCGGATCCGGACGAGGCGCCGAAAATTTCGGCCGACATCCAATCCGTCCTCGGCAAGAGCTACGAAGCCCAGTCCTGGGAAGACCTGAACAAGGGCCTCTTCATGGCCTTGCGCCTCGAAAAGATCGCCATGTTCGTGGTGCTGACGTTCATCGCGCTGGTCGCGTCGTTCTCGATTGTATCGACGCTCATCATGATGGCCACAGAGAAGGCGCGAGAAATCGCCATTCTCAAAGCAATGGGCGCGCAGGACGGTGCCGTTCAGCGCATTTTCGTTGCCGAGGGGCTTTACATTGGGCTCATCGGTCTTTTGGTCGGCGTTTCGGCCGGCATCGCGGGATGCCTGCTTATCCGCCGTTACGGTCTCCCCTTGCCGCCAGATGTTTACTACATCACCGAGTTGCCCATCGTCATGCGAGCCGGGGAAATCGCCACGGTGGCAGCCTCGGCGCTTGCCCTATGCTTCTTGGCAACCGTCTACCCGGCGTGGCTTGCGGCCCGCATGCGGCCGGTCGACGGATTGCGATACGAGTGAAGATGCCATTCCCCGCGTTGACAGGCGAGGGCGCCATCGGTACGGTGCCAAACAAAATGGGATCGGCCGAATCGTCTACCAAGAAAGGGACCCTCGAAGGGTCCCTTCGATCCCCCGCGGACGAGCGCAGCAGGGCAGAGCCCGGCCGCGCTCACGCGACTTCCAGCCCGACCGCAAAGACTGGCGGGGCGCGCCTCGTGGTTCGGGATCTGTGGAAGATCTTCAACCACGGCGGGCGGCGTATCGAGGTCCTGCGGGGCATCGACCTCGACCTGCAACCAGGCGCGCTGGTGTCCATCGTGGGCGCCTCGGGCGTCGGCAAGTCGACGCTGCTGCAGCTCCTCGGAACGCTCGACGAACCCTCGCGTGGCACCATCGAATTCGACGGCGCCGTGGTGACCACTCTGTCGCCGGCCAAGCTGGCCAGTTTCCGCAACCAATCCATCGGCTTCGTCTTCCAATTTCACCACTTGCTGCCGGAATTCACCGCCCTTGAAAACACGATGATGCCAGGATTGATTGCGCGACTTCCGCGCAAGGAATGTGCCGAGCGGGCAGAAGCGATGCTTGTGCGCGTAGGATTGGCCGAGCGGCTGCCGCACCGGCCGGGAGAGCTGTCGGGCGGCGAGCAGCAGCGGGTGGCGTT
>Ga0066789_10000809_pt1 | contig 13274 bp, 13 predicted proteins | sample OrgsoiDNA2013049_FD_70960 | JGI IMG/M metagenome (GOLD analysis project Ga0066789, IMG submission 70960) | Permafrost soil microbial communities from the Arctic, to analyse light accelerated degradation of dissolved organic matter (DOM) -... | ecosystem: Environmental > Terrestrial > Soil >...
GCCGATGCCAGCACGTACGCCAGGAACCACGGCGACCGCGCCTATGCCAGGGGCCAGCTCACGCAGGTGCTTCCAAGATCGTTCAGCTCCGAGGCAACCTGTGACCCGTCCCGCTGGTACGGCGAGGAGACGCTTGATGTCCAGGCGGTTCATGCGATGGCTCCGGGCGCGAACATCCGGTACTACGCCTCGGCGAGCTGCAACGACAACGGCTTCCTCGCGACCCTGGCCAAGGTCGTCGACCAGAACGCGGCGCAGATCGTCACCAACTCCTGGGGCGACCTGGAAGCCAGCTCGAGCCTCGATGTCGTCGCGGCATACCAGGAGATCTTCGTCCAGGGTGCCCTGCAGGGGATCAGCTTTATGTTCTCTTCGGGCGACAGTGGTGATGAGCTCGCCAGCAGCGGGGTGAAGCAGACTGACTACCCCACCTCGGACCCCTACGTCACCTCTGTGGGTGGAACCTCTGACGCGATCGGAGCAGGCGGCACCTTCGCGTTCCAGACAGGCTGGGGAACCCAGCGCTACGACCTGAACGCCAACCAGAGCGCATGGGGCTTCACTGACTTCTGGTATGGCGCTGGTGGCGGCGGGTCAGCCCTGTTCAGCCAGCCCAAGTACCAGAAGGGAGTTGTTCCAGCGAGCTTTGGCAACGTCCGTGCCGTCCCTGACGTCGGCCTCGATGCCGACCCCACCACGGGCATGCTGGTCGGCGAGACGCAGACCTTCCCCGAGGGCGTCCACTACGGCGAGTACCGGATCGGCGGCACGAGCCTGGCCTCACCCCTGTTCGCCGGCATGTCAGCCCTCACGTTGCAGCATGCCGGTGGCGCGCTGGGGTTGCTGAACCCGATCATCTACGGACAGGCCAACAAGGGCACCTTCAACGACATCCAGGGCACGCCGCCAGACGCCGGCAACGTCAGGGTCGACTTCAACAACAGCCTGAACCCTGCCGGCGGCCTGACCTACACCGTCAGGACCTTCAACCAGGACTCGTCGCTGGCGATCACCAAGGGTTGGGATGACGTGACCGGCATCGGTTCGCCCAACGCCAGATGGATCACCAGCGTGTCCCGGCACTAGTCGGTCGTGGGGCTCAGGGCGCGCCGGCTCTGGAGCCGTCGCGCCCTTCCATGCTCTTGGCAGCAGGCGGGCACGTGCGGTAAAGATTGTGGTTGTCAGATAACGATTTCGCACTGGCCCTGGGCAAAGCCGTCAGATACCGGACGTTCCACCGTACGGTTCGATTACATCAATGCACTGTGGTCGCTCGTTGAGGCGTACCGCCTGGAAGAGGAGAGCATCCGATGAAGCAACCCAAGAATCTCGCGCCTATCGCACTGCTGGGGACTTTGGCCCTTGTGCTCACTGCGTGTAGCAGTGGCACAAGCACCACAGGTTCCGCCGGCGGCTCGGCCGCCAGTGGTCTGGCCGGGCGTGGTCCTATCACCTACGTCCAGGGCAAGGACAACAGCAATGTGGTCAAGCCTCTGGTCGACAAGTGGAACGCGGCGCACCCGACGGAGAAGGTGACCTTCAAGGAGCAGACCGACCAGGCCGACCAGCAGCACGATGACCTGGTCCAGAACTTCCAGGCCAAGAACCCCAACTACGACGTGATGAGCGTCGACGTCATCTGGACTGCCGAGTTCGCTGCCAAAGGCTGGCTGCAGCCTCTGAAGGACAAGCAGGCCATCGATACGGCCACCATGCTCCCCGCTACCGTCAAGACGGCGACCTACAAGGGCGTCATGTATGCCGCCCCCGTCTCCAGCGACGGCGGCATCCTGTACTACCGCAAGGATCTCGTTCCGACCCCGCCCAAGACGTGGGCCGAGATGATTAGCATGTGCTCGATCGCCAAGGCCAAGAACATCGGCTGCTACGCGGGCCAGTACTTCAAGTATGAGGGTCTGACGGTGAACGCCGCAGAGGCTATCAACTCCGCCGGTGGCACCATCCTCGGCGCGGACGGCAAGCCGACGGTCACCTCTCCCGAGGCCAAGAAAGGCCTGGAGAACCTGGTAACTGCCTACGCCAACGGAGACATCCCCAAGGAAGGCATCACGTTCAAGGAAGAGGAGAGCCGCCTCGCCTTCGAAAACGGCAAGCTCCTGTTCCTGCGCAACTGGCCCTACGTGTACAAGCTGGCCAAGACGGACGGTTCGTCCACGGTCAAGAACACCTTCGGCATGGCGCCCCTACCCGGTGCGACCGGGCCCGGTGCGTCCTCGCTCGGTGGCCACAACGCGGCTATCAGCGTCTACTCCAAGAACAAGGCCACCGCGGCTGACTTCCTGAAGTTCCTGACCAGTACCGACCAGCAGAAGGCCTTCGTGTCCCAGGGCTCTCTGGCCCCGGTGCTGACCGCGCTGTATGACGACCCGGCCCTGGTGGCCAAGTCGCCCTATCTCACGGTCCTGAAGACCTCCATCCTCAACGCCGTGCCCCGCCCCGTCACCCCCTTCTACCCTGCTGTAACGAAGGCTGTTCAGGATAATGCGTACGCTGCCATCAAGGGCGAAGTGCCAGTGGACACTGCACTGTCCAACATGCAGAAAGCCATCCAGGCTGCCGGCAGTCAGTGATCTCCACCGTTGATCTCAGCTGAGTGATCTCAGAATCCGCTGTGGGTGGGCTTCGGCCCACCCACAGCAGCCGAAAGTAGAGTCCTGACAGAGGGCGTTGAAGCCCTGGCCGGCAAGGAGTGGGCATGTCTACTGAACCGCAGTCCGGCACGGCGGCCACGACCGATCAGCCTCGGTCCGGCAACGGCCAGAAAAAGGTTGCTCACCGGAAGGAGGCCACCCAAGGCAGAGCGGCGACGCTGCTGATTGTCCCGAGCATCATCGTGCTGACCATCGTCATCATCTATCCGGTCGTCGCTGCGGTGGTGCAGTCCTTCCAGAAGGACTCCGGGCTGGACCCCGCAACCGGCTTGTTCGTGGCCGGTGGATCTGCTGGGTTCTCGAACTACACACACTGGATCCTGCAGCAGTGCACCGCCGGCGGTATCACCGTTTCCTGCCCTCCGGGCACTCTGGGTGCCCAGTTCTGGAGCTCCATCGGCACCACGTTCTTCTTCACTGTCGTTACCGTTATTCTCGAGACCGCGATCGGCTTCGGGATGGCTGTGATCATGGCTCGCACGTTCCGCGGCCGTGGTCTTCTTCGAGCCTCGGTCCTGGTGCCATGGGCCATCCCCACGGCGGTCACCGCCAAGCTCTGGTTCTTCATCTTCGCCTTCGAAGGAATCGCCAACAAGATTTTCGGCGCCTCCATCTTGTGGACCGGGAGCGCGAACCCTGCCCGGGCGGGTATCATCATCGCCGACGTCTGGAAGACGACACCATTCATGGCGTTGTTGATTCTTGCCGGACTGCAGATCATCCCCGGTGACGTCTACGAGGCGGCCAAGGTGGACGGGGTCACGGCCTGGCAACGGTTCGTCCACATCACCCTGCCGCTGGTGAAGCCGGCGCTGCTGGTCGCGGTCCTCTTCCGTACCCTGGACGCTCTGCGCATGTACGACCTACCGCAGATCATGACCGGTGGCGCGAACAACACGACCACCCTCTCGATTCTCGTCGTACAGGAGATCAGGAGCGGGAAGTACAACAGCGCTTCGGCCCTGTCGACGATCACTTTCATCGTCATCTTCCTGGTGGCGCTCGTCTTCGTGAAGTTCCTCGGAGTCAATGCCGTTGAAACGACCACCGTGACCGGGAAGGGGAAAGCCAGATGACTAACGCCACGGCAACCCAGGACTCCAAGCCGGTCGCGCACGTGAAAGCCAGATCACGAAACCGTCAGCGCTGGTCGGCGGCCAGAACATACATCTTTGCCGCCCTCATTGCCTTCTGGTGCCTGGTGCCCGCCTACTGGATGGTGGTCACCGCCTTCCGCGACGTTGGCTTCACCTACGACGCGACCCCCTTCTTCAGCCACATCACCCTGGACAACTTCCGGGCCGCGTTTTCGACCGATACAGGCAACCACCTGGCTCGGGCACTGGTGAACAGCCTGATCGTCGGGGTCATCACGACCGTCATCGCGCTGCTCTTCGGCATCTTCGCCTCCTATGCGCTGGCGCGCCTCAACTTCCGCGCCAAGTACTTGGTCCTGGGCTTCATCCTGGCCGCCTCGATGTTCCCCGGCGTCGCCCTGGTGACCCCGCTGTTCCAGCTGTTCACGGACCTCAACTGGATCGGCACCTACCAGGCCCTCATCATCCCGTACATCTCTTTCGCTCTTCCGCTGACCATCTACATCCTGGTCTCGTTCTTCCGGGAGATGCCCTGGGAGCTGGAGGAGTCGGCTCGGATCGACGGCTGCACGAAGTCGCAGGCGTTCCGCAAGATCATCATGCCGCTGGCTGCGCCGGGCATCTTCACCACGGCGATCCTGGCGTTCATCACCTCATGGAATGAGTTCTTGATAGCCAGCCAGCTGTCCAACTCCCAGACCCAGACCGTGACGGTCGCCATCGCATCGTTCACCGGGTCGCAGCCGCATCAGGAGCCCTACACGTCAATCATGGCGGCCGCCACCATTGTCACCATTCCCCTGGTGATCATGGTGCTGGTCTTCCAGCGTCAGATCGTTGCCGGGCTGACCGCCGGAGCGGTCAAGTAGTGGACCCGAACTCTTCGAAGCCGAGCTCGAAGAAGGTTCGCTCCGGCGAGGACTTCGACATCCTCATCGGCTTTCTCGGGTTCTGGGCCCTGATCCTCTTTGTCGTCACCGTGTTTCTGGAGGTCACCGGCAAGCCGGCCCTGCTCCCGGCCATGATTCTGCTCGTCGTTGTCCTGGCGATCTGGGGGATCATCCGGCTGCGCAGACGCCTTCCCGCCAGAACTGCCAGACGTCAAGGTTGACATACATCCAGGTGCAGTAGCCCCATCAGCCGGTGAGTGCCAGACTGACTGCGATGAGGGGTGATCCGGCGGTTTTGCGCGATGGTTCGGCTGTACTCATACGAGAGGTCCAGGTCGGGGACGCACCACTGCTGGCCGACGGCTTTGCCCGCCTTAGCTTTGAGTCTCGCCAGCTGCGATTTCTGACCGGCAAACCGAATCTGACAACAGCAGAGCTGCGTTACTTCACCGAGATCGACCACCACAACCACGAGGCGCTTGGCGCACTAAACCCCGCTGATGGACGTGGACTTGGAGTCGCTCGCTACATCCGGGATGCCGAAGACCCCGAGCGAGCCGAAGTCGCCGTCACCGTCGTCGACGAATGGCAGCGACGAGGGCTCGGCACCGAGCTGCTGCGCCGGCTCGCCGATCGTGCCCGCCAGGAAGGTATCCGTCACTTCACCGCACTGGTGGCCGCAGCCAACTCCGCCGTGGTCGGGCTTCTCGATGACAGCAGTGGCGGTGTTCGTGTCATCCAGCGCGAGCCCGGCACCGTCGAGTACGAGATCGAGCTGCCACCCCAAGGTCTTGGCGACGGGCTCCGCGAGATGTTGCGTGCCTTCGGACGTCGACAGCTCGAGGCCCCAGCTTCGATCCCGGACACGGAGTCTTGACGACGGCTCCCGAAACCGTGTTGGCTCGGGGTGGAAGGGGGCGCTCAATGTCGAAGTCACGAATTGCGCTTGTAGGACTGCTGGCCGCGGGAGTGCTGCTCCTGGCCTCGTGTGCCGCTGGGCCGAACAATGTTGCGCCGGTCAACGCTGTGCACATCGCGGGGTTCTGGCAGGGCCTGTGGCAGGGGCTGATCAGCCCGATCACCTTCCTGGTCTCGTTGTTCAACAACAACGTGAACATCTACGAGGTGCACAACAACGGCAACTGGTACAACTTCGGCTTCATGATCGGGGTGTCGGCAACGTTCTCAGGCATCGGCCGATCCGGCGCGGCCGCTAGCTCGAACCGCAGGTCAGAGCCACGACCCCATTGACACCACGACCCCGCCATGGAACCAGTATCGCTGGCGGGGTTGGCTCCGGCCGCGTGAACGGCTCCGCCGCGGCTGAGTACTCTGCGTCAGGTGGCACCCCGCCGAACAGTGGGTCGACTGCAGTGGACGGCTCACATGGGGAGATCAGGTGGATATGGAGCAGGCGGGCACGTCAGAACCGGGGGAGGGCCGGGGCCCTCTCAGCGGGCGTCCGTGGTTGACCAGCTATGCGCCCGGGGTTGAGGCCGACGTCCAGGTCCCGGACGAGTCGCTGCCCGAGATGCTCGCATCCAGCGCAGTGCGTTTCGGCGACCGGGTGGCGCTCGACTTCTTCGGCGCGGAGACGACCTACCTCCAGCTGGCCCGACAGGTAGGTCGAGCCGCCGAGGCTTTCCGTGCCGCAGGCGTGCGGGCGGGGGACCGGGTAGCGCTGGTGCTGCCCAACTGCCCACAGCACGTTGTTGCCTTCTACGCCACGTTGCGGCTCGGCGCCGTTGTCGTGGAACACAACCCGTTGTATACCGGGGCCGAGCTTGCGCATCAGCTGTCCGACAGCGGGGTAACCGTCGCCGTGTGCTGGGACAAGACGGCACCTGTCATCGATGGCCTCCGGGGGCAAACCGCACTACGGACCATCCTTGCGGTCGATCTCACGGCGGCACTGCCCTGGCGTCAGCGTCTGTTGTTGCGGCTGCCCTTGGCCAAGGCCCGCGCGGCGCGAAAGGCGATGACCGGCCCGGTTCCCGACGGGGTGCTGAGCTGGGAGAAGGTCTCCTCTTCGACCGGCCCCATCGCAGACACGCACCCGCAGCCCGGCCCGCAGGACATCGCCTTGCTGCAGTACACCGGTGGGACCACGGGGACACCCAAGGGCGCCATACTGACCCATCGCAACCTGAGGGCGAACGCAGCGCAGGGGCGGGCATGGATGCCCGGCCTGAAGGACGGCGAGGAGACCGTGTACGCGGTGCTGCCCCTGTTCCATGCCTACGGCCTCACGCTTTGCCTGACCTACTCGATGAGCGTCGGTGCGACGCTTGTGTTGTTGCCCCGGTTCGATCTTGACCAGATGCTGGAGGCGATCGCACGGCGCCCTCCGACTTTCCTGCCCGCGGTCCCGCCGATCTACGAGCGGTTGGCTGCGGCGGCCCAGGAGGGCCGGGTCGACCTCACATCGATCCGCTTCGCGTTCTCGGGCGCCATGGCGCTGCCTCCCGAAGTGGTTGCGACGTGGGAGTCGGTGAGTGGGGGCCTGCTCGTCGAGGGCTATGGGATGACCGAGACCTCGCCCATCTCTCTGGGCAACCCGGCCGCGGCAACGCGGCGGCCGGGGACGGTTGGTGTCCCGTTTCCGTCAACCCGAATCCGTATCGTCGATCCTGAGGATCCGTCGCAAGACCTGCCTGTCGGCGAGCCGGGCGAGCTGCTGATCGGCGGCCCGCAGGTGTTCACGGGGTACTGGAACCGCCCTGAGGAGACCGCGGCGGTGCTCCTGCCAGGCGGATGGTTGCGCACCGGCGACATCGCCGTCGCCGACGCGGACGGCTTCGTCAGCATCGTTGACCGGATCAAGGAGCTGATCATCACCGGTGGCTTCAACGTCTATCCCTCGGAGGTCGAGGACGTTCTGCGGGCCCTGCCTGAAATTGAGGACCTGGCCGTGGTCGGCGTCGCGGCAGCGGGCGACACGGGCGAGGAGGTCGTTGTGGCAGTCGTGCCCGTCGACGGCACTACGGTCGACCCGGATCGAGTGCGCGCCTTCGCGCGCGAGCGACTGACGGGCTACAAGGTGCCACGCCGGGTCGTGATCATGGAGGACCTCCCTCGCTCCCAGATCGGCAAGATCCTCCGCCGAAGCGTCCGTGACCGGATTGAGGCGATGGAGACCTTCGATGCCCGGTGACATTCTGCGATCAGGACAGCTTGACCTTGACCCCGCTCGAGGACACGGAGTCATGAAGCTCAATGCTCGAGATCATGGTTCCGCGAGGCACGTCAAACATCATGGGAGCGTCGTTCACGGTGTGGCCCGGGTTGATCTTCTCCAGGAAGATCGTCTCAGCGCCCGCCAGGGCGGAGACCGCGGGGCTCGTCGCGAACCTCTGACCCTTGTCGCTGATCAGGAACTGGTCTGTGGCGGTCAGGGTTCGCGGCTCATAGCCGATGTTGGTGACATCAGCTCGGACGATGACAAATACGCCCTGAGCCTTCTCGGTGGTGCCCATCCGGCTCGTGATGGTGTTGCTGTATCTCGCCGGGGAGGTCACCGTGAAGGCGAACCTGCCGTCGCGGACGCTCTGTCCGAGGGTGCCGGTCGGGATGTTGTCCGCGATGTCGGATTTCAGCTCCGTCGCGCTCCTGGTGCGGTCGAAGATGCCCGGGTCGTTGCCCCCGGTACCGAGCATGATCACGAGGAAGACAACGACAACAGCTGACGGCAGGGCGAATCGCTTCCGCTTGAACCAGGGGCGCGTGGCCCGGGCGTAGGCCTTCTCCGAGGTGGCGCGCGCCCTGGCCTCTGCGGCGGACCTGGCTCTCGCCGAAGCCCTGGTCTGCCTGGTGTCTGATGCCATGACCTGCTGAGGGTCCTGTGCCATGACGTGCGCCGGGTCCTGTGCCGGAGCTTCCTGCCGGGGGGTGGTCCCGCGGGGTGGGCTGGACTGATGTCTGGTCACTCTCGTCCCCCTCAAGACATCAGGCTGGGCGCCTCGTGTTCCTGGCCAGCGTCATTCTTACGTCAATCTAGGCCCGACCGGCCCTAATGTCCTGGGACTTTTGCTCTTGACAATTTCTGGGTTCAGGGGTTCACGACGCCAAAATGATGTCCCTGCAGTCGCGACAACGACAAGGTCTGCCGTTTCACCGAGCAAAGCCGTCATGGCTGGAGCAGAATTGGGCGTGCAAAGCGCACCCGCAGAGCCCCGACCGGCCGGCTTGGGCATGTGGCGACTTGGAGGACATTTCATGAAGGCTCTGGTGTACCACGGACCGAATCAGAAGACGTGGGAAGAAGTGCCCGACCCCAAGATCGTCGACCCGACCGACGTGATCGTTCAGGTGGATACCACCACGATCTGCGGGACCGACCTGCACATCCTCAAGGGAGACGTCCCTGCGGTGACCGACGGGCGGATCCTCGGGCACGAAGGTGTCGGGACGATCACCGAGATCGGTTCTGCGGTGGGAAAGCTGGTGGTCGGCGACCGTGTGATCATCTCCTGCATCACCTCGTGCGGCTCGTGCTCGTACTGCCACCAGCAGCTCTTCTCGCACTGCCTGAACGAAGTGGGAACCTCGGGCATCGGCTGGATCTTCGGCCACCTCATCGACGGAACCCAGGCCGAGTACGTTCGCGTTCCCTTTGCCGAGAGCTCCTTGCACAAGCTTCCCGCCGGCGTCAGTGACGAGGCCGCGGTCATGCTCTCGGACATCCTGCCGACCGGCTTCGAGATCGGGGTGCGCAACGGACGCGTCAAGCCTGGCGACGTCGTGGCCATCGTGGGCGCCGGACCGGTCGGGCTGTCGGCGATGATGACCGCCGGGCTCTATGGCGCGTCCCGGATCATCGCCATCGACCTTGACGACAACCGGCTTGTACAGTCCAAGACCTTCGGTGCAACCGACTCGGTCAACAGTGGCAAACCCGACTGGAAGGACCAGGTACTGGCCATGACCGACGGCTTCGGCGTGGATGTGGCGATTGAGGCCGTGGGTATTCCGCAGACCTTCGATATGGCTACCGAGATCATCCGCCCCGGCGGGACCGTGGCCAACGTCGGTGTCCACGGAACATCGGTCGAGCTGAAGCTCCAGGACCTGTGGATCAAGGACGTCGCGATCACCACCGGTCTGGTAAGCACCAGCACCACGCCGATGCTGCTCAAGCTCGTCGCCCAGGGCAAGCTCACACCCGAGAAGTTCGTGAGCCACCGGTTCACGTTCGACAACATCATGGACGCCTACGACACCTTCGGCCGCGCGGCGGAGACGAAAGCCCTCAAGGTGATCATCACCCGCTGACGCCAACAGGTCCAGACACACGGGGGGTGGGGAGGAACTCAGGTTCCTCCCCAGTGTCGTCTCCGGCGCCCCCTCGTTCTCACGGCGGATAGCGCAACGTCTTCTCAGGCGCTGAGCCAGTCACGTATCAAGGGTGCGCTTCTGCGGATACAGCGTTTCGCCTCTGGCCAGCATGGCAACGTACTGCTCGATCCGACGGGCTCGGGTTTCCGGGCGTTTGGCGCTGTCCACCCTATAGATCACCGCGTAGCGGTTCTGGCTGGTGAGAATCTCGAACATTGCCCGCGCCGCCGGTGCCGCGGTCAGCGCCGCGTCCAGGTCAGCTGGCATCTTCTTGGTTGCCTGGCCGGCGTATGCCGCGTTCCACCTCCCGTCCCCCTTCGCCTGCTCTACCTGGCTCCGGCCGGCTGGCTGCATCCGGCCCTGGCTGATGAGAGCGGACACAATTCCGACGTTGCGCGCCGACCACTGGCTGCGCGCCCGCCTGGGAGTGAACCGGGTGACATAAGTCCGCTCGTCCCGTCGGCCCACCTGGCCATCGATCCACCCCTGACACAGCGCTTCTTCGAGCGCTTGGTCGTAGGTGAGTCTCGTCGGCTCGGTGGTGCCCTTCTTGGCCAGGACCAGCCAGATGCCGTTTGAGGTCTCGTGACTCTCGCGGAGCCAGTCTCGAAACGCGTCACCATCGGCGACGATCAGCTCCGGAAGCTCGGTGCTAGTCATACACCTCACCGAAGATGTCGAAGTCGCTGACACGGTGCAGTACAAGGGAAATGGCCATCGGTTGGATCTCGCTACTCGTTGACGTGATGCTTCCTGCAGACTGTGATGTCCTCCGCATCCAGGGTCGTCGCACTATGGGAAGGGCTTGCCCTCACCGAAAATACCTTCCCACGAGCCGCTAATCCAGAGAGAATTCGGACGGTCCGAAGGACGGCTCAGGGAACGCACGAGGAAGGCCCAGGGAACGCTCGACAGAGGAAGCGCAAGGTGGCCGTCAAGACCGGGGAGGTCCGAACACCAGTGACGTACCGCATACATGATGTCCCAGTCGATGGTGGAACTCTGCGGGTCGGTGAATGGGGTCCCGACGACTCGGACAACACCGCAGTCCCAACGGTGGTCGCCGTGCACGGGATCACCGCCTCCCACCTGGCCTGGGCACCGATCGCCCATGCCTGCCCACAGGTTCGACTCATCGCCCCGGACCTTCGCGGCAGGGGTCGCAGCGCGGGGCTGCCCGGGCCCTTCGGGATGGCAAGGCATGCGGCCGATCTGGAGGCGGTGGTCGAGTCGCTCGAGCTGCCGAGCGCCCTCCTGGTCGGGCACTCGATGGGCGGTTTCGTCGCGGTTGTCGCAGCCCAGGCGTATCCCGACCGGTTCAGTCAGGTGCTCCTGGTTGACGGCGGCCTCCCGCTGGCCGTTCCGGAGGGGATCAGCAGGGAGGACATGCTCGGGGCCACGCTCGGCCCGGCCGCTTCACGCCTGTCGATGACCTTCCCGGACAGAACGGCATACCAGGAGTTCTGAATGAGACACCCAGCCTTCGCGGACGAGCAGTGGAGCCAGGCCGTCGTCGACTATGCCAACTACGACCTGACCGGGGCACCGCCGACGATGCGAGCATCAGCCTCCTTGGAGGCGGTCAGGCAGGACTCGGTGGATCTGTACGGCGGGGGAGTGGTCCTGGCGGCGTTGTTCGAGCTGACCAGGCTGAGAAAGCCTGTCGTCCTCCTGACGATCCGTGAGGTGCCCGACGTCAACCACTACACGATCATCTTCGGTGCGGTGGGGGCCAAGGCGGTTGCCCGCGAGCTGCGGTTGCTTCTGGGCCCTTTCGACGGGTACAGCTAGACGTGTCCTGATAGTGAAGGGACTTTCGACTCTGCCCTTACCTCAGCGCAGGCGCGACGATCGGTGTCATGCAGACATCCACCACGCCCGGCCACGCGGGAACGCCGTCGGCGAACTTCGCGCCCGACGTGGTGGCTGGGCTGGTCAACGATGGGATGGCGACCCTGGTCGCCTGTGCTGCGGTGCGTGAAGCCGTACACCGCGGATCCCGGGTGCGCTTCGTCCAGGTGCTTCCCGCAGGCCTGAGCGCCGAGGACCGCACCGAGATGGACGTGGCAATGTTCGGAGTCGCCCTGCGTGCCCTGCATCGTCAGCGGCGGGTGCCGTGCACTTTCGAGACGGTGGAGGGGGACGCTGCGCGGACGCTGGTTGAGCGTAGCCGCGGTGCGGCGGTTCTGGTGGTTGGTCGCGATGCACCGGACTCTGTCGACTCGGTGGGCAAGTTCTGCCAGGAGCACGCGTGGTGCGACGTCCTGACTGTTGCCGGGCCCGAGTTCTCGCTGCAGCCGGCGGGTGGCACCAAGGTGGCCACGGCGAACAACTCCTAGGAGATCCGATTCCCCTAGAATCGGCTGGGTGGACTCCAACCCGAGTACTGGGGCGTCGGCATCTCCGTGGCCGGTCGCTGCCACGCTCGACCCGGTCACGCTGCTCAACGAGCTACGAGATCGTGAGCAGGCGTCCAACCGGGCGCAGCAACGTCTGACAGCACTTCTCGATGCCGTGATGGCGGTCACCGCGGACCTCGAGCTTGCGGACGTCCTCACCCGGATCGTGCATTCCGCGTGCGAGCTCGTCGACGCGAAGTACGGCGCTCTGGGTGTCCTGGGCCCCGACGGTGAGCACCTCGTCGAGTTCGTGACCCAGGGAGTCACCACCGATGATCGGGAAGCGATCGGGCCCCCGCCCCGGGGACACGGAGTGCTCGGCATGCTTATCCGGGAAGGGAAGTCCCGGCGGATGCCGGACATCGCGAGCCATCCTGACTCGTATGGCATTCCGCCCAACCACCCCCAGATGCACAGCTTCCTGGGCACCCCGATCCGCATCCGTGACGAGGTCTTCGGCAACCTCTACCTGACCGAGAAGCAGGGCGCCTTGGAGTTCAGCCCGGACGACGAGGCGATCCTGGTCGCCCTGGCAGCGGCCGCCGGCATCGCCATCGACAATGCGCGCCAGTATGAGGCGAGCCGGCAACAGCGGCGGTGGCTGGCGACGACGGGGGCGGTGACCCAGCTCTTCCTTGAGGGAGGGGACGAGAGCTCAGCGATGCGCTTCCTGGCTCAGCGCACCGCTGAGCTGTCCCAGGCTCAGCTGACGATGGTCGCCCTGTACGACGAGGACGGAGCCCTCGTGGTGAGGGCGGTGCACTCGGGGGAACCCGACGAAGAAGCCCGAACGACCGATGCCGCACTCGGGGCGGTTCTACGCAAACGTCACTGGCGCGAGCTGGTCGCCTCCCGCGAGCCCGTTCTCCTGCTCACCAGGCC
>Ga0066789_10000810_pt1 | contig 13273 bp, 15 predicted proteins | sample OrgsoiDNA2013049_FD_70960 | JGI IMG/M metagenome (GOLD analysis project Ga0066789, IMG submission 70960) | Permafrost soil microbial communities from the Arctic, to analyse light accelerated degradation of dissolved organic matter (DOM) -... | ecosystem: Environmental > Terrestrial > Soil >...
GGCTGGCGCGTCGGCGCGCGTATATCCGGCCGGGTTCTGCACGCGCGCTACAGCCGCTATATGCAGCGCATCGCCGAGGCTTCGCCTGAACTCGTGGATGAGCTCGCCGAAATCGGTGCGCGCTTTACCCATCACACCTCGATCGCGCCGACGGGGACCATCTCGCTGTCGCTCGCCAACAACGCATCCAACGGCATCGAACCCTCGTTCGCGCACCATTATTTCCGCAATGTGATCCGTGAAGGCAAGAAGTCGAAGGAAAAGATCGACGTATTCTCTTTCGAGTTGCTCGCCTACCGGGAACTGGTGAACTCCAGGGCCATGCCGGATTCGCAGATCCCGGCGGAAAAACTGCCCGAATATTTCATTTCGGCGGACGACATCGGGCCCAAGGAACACGTCGATATCCAGGCGGCGGCGCAGCTGTGGGTGGACTCGTCGATATCCAAGACGGCGAATGTCCAGACCGACTACAAGTACGAAGATTTCAAAGACATCTACATGTATGCCTTTGAACAAGGCCTCAAGGGCTGCACGACGTTTCGCTTCAATCCGGAGGCATTCCAGGGAGTCTTGGTCAAAGAGGACGACCTCAAGAACACAACCTATGTGTTCACGCTGGAGGATGGCACGGAAGTCGAAGCGAGGGGCGATCAGGAAATTGAATACGACGGGGAAATGCACACCGCCGCCAATCTCTTCGACGCGTTGAAAGAAGGCTATTACGGGAAATTCTGATCATGGCTCACATCAAGATCGACAAGAAGATCGCCAAATACCGCGTGCAGAAGCCGGAGGCGAAGGAAGCGCCGGCCGCCAAAGACCCGCCGAAGGCGCAAGACAACGTGATTTGGATGCACGAGAAGCTCGAGCGGCCCGAGGTCTTGATCGGCTCCACCTACAAGATCAAGACACCGGTCTCCGACCACGCCATGTACGTCACCATCAACGACATCGTGCTCAACGAGGGCACGCCGCACGAACAGCGGCGGCCGTTCGAGGTGTTCATCAACTCGAAGAATCTGGATCATTTCCAGTGGATCGTCGCTCTGACCCGGGTCATTTCCGCGGTCTTTCGCAAGGGCGGCGATACGACTTTTCTGGTGGATGAATTGAAGGCGGTGTTCGATCCGAAGGGCGGATACTGGCAACCCGGCGGCAAGTTCATGCCCTCGACCATCGCCGAGCTCGGTTACGTGATCGAGCGTCACCTCCAGTCGATCGGATTGCTCAAGAAGCCCGAACTCGACGTGCACCAGCGCAAGATGGTGCAGGAGAAGCGCGCGGAGTTCGAGGCTCGGGCCAAGCAAACCGACGCCTTCTCAAAGTCGCATTTTCCCGAAGGGGCACAGCTGTGCGCGAAGTGCAGCACGGCCGCCGTCGTGATGATGGACGGCTGCAAAACATGCTTGAATTGCGGCGACTCCAAGTGCGGATAATTCACCGATAGGTAAATTAATCAAGATTGCGGCGTTCGGGCTCCTGCTTGCGCCGCTGCTCCACCATCCTGCAGCAGGCGCCGAGCCGGCCGATCCGTTCGTTCATCCCGCGGAGCTCGAACAGGACGTAAGATTTTGGATTCGGGTCTATACCGAGGTCACCACCGACCAAGGCTTGCTGCACGATGATTGGAATCTCGGGCTGGTCTATGAAGTGCTGCGCTTCGATCCCGCCGCCTCGCCCGCGCAGCGCGAACGGCGTGTCGCCGAGGCGAAGGCGCGCTACACGAGCTTGCTGAAGCGGTTCGCGGCGGGTTCGACCGACGATCTCACACCCCATGAGCTGCGTATTTTGCACGCCTTCGGCAATGCGGCCGGTCCCCGGGACTTTCGCGACGCGATCGAGCGGATACGCTTCCAACTGGGCCAAGCCAACCGGTTTCATGAAGGGTTGATTCGGGCCGCGGCGTGGGAAAAGCAGATTGCGCGCACCTTGACGCAACATGGCGTGCCTGCCGAGATTGCGGCGCTCCCGCACGTCGAATCCTCGTTCAATCTTGCGGCCTACTCCAAGGTTGGCGCTGCCGGGCTGTGGCAATTCATGCCATCGACTGCGAAACGGTTCATGCGGGTCGACAGCGTTGTCGATCAACGTCTGGACCCGTACAGCGCCACGGAAGCTGCCGCCAATTTGATGCTGTACAACTACCACTTGCTCGGCACCTGGCCGCTCGCGGTCACCGCATACAACCATGGACCGGGCGGGTTGCGGCGGGCGCAGGATGAATTGGGCACCAGCGACATCGCCGTCATCGTCAAGCGCTACCAGGGCAAGACCTTCGGTTTCGCCTCGCGCAATTTCTATGTGGCGTTCTTGGCGGCGCTCGAAGTCGACCGTAATTCGGACAGGTACTTCGGGCCGGTCACTCAGCTGCCGGATACGGACAGCACGCCGGTCGAATTGCCGGACTATATCCCGGTCGTCGCCCTGGCCAAGGCATTCAAGGTCGACATGGGAGCCATGCGCGTGCTGAATCCGGCGCTGCGGCCGCCGATCTGGAGCGGCTCAAGGTTCGTGCCGCGCGGTTATACGCTGCGGCTGCCCGGCACTCCGCCGCAAGCCGAAATCGCCGCTGCATGGGAACGCTTGCCGCCGGCGCAGCGGTATTTGGCCCAGCGCAATGACGGCAGCCGCAAGATTCGGCGCGGCGAGACCCTGGCGGGTATTGCGGCGCAGAGCGGCATGAGTTCGAGTCGATTGCTGGCGGCGAACGGCTGGAGCGCCGGCCACGAGGTCGCCCGCGGCGAGACCATTCGCATTCCGCTGCCGGCATCGCGGGCCGAGAGCGCATCGGGTGCCCCACCGGCGGTGGCGGCCGTGCCGCCCGAGCCCGCGCCAGAGGCGCCGCCGCCGCTTGTGGCCAAGGCCGAAAAGGTTGTGCAGCCGCCCAAGGAACCGGTCTCCGAGCGGCAGACCGACAGCACCGCCTTGCTGCCGGTCGCGGCGCCGACCGGGAGTTCGGACCCCACGGATTACAGTGTCGGGGCCGGCGACACGGTGATCGTGCAGGCCGCGGAAACTTTGGGACATTACGCCGATTGGTCAGGAATCAGCTCGCAGGCGCTGCGATCCTTAAATAAATTGCACAAGAATGCGATGGTGACGCTCGGCCGCAAGGTCAAGCTGGATCTCTCACGAGTGAGCGCCGAACAATTTGCGACCGCGCGGCGCGAATACCACCGCCGGCTCCAAGAGGAGTTCTTTGCGGGCCACCGCATCGCGGGTACCGAGACCTATTCGGTGAAGCGCGGTGACTCCTTGTGGGTGATCGCGCAACAACATGCCGACCTGCCGATTTGGCTGGTGGCGCAATACAACCCCGATGTGGACTTCAACGACGTGCGGCCTGGGACCGCGATCACGTTGCCGAGCGTGGAGGTCATCAATCGCCAGTGATGCCGCGAGACCGCAAGTACTGGGTCAGAACGGCGCCGGTATCCAGCGTGGGAGAAAAGGTCATGGTGGATCCGCCCGCCGCGCGAACCGTAAGGTCGAGCTTCCGGCTCGCTGCCATGCGTCGTAAGCTTTCAACGTCAAGGCCGAAGTACGCAGTTTGGCCCCACGAAACGACTTGCCGGTACGGGTCCATCCCAAGTCTCGGTGCATCGACGAGCGTCAACGCCAACGGCCCATCATCGAGAATCAGGGTGAGCGCAGCCGGGGCGCGAATATCACCGGGTTGCAGGTCAGTTCCGGGGGCAATGTGCACCCACAGTCCATAGCTCAAGGTGCCGCTGCGGTTCCATTCGACCGGGCCCAGATAGGCGAAGCTCATGTGCTTGCGGGAGATGAGTACTGCGTTTTGCGTGCCCGGCACGAGTTCGATCGGCTCTTTGAGCGCACCCACGGTCATGCCGGTGCGGTCGTCCAGGACTTCCACCGGCTTGGGTTTGGATTGGCCGGCGCAGCCGGCCAGCATTAGGGCCGGCAAAACGACGGTTATCAACGGAAGGCGCATTTACCTCGAGTATACCGGGACGTGAGCTACAGCCGATTATGTCTTGTCGAGTACACGCTATAATTTTGCCAATGAGCATTCGAATAGGTCTCCGCCCAGCGAACGCCCTGTGGGCGCTGATGGCGTTGGCGGGCTGTGCAGCGGCCGGGGTACCCCGGGCCTCGGCCGAGGAAATCGCGGCCGCCGACCGGGTCGTCGTCCATAAGGCGGAACACAAGCTATACCTGTACAGCGGCTCCCACCTCCTCGGCGAGTACAAAGTACAGCTGGGTTTGAGTCCCTCGGGCCAGAAGGAGCGCGAGCACGATTTTCGGACACCGGAGGGCCGTTACTACCTGACCCGGCGCAATGTACGCAGCGATTACTTCCTGGCCATTCAAGTGTCCTACCCCAACAAGGAAGATGAACTGCGTGCGCGCAGGAAGCGGTGGGCCCCCGGGGGCTCGATCATGATTCACGGCTTCCCCAATCAACCCAAGCATCCGGCCGCGTATTACGAGTCGAACGATTGGACCGACGGCTGCATCGCCCTGTCCAATTCCGATATGGTCGAAGTGTGGATGCGCACCCAAGACAATATTCCGATCGATATTTATCCGTAAAAGGTACCGCGTGGAAACCACGATTCTATCGTCTGACATGGTCGATGCGCGCGTCGCGCCCAAGGGCAGCATGGAGCAGCTGTCGCAGCAGGAGATTGCGAAATTGCTCGATTCCGGGCAAGGCGGCCTGTATCCCTTGTTTCGCAAGTGCGCGCTCGCCGTGCTCAATTCCGGCAGCAATATCGACGATACGCGGCTGATCTTCGAGAAGTACCGCGACTTCGACCTGCGCATCGTGCGCCAGGCCTGGGGCATCAAGCTCGAGATCAAGAACGCGCCGGCGGCTGCTTTCGTCGACGGGGTGATGATCCGGGGATTGAAGGACCATCTGTTCGCCGTGCTGCGCGACGTAGTGTTCATTTCGAATGAAATCATGGAGAGCGGCCGCTTCGACCTCACTTCATCCGCCAGCATCACGAACGCGGTGTTTCACATTTTGCGCAACGCGCGCGTTCTGGAATTGCAGATGCGGCCGAATCTGGTCGTGTGCTGGGGCGGTCATTCCATTCGCCGCATTGAATACGATTACACCAAGAAGGTCGGCTATGAGCTGGGGCTTCGCGGCTTGGACGTTTGCACGGGGTGCGGTCCGGGCGCCATGAAGGGCCCCATGAAGGGTGCGACCATCGGGCACTCGAAGCAGCGTATCGTCGACGGACGATACCTGGGCGTCACCGAACCCGGCATCATAGCGGCCGAACCGCCCAATCCGATCGTGAGTCACCTGGTAATCATGCCGGATATTGAAAAGCGTTTGGAGGCATTCGTCCGACTGGGTCACGGCATCGTCATTTTTCCGGGCGGCGCGGGCACCGCCGAGGAAATCCTGTACTTGCTGGGAATCTTGCTCGATCCTGCCAATCGTGAACTGCCATTTCCCGTGGTTTTCACGGGCCCGGCCGACAGCGCCGAGTATTTCGAGCAGATCCATCGCTTCGTCGGCTCGACATTGGGATCCGCCGCGCAGTCCCGCTACCAAATGATCATCAACGATCCCGCAGCCGTCGCGCGCGCAATGGTTCAGGGCCTCGCCCAAGTTCGTGACTTCCGGAGGCAGGCGAGCGATTCATACGGTTTCAACTGGCTGCTGAAGATTCCGCTCGATTTCCAGCTGCCGTTCTACGTAACGCATGACTCGATGCGTGCTTTGCGCCTTTCGCGCGACCAGCCGTCGCACGAGCGCGCTGCGAATTTGCGGCGCGCATTCTCCGGAATCGTGGCGGGAAACATCAAAGAGTACGGCATCAACGCCATCGAACGCTTCGGTCCCTTCGAACTCGCCGGCGAGCCGTCGATCATGGAGCCTCTCGATCGGCTTCTGCGCTCATTCGTCGCGCAAGGCCGGATGAAATTCACGGGCACCGAATACACCCCCTGCTACAGACTCGTGGCATGAGCGAACCGCATCGCATCCGCTATAGCTTCGACTTGCCGGATGGATCGCAGAAGACTCTTGATTTCGTGTTCGATGCCGGGGATTTTCGCCTATCCAACCCCGCGCCCGCCGTACCGCCGTTTTGGACCGACCTTAAGTTCAATCAATGCGCCAATTGCCCGCTCAACCCCGCCGAACATCCGCATTGCCCGGCGGCATTGCAAATGGCGTCGGCAATCGAGCCGCTCAAAGCCTTGGTCTCATTCGATACGGTCGGCGTGACGGTTACGCAAGCCGAGCGCTCGATATACGCCGAAACGACGGCCCAGCAGGCCATGAGTTCCGTGCTCGGATTGATCATGGCGACGGCGGGGTGTCCTTGGACCGACCGCTTTCGTCCGATGGCGCGCTTCCATCTGCCGTTCGCGAGCGAGATGGAGACCGTCTATCGCAGCATCAGCATGTTTCTGCTGGCACGCGAATTGACCGGCGAAAGCCACATCCGGGGCTTTGCCGCACTCGAAGAGCTCTACGAAAATCTGCACGTCGTGAACCGCGACATGTCGCGCCGCCTGGGCGCGGCCGCCACAACCGATCCGGCGCGCAACGCGATGGCTCTGCTCGATGCCTACACGACATTGTTGCCGGCCGCACTCGAATCCTCACTCGAGGAACTGAAGCCTCTATTCGACGCCTGGCGGCGCGCGAATTTACGGCCATTTAACTTACCGTGACAGGCGGTGAGATGCGCATCCCAATGCGCGTCGCGGGCTTGCGACAGCACAGAGTCCCCTGTGACACAGTTCCTGCCATAGACGCCGCGCGACACTTACTGTCGTGTACATCGACAGAGGCACAAGAGATGAGCGAAATTAAAACCCATACTCGATACAGCGGCGTGGACCGCCGCGCTCCTCGCACGGAGCCGGGCGCTCTCAAACCAGGTGCCGTCGCTCCGCGAGAGCTCTACAAGACCGGCGGCCGCCACGGAGCGATTACCACCAACCTCTACAATTGGCACAGCTATAAGAACTGGGCGGAAAAAATCCGCGGCTCCTGGGAAGACAAAAAATAGCGGCGTAAAAAGCGATGCCGGCTGGGCAGCCGCGCTACTCTTCAGGCGGTTTCACGCCACGCGCCTTCCTTGGCCTTCAACCATGCCAGCATCGGCTGCCAGTCCTCAAGATCCTGCTCCACCAGGTAACGCTTCATTTCGTGCAACCCTAAGCCCAGCTCGGCGGCCCGGACATAGTTCTGAGAGTCACGCAGCGTCGCAATGACCGGAATCCGCAAGGTCTCGAGAAATCGCATCAACGACTGATAGATCACCGTATTGCGCTTGACGCGATTGGCGACCACTCCGATGCGATTTTCATCGCGCCTGACCTTTGCGATCAGCAAGAGGTCGGCGATGCATTTCGAACAGGCATGAATATCGATATCCGAAGGCAGCACCGGGACGATGATGGCGTCGGCGCTCTTGGTCATGTCCGGCATGTCCTGCGCCATTACCGCGGCCGGAGTATCGACCACGACATGCGCTGCATCCGTCGGAATGCGCATTTGCCACGCTCGAGTCATGCGGGTGTTGCGTTCGAAAGTCGCGATTCCGTGGATGAAGGGCTGCTCGGGCTTGCGCTTCTTCAGCCATCGGGTGCTCGAGCCCTGCGGGTCGTTATCCGACAACAGCGGACGATCACCCTGGCTCGCAAAATAGCTGGCGAGATTTGTGGCTATCGTCGTTTTACCCGAACCACCCTTCGGATTCAGGACGAGAATTCGCTGCATGTGGGCTCAAGCCTACGCAGCCCCAAGCACCATAGCAAGGGTGTGATCCGACTCACGGTGGGAGCGCCTGCGCTCACCTACACTCGAGCTCAATGGAGTGGATGTTACAAGTGCTCGACGAATTCGATGACGCCATCGGCGCATTGCGGCTCTGCTGCGTGGGGTTGGCCGCCGAAATCGGCTTGGCTGTGGCCGGCGGCCTCGCCATCGGCGCCATCGGCGCCGCGCTCGCGGCGGGCGCCGAATTTTCCTTAATCTGTTCCGCGGCGATCGTGCTTGCCGCCGCCGCGGTCCTCAAATTCCACGAATCGCAACTCCAAACCGGCGGTAAGCCGCTGCCGGGCGATCCTTCGCCGCTGTAATCAATTAACATAGCGGCCATGACATGCATTGGCCCCCTGCGCAAGATTGCCATCGTCGTCCTCGCCGCTTTGCTTGCGGCCTGCAGCGGCAAGCCCGCTGCGGTGCCCGCGGCGGGCGTGAACTTGATGCAATCCGTGGAGCTTAGAGCCGGAACGGGCGAGGGCATAACCGCCGGCAAAACTGCGGTCGTGAACTATACCGGCTGGTTGTACGACGCCTCCGCAACGGACAACAAGGGCAAGCAGTTCGACAGCTCGCTTAAGCAAGGCCAGCCGTTTCGCTTCCCGGTAGGCGCCGGCCAGGTCATCAAGGGTTGGGATCAGGGCGTGGCCGGCATGAAGGTTGGTGAGAGCCGGCGGCTCATCATTCCCGCGGAACTCGCCTACGGTGAGAGCGGCGCCGGAGGCGTCATTCCGCCTGGCGCCACGTTGGTGTTCGATATCGATCTCGTCGCGATCGAATGAGCCAGGCTTAGATCCGAAGGGGGGCGCCGAGCCGGAGCGCCGTGCGGGGGGCGCAGCGCCGTCCCGGCCGGACGCCGTCATCGATGCAATTCGGAGCGGCTGAGCACCAGCCGCCCCGAATCGAAAAAAACTAATTCACGAATTCCTTGAGGTTCTTGAGCGCGGCTATGCGCACTTTTTTGCTCGCCGGTTTCGCCTTGAACATCATTTTCTCGCCGTTGAAAGGATTGACACCCTCACGCGCCTTCGTGGCCGGTTTCTTCACGACTTTCATCTTCAGAAGTCCGGGCATCGTAAAAAGGCCGTGACTGCGAAGACTCTTCTTGATCGAGGCGGAAAGCGAGTCAAACACGGCTCCGACCTGCTTCTTTGTGAGCTCTGTTTCCTTGGATATGCTAGCGAGAATCTCAGACTTGGTCGGTGCTGCATTCTTTTTCGCCATATTAAATCTCCTGCTTAGTTTGCGAGCGCGGGCATTGAATGCCCACAATTTCAACTCGGCGCCGAAAATAACATAGAAAAAAGCCGATGTTTAGCGCAAATGCGAAAAAAGATCCGGGCGCACGGCGCGGAACATGCTGGTTTTTCAGGCTTCCGCGCCGACTTGAGCGCCGCCGCGGTGTCGGCGAGCTGTCTCGTTCACTGTGATTTCATGCATGTAGGAGACGATGTTCAACGAAGCAGCACAAGCAAGGCGCCGATTACAATCGACACCCAGAGCACCGAGAAATCTATTTGACCGATCGGCGGAATGATCCGACGTACGGGCCTCAAGACGGGTTCGCAGAGTTGTGAGAGCAAGCGGACGCCCGGCGCGTATCCACCTGGCGACACAAAGCTCGTCAGCCAATAAAGGAGAAGAGCGAACAGATAGATGCGCAGCACCAGATCAACCAGGTTGACGATCGTGATGCGGAGGAACAGGCTTACATCTCCGAAGCCTTGGCCGGCGAGGCCGAATGCCGCAAAGGTGCGGACCGACGCGACCGCGATCACCGCCACGACCGTTGCCGTGTCGACCTTGCCGATGGGCGGCAGCAGCCGGCGCAGGGGCAATATCAGCCAATTGGTGACGCGCACGATGGCATCGGCCATCGGATCGCGAAAATTGGCGCGCACCCATTGGAACAAAAGACGCAACACAAAGGCCAGCGTCAGCAGCCAGAGCAGTGTATCGACGATGTATCTAATCGCATCCATTGGCGGATATTTCCAGGCGCTTCGCGCCACTCTCCAGGCGCTTCGCGCCACCTTTCAACGGGGTCGAAGCGACCCCGCCCGGATTATCTCAATTTAGGGGGTGCCGAACTCGGCGGCGAGTTCGGCTGAGCGGCGATCGGCTGCCGCCACCGCATGAGCGACGATAGCACGAAGGCCGGCGGCGTCGAGTACGTCGAGCGCGGCAGCGGTGGTACCGCCCTTTGAAGTGACCTGTTCGCGCAAGCTGGCGAGCGACTCCCGCGATTCGCGCGCCATTTGCGCCGCTCCAAATGCCGTTTCCAAGGTCAATTGATGAGCCACCTCGTTGGGCAGGCCACGCTCGTGGGCGGCGGCCTCGAGTGCCTCCATGAACAAGAAGAAATACGCCGGGCCGCTGCCGGAAAGCGCGGTGACGGTGTCCATCTGGGATTCGTGTTCCACCCACACCGTGGCGCTGACGGCGGCCATGATCATCTCGGCCAGAGCCCGGTTGGCGGCGCCGACGCTTGCCGGCGCATAGAGACCGGTGGCGCCGAAGCCATTGAGCGCCGGCCGATTCGGCATGGTCCGTATTACCGGAACCTGCGGCCCGAGCCAGCGCGCGAGCGCGGCGTGGGGAATGCCGGCCGCGACCGATATCAACAAGGGACGCGTCTCAGCCATGTGCGGCGCCAGGCCAAGAGCCACGGCGCGCATTTGCTGTGGTTTGACGGCGAGTATGACCACTTCGGCGCCCTTGACCGCGCTTGCGTTGTCGGCGGCGGTCTTGACGCCGAAGTCCCGGACCAGCCGTTGCAGTTGCTCGTGGCTCGGATCGGCAACGACCACCCGCTCCTTCGGCAGGCCGCGCTTGGTCAGTCCGCCGATCAGAGCGGCGGCCATGTTGCCGCCGCCGATAAACGCAAGCCTGCGAATATTGTTCATGTCCGCCCCTTTTTGTGTCCCACCGGCGCTCGCCAAGGCCCGAGCGTCGCGGATTTCCCTTGCGGTGCCCCTTAACGGCTCCCGAATAACGCGGTCCCTATGCGGACCAGCGTCGCACCTTCGGCGATCGCGGCCTCGAAGTCACCGCTCATCCCCATCGACAGTGTATCGAGCTTGTGGCCGCTCGCGTTCAAGTCTTCGAGCAGCATGCGAAGGCGCGCAAATACCGCCCGCTCGGCAGCCGCATTTGATTGCGGCGGCGGTACGCACATCAACCCGCGTAAGCGGACTTTGGGCAGCTCGGCGGCCGCGGCCGCGAGTTGGCGGACGTGTACCGGCTCTACGCCGCCCTTGGTCGACTCCGGCACCAGCTTTACCTGGATGCAGAGGTCGAGCGGCGGCGCGTGGTGGGGCCGCTGCTCCGACAGGCGCCGGGCGATGCCCAAACGATCGATACTGTGCACCCAATCGAAGCGCTCGGCGATCGCACGGGTCTTATTGGATTGAACTCCGCCGATAAAGTGCCAGCGCAGCGGGAGGTCGGCGAGCCGGCCCATCTTGGCCAAAGCCTCTTGTAGGTAGCTTTCGCCGAAATCCGTGACGCCGCACGTGGCGGCCGCCCGTATGGTTTCGGCAGTCTGCGCCTTGGTTACGGCGACCAGGGTGACCGCGGCCGGCTCTCGTCCCGCGGCAATGGCCGCGTGACGTATCCGAGACCGGACGTGGTTCACATGAAGCGTCGAATTCTGCGGACCAATTAACATATTGGGTGACGACACCCTCTTATATACTCTAGTGGCTTAGACCAGCCGAATTAGGAGCCGTAAATGGCGGTTGATATCGCGCAGCTTCTCGCCTTTGCGGTGAAGAACAACGCGTCGGACTTGCATCTGTCGGCGGGCGTTCCGCCGATGATTCGGGTTGACGGCGACATGAAGCGAATAAATATGCCAGCGCTGGCGCACAAAGAAGTGCACAGCATGGTGTACGACATCATGAATGACAAGCAGCGCAAGGCTTTCGAGGAGTTCTTCGAGACGGATTTTTCATTTGAGATTCCGAAGCTTGCCCGCTTCCGCGTCAACGCCTTCAACCAGAACCGCGGCGCCGGCGCCGTGTTCCGCAACATTCCATCGGCCATTTTGACGCTCGACGAGCTGAACGCGCCCAAGACATTCAAAGATTTGTGCATGCTGCCCCGAGGTCTCGTATTGGTCACCGGACCGACCGGATCGGGAAAGTCGACGACCCTGGCCGGCATGGTCAATCACTGCAACGACAACCGTCCCGATCACATTATCACGATCGAGGATCCGATCGAGTTCGTGCACGAGAGCAAGCGCTGCCTGGTCAACCAACGCGAAGTTCATCGCGATACCCTGGGATTCACCGAGGCATTGCGCTCGGCGCTGCGCGAAGACCCGGATGTGGTGCTGGTGGGCGAAATGCGCGACCTCGAGACCATCCGCCTGGCGCTGACCGCGGCGGAAACCGGGCATCTGGTGTTCGGCACCCTGCACACCAGCTCCGCGGCCAAGACCATCGACCGCATCGTGGACGTGTTTCCGGCGGCGGAAAAGGAAATGGTGCGGGCCATGATGTCCGAGAGTCTGCGCGCCGTGATTTCCCAGACCTTGATGAAGCGCGTCGGCGGCGGCCGCATCGCGGCGCACGAGATCATGATCGGCACGCCGGCCATCCGCAACCTGATTCGCGAGGGCAAAATCGCGCAAATGTATTCGGCCATTCAAACCGGGCAGGGCCAGGGCATGCAAACCCTCGACCAATGCCTGCAGGAATTGGTGCAAAAAGGCGTGGTGAGCCGCGAAGAGGCGAAGTACAAGGCTCAGAACAAGGACAGCATCTAATGGACCGCGATCAAGCTATACGGCTGATGCAGGATCTGCTCAAGCGCATGGTCGAGAAGAAGGGCTCGGATCTGTTCATTACCGCCGGATTTCCCCCGGCGATCAAGGTCGACGGCGAAATCCGCCCCCAGTCGGACCGATCGTTGAGCGCCGAACAGAGCTCGAGTCTGGTACGCGCCATCATGAACGATCGGCAGACCAAGGAGTTCGACTCGACCAAGGAATGCAACTTCGCGATTGCGCCGCCCGGAATCGGGCGCTTTCGCGTCAGCGCCTTCGTGCAGCAAGGCTATGTCGGCGCGGTGCTGCGAACCATCAATGCCAAGATTCCGACCCTGGAAGAGCTCGAACTGCCGCCCATCCTGAAGGAAGTGGTGCTGTCGAAGCGCGGCTTCGTGATCCTGGTCGGGGGCACCGGCTCCGGCAAGTCCACATCGTTGGCGGCCATGGTCGGCTACCGCAATGAAAAGACCCGGGGGCACATCGTCACCATCGAGGATCCGGTCGAATACGTGCATGCCCACAAGGGCTGCGTGGTGACGCACCGTGAGGTCGGCGTGGACTGCGAAAGCTGGCATCTCGCCCTCAAGAACACCCTGCGCCAGGCGCCCGACGTGATTCTCATCGGCGAAATTCGCGACCGCGAGACGATGGAGTACGGGATTCAGTTCGCCGAGACCGGGCATTTGGTGCTGGCTACCCTGCATGCCAACAGCTCCAACCAGGCGCTC
>Ga0066789_10000813_pt1 | contig 13268 bp, 13 predicted proteins | sample OrgsoiDNA2013049_FD_70960 | JGI IMG/M metagenome (GOLD analysis project Ga0066789, IMG submission 70960) | Permafrost soil microbial communities from the Arctic, to analyse light accelerated degradation of dissolved organic matter (DOM) -... | ecosystem: Environmental > Terrestrial > Soil >...
AGCGCGGAGGAGATGTCCGAGGCTGGAAGCCGTCAGGCCCTTGCCGAGCGAAGAGGCAACGCCTCCGGTTACGAAGATGTGCTTTGTCAGTTGCGCCACGGGCCTTAACTTTACGTCATCCGCGCGGTTTCGCCGTACCACGCCAGCCATCGAGAAACCGTGTCGGAACCATCAGGCAGCCGGCCGGCCAGCTCCCGGCCCGAGGCAGCGAGCTCGTCGCGAAGACCGGGGTCGGCCAGAACTCGATCCGTGGCCCTCGCGAGTGCCGCTGGGTCCCCCGGCGCCACGAGCAGTCCGGTCCCGGCCACCAGGTCGTGCAGCCCACCGGCATCGGTGGCCACCACCGGCGTTCCGGCCGCCATCGCCTCCTGCACCACGAGCGCACGGGCCTCCCACTCGCTCGGCAGGACGAACACCTCCGCGCCGCGAAGCCACGGGTCGACGTCGCGGCAGGCCCCGACGAAGTGGACAGGCGCTCCCTGCGCTCGCGCCTGCGCTCGCAGCGTGGCCAGAAGCCCGGGGTCTCCGTCGCCGATGACCACCCATGTGCAGATCTCGCCCAGGAGGGCGGCAGCCTGCACGAGGACCGGGAGGTTCTTCTGAGGCGCAATCCGCGAGATGGTCACCACCAGGGGCACCGCGGGGTTCGGCTTGTCCGGGTCATGGCCGGGGTCAAGGCCGGTCGAGGAGAGCAGCGACTGCCGGATCCGGAGCCGCCCGGCCGCGTCAGCCGGTCGCTGCGCGAGCAGCCCGGGGACCCGGGGGGACGGCACCTCCGCCAGCTCGACCCGACGTCCACCGGCCGCCAGGGCTCCGCTGACCAGATCGCTGCTGGCTCCGGTCACCAGATCCGCGTGACGCGCCACCCAGCGCTGCGACCACCCCTTGAGAACCTGTCGGCCGCTCCCGGCCAGCACGGCGTTGTGCAGAGAGACGACGACCCTGGGCTTTTCGGGCAGGCGCAGGGTCGCCACGGTGGCCAGCAGCCCGCCCTGGTGCCCGTGAGCGTGCACGATGTCAGCCGTCGCAGCCAGACGCCGCAGCAGCCGGAGATCGCGTAGCGCGTGGACCATCCCCCGCGACCCTGGCCAGTACAGACGCACCGGAGCGAGGTCGAAGCGCTCAGCGGTCAGCGGGTGGGTCACCACCACGACGTCAACACCCCGCCCGCGCAAGTCCGCGCTGAGCTGGGCCACGTGGGTTCCCACTCCGCCGGTGCTGGGGCCGAGCACCATGATCACCTTCACCGTGACCTCCGCCCGACGACAGGGAGCCTGGCCAGCGCAAGCCGGGCCGACCCGCGATCACCGATCCAGATTCCGCCGGCGAACACGGCGGCCACGACGATGGCTACCAGAGCTGCCACGCCAGCGCCTGCCACGAGGCCAGTCGGGCTCATCGCCGAGGCAAGGCCGCGGCCCACTGCGGCGGAGAAAGCTCCCGCGCCCAGGCCGACCGCTGCGCTGCGGCCGAAACCGCGGAACGCCGGCGCACCCCACGCCCGGCGGACCGCGAGGAAAAGCCCGACGGCAGCCATCGTCATACCGAAGGAGCTGGCGAGGCCCAGCGCGAGCAGAGTGCTGCGCGGTCCGGCATGGGGCTGGAGCACCAGGAGAGGCACGAGGGCGGCGATGAACCAGCCAGCCGCAACCAGACCCCCGGCGACGGCGGGGCGACCCTGGACGTACAGCGCGCGGGTCAGCAGCGCCGCCATGCCGAAGCCCACCAGTCCCGGCGCGAAGGCGCTCAGGGCTGCCGGCAGGGCCGCCAGAGCCACTCCACCGGCACCGTGCTGACCGGCGTCCAGGGCGCTGAAGAAGGCGCCGGTGGGCTTGGCGATCGCGAAGAGCACGGCCGCCCCTGCGCTGGTCGCCACGATGATGGCGCGGGCCGACGAGGCCAGCGTCGACTGGGCGCGCGCCAGCGAGGCCTGGTCCTCGGCCGTCGCGATCCGCACCTGGTCCGGGCCCGTTGACAGCACCGCCTGGTCCAGTCCGGTCGCGAGCGCCGGAAGGGCTGACATGGCGAACGGGACCGCCAGCACGGCATACGGCAGGAGATAGATGGCCTGGACATAGACGTAGACGTTCAGCGTGCCCGTGCCGCCACGGTGCTGGGACACCCACAAGGTCGCCAGAACGGCAGCCTGTTGGGCCACCAGCGCGAGCACTCCGGCCCCTGCCAGCGCGCTGGCCCGCCGGGCAACTCCATCCGGAAACGTCCAGCTCGGGCGCAGCCGTATGCCGGCGCGATGCACGGGCAGCAGAAGGGACAGGCTCAGCACAGCCACGCCGAGAGTCGTCCCGGCCGCCAGCACCGTGGACGCCTGGCCGGGAAGCTGTTCAAGGTCGTTCCCCTTCCCCTGGGCCAGGGCCGCAAACAGCAGGTAGGCAGCCATCACGACGAGACTGGACAACAGCGGGGCCACGACCACCCCGAGGAAGCGTCGATGCGCCTGGAGCACTCCGGCCAGGACGATCCCGACCCCGTACAGCGCGATCTGGGGGGAGAAGACCACGAGCATCGAAGCCATGAGATCCGCCGAACCTGCGCACGTGCGGTCCGGGACCAGGAGTGTCGAAAGCGGCCGGGCCGAGATCGCCATCAGCACGGACAGTGGTACCAGCACGGCGAGCGTCCAGGTGAGCATGGCCGAGGCTGTCCGCGCCGCCTCCGCCGAGCTCTCACCGGCCCGGCTGCTGGGGCGAGCCAGCTGGCCGGCGACGATCGGGACGACGACCGCAGCCAGCGCTCCACCTGCGGCAATCTCGAAGACGACGTTTGGCAGCTGGTTTGCCGCCTGGTAGACGCTGCCGACGCAGGTAGCCCCAACGCTCTGCGAGAACACCAGCGAGCGGCCGAAGCCGAAGACCCGCGCGGCCAGGGTGACCACAGCGATCAGGCCGGCCGCCGCGAAGACGCCAACCGGCGGATGGCCGGGCTTTCGGGTCACGCTGGCCCTGCCCGTCGGTGTTGGGGGCCCCTCATGGGTTGTCATCGAGCTACCAGGTCACTCGGGGTGCCGTTGGGGGGCGGACCCCGACGGACGACCGAGTGCGTCGAGCTCGCGCAAGCCGGGGGTTGACTCAATCACCTTCGTGAAGCTGACTCTCTCCGAGGCGAGCGTCAACAACGTCACCAGCCCCAGCGCAACCAGTCGCCCGCGCAGACCGGAACGCGCCACGAACGCGGCTCCGAGAAGGGCGCCGGCGCTGTTGGCCCCCGTGTCACCGAGCATGCTCCGGCCTGCCAGGTCATCAGGCAACACGCCGATCGCGGCACCTGCTGCGGCGCCAGCAGTGGCGTTGGACGTGGCGGTGGAGAGGAGGGCTCCGTTGCCACCCAGGACCAGGGGCGCCGCGAGCAGCAGCACAACTTTGAGCGCCCGGCCCGGGCGCAGGTCCAACAGGTTGGCGATGTTGGCCGAACCCGCGATGACACCGCCGCCAACCAGCGTGGCCATCATCCCGTTCCGCCGGAGGTGGGTGAGGGGATGTGAGCCCGCTCCGTGCGCCCGGTCGATCATCCACGCGCTCACCAGGCCGGTGGCGCCGAGCCCCGCGATCTTGAGGACCCCTGTCGTCACCTGGCCCCGGCCGGCCGCAGCCAGATGGCCACGCAAACCCTTGCTGGAACCGTCCCCTGCCAGGTCATCGAGTGCCCCGAATGCCGCGGCCCCCAGGCCCGCCACCGCTGCGGGGCCACCGGCACCGCCGGCCAGGGCTCCGGCCACGGCGCCAACGGCATACGCGGGGCCCTCGAACAAGGTGACCGGGCGACCCACGTGGTTCTTCCGGGTCCATCGGTCGGCGCCCCCGGGTGGCCGGCGCTTCAGGAGCGCGGCAGCCGCCACCGAGCCAAGGGCACCGATGGCAAAAGCCCCCAGGCCGCTCCCCTGTCGCCCGGCCACCGCCCGGGCGCGCATGCACCGGTCACCTTTCACGACAGGTCCCCCCTCGCCTCCGGGGTCACTGCTTGGCCGTGGGGTCCGGCAGGATCGCCTTGGCGTCGGAGTCCAGACCGTACTGACCGGCGCCGCCGGTGTACTGCTGCTGCAGAGCCAGCACGAGGGTGCCCAGCCCCATCGGCAGGTCGGCGTCGTCAACTGTCGAGATCACCTTGACAGCAACTGAGTCCTTGCGAACCCCAGCCACCAGATCCGCGGACCTGGTCCGGTCAGTGGTGTTGGACTTGGCGGCGACCACCACACCGGATCCTGCAGCATCGAGGAGGCGGGAGAGCTGCACGTATGACGCCAGCCGGGCGTCGCTCTCCTGTTGGGTAGAGCCCTTGACCGGCCCACCCAGGAAGACCACGCTCGAGGACGGGACGATCTGGTCCGGTGAGTAGCTGATGAGATCGCCGGCCTTGAGGCCGTTCAACGCTTCGCCGGCCGAGGCGGTGAGCCGTTCGGTGGAATGATCTGTGCCGTCCAGGATCGCCCGGGCCAACACGCTGGCGGCGAGCTGGTCCGGACTGCTGGCTTCAGCCGGCGCCTTGACCAGAGATGCGAACGGACTGGCAACGGTGTTGCGCATGGTCGTCTTGGTGGGGTCAGCCCATGAGTCGGTCAGGGTGATGGTAGAGCCCACCTTGGCGCCCGCCGAGATCAGGGAAGCAGTCGCGTTCTTGACCAGGTCGGCGTCCACTCCGGGTGCCACGACAATGGCGACCGTCTTGCCGGCCAGTCGGCCCCTGACGACCGCCGGCGCGACTGCCGAAAAAAAGGTGTCCCGAGAGGTGGCGTCCCTCCTGGCGGTGTCAAGGTCGGTGCGAAGCTGGGTCTTCTCCGCCCGCAACGCCGTCATCTGCTCGGTGAGCCGGACACCGAGATCGCCCTTCAGCGGGCCCGCACCCAGAACTATTCCGACCGCGAGCGCGAGGAAGATCGAGACAATGGAGACAAGGTAGTAGCGAAAGTCGATCACGTGAACAGCCCCACAATCCAGGACCACAGGTCATCCCACCGGGCAGCCACCAGCTGAAGCATGGTGGTTCCGGCCGGTGTGGCGGCCAGAGCGACGAATAGTGCGAACAGGCCGACGGACAGCAGGACGGCCAGGGAAAGGTTGGAGATGCGCGAACGGTAGAGCCGGCTCACACCCTTGGCGTCCACCAGCTTGCCACCGATACGCAACCGGGTCAGGAAGGTGCTGGCCATACCCGAGCGACCCTTGTCCAGGAACTCGACCAGTGTCGCGTGGGTGCCAACCGCCACGATCAGCGAGGCCCCCTTGTCGTCGGCCAGCAGCATTGCGACATCCTCGCTGGTGCCGGTGGCGGGGAAGACAACCGGTTTCAGGCCCAGCTTCTGGACGCGCTCCAGCCCTGGTGCCCGGCCATCCCGGTAGGCGTGCACCACGATCTCTGCCCCGCAGCTCAGCGTGGCATCCGAGACCGAGTCCATGTCTCCGACGATGAGGTGGGGGCGGTGCCCCGCCTCGAGCAGCGCATCAGCGCCACCGTCGACACCGATCAGGATCGGTTTGAACTCGCGGATGTAGTGCCGCAGGGTCTGCAGGTCGTCCTTGTAGTGGTAGCCGCGAACCACCACGAGAGCGTGACGACCGTCAAGGACCGTGGTGATGTCCGGCACCCCCACGCCGTCGAGCAGCAGAGCGCGTTCGCGGCGGAGGTACTCCATGGTGTTGGCCGCGAACGCCTCCAGCTGGACAGCCAGCCCGGCTCGCGCCTCGATCATCGCGGCGGCGATGATGTCATGGTCAAAGAGAGTCCCCTTGGCAACGACGACCTCACCGTCGTACAGGGTGTCGCCTTCAACGCGAGCTGTCTGCCCCTCCTTCAGGGCAAGCATGACGTCGCTGCCCACGTTGTCGAGCAAGGGCACCCCGGCGTCCAGGAGGATCTGGGGACCCATGTTCGGGTAGCGCCCGGTGATCGACTCTGCGGCGTTGACGACCGCCGCCGGCTTGCAGGCCAGGAGGGCCTCAGCGCTGACCTTGTCGATGTCCAGGTGGTCGATGACGGCAATGTCACCGGCCCTGAGCCGCTTCGTCAGGTCCTTTGTGCGCGCGTCAAGGCGAACTGTCCCCCAGACGCCGGGAAGATCGGGCACGCGGGGGGTTCGTCGACGCAGGCGCAGAGGCATGAACATTGTGGCTCATTGTCCCACGGGCCGGGCTCGCGTCACTCCCCCAAGCAGCCGCAGACCAGCTCGTGACCCGATCACGCCCTCACGGGCCCGCCATCAGGCCCAGCCGGCCGGCGACCTCGCCTCAGCGGCGCGGCCACCGTCTGAGCGAGAAGCTCCCTGGCGTGCTCGATCGCCACGTCGGAGTCCTCGACACCAGCCATCATCCGGGCAAGCTCACGCAGTCGTTCCTCACCGCTCACCGCGACCACCCCGCTTGCCGTGATATGCCCGTCATCCGTCCTGCGCACCACGAGATGCCGGTCCGCATACGCCGCGACCTGAGCGAGGTGAGTCACGACGATGACCTGAGCCGAGGCGGCCAACGCCGCAAGACGGGCACCCACATCGAGAGCTGCCTTGCCACCCACGCCGGCATCCACCTCGTCAAAGACAAAGGTGGGGACGTCCCCGCTGCCGGTCACAACCTCGAGCGCCAGCATGACTCGTGACAGCTCACCACCTGAGGCTGCCTTGGCGACACTGCGGGCAGGCGCCCCGGAGCTTGCTGCCAGCAGGATCTCGACGTCGTCAACCCCGTTGCGGCTGAACCGCACCGGCTCGACCTCATCGGCCAGGGCCAGCCCCTGCGGGTCCGGGCGGCGGCCAAGCACGACCTGGACGACGGCGGTGCCCATGGCCAGGTGGGAAAGCTCCGTCGTGACGCGGGCTCCCAGGTCCGCCGCGGCAAGGTGCCTGGCCAGGCTCAGCTCTCCGGCGCAGCCCGTCAGCTCGGCCCGGAGCTCGTCGAGCCTGACCTGCAGCCCATCGGCACGCTCGTCAGCACCCTCGAGCTCGGTCAGCCGGGCTGCCGACTCCTTGGCCCACAGAAGAATGTCATCAGTCGTGTCGCCGTACTTGCGCTGCAGACGCGCCAGGTCTGCGCGCCTGCCCTGGACCCAGGACAGCCGGGCGGGGTCCACGTCAACCCCCGAGAGGTATGCCGCGAGATCCGTCCCCAGATCAGCTGTGAGATACCCCAGCTCCTGAAGGCGACGATCCAGGTCAGCCAGTGCCTGGTCGTGACCAGTCATCGGGGCGAGTGCTGCTCGTGCCTGTCCGAGACGCCCGGCCACATCGCTGTTCGATCCGTCAGAGCCATCGGCGCCCGGGTAGAGGCTGTCAGCCTCACCCGTGAGCAGGGAATGGGCCTGACCGGCGCTGGCACGGAGGCCGTCGGAGTGAGCCAGCCGCGCGTCCTCGCCGCGCAGCTCGAGATCCTCGCCCGGCAACGGGTCGACGGCCTCGATCTCCTCGAGGCCTGTTCTGAGCACATCCACCTCACGCGCCCGGTCGCGAGCCATCCCGCGCAGACGACCCAGCTCGGCACCGACCAGGTGGAAGTCGTCATACACGGCCGAATACCGGGCAAACGGCTCGGACACCGACCCTCCGGCGAAACGATCCAGGACCACCCGATGCTGCTCCGGCTGACGCAGCCGCCACTGGTCGGACTGACCATGGACGGCCACGAGCAGCTCACCGAGCTCGCCCAGCACGCTGACCGGCACGGTCCGTCCGCCGACATGAGCCTTCGAACGACCCCCTGCCGACACCGTCCTGACGAGAATCAGCCCGTCCTGCGCATCGCCGCCAGCCTCTATGGCTCGCAGGCACGCCGGGTGCTGCGGCCCAACCTCAACCACACCTTCGACCACGGCGGTCTTGGCCCCTGTCCGGACGAGGGCAGCGTCCGCCCTGGCCCCGAGCAGCAGTCCGAGGCCGGAGACGACCATGGTCTTGCCCGCGCCGGTCTCGCCGGTCAGCACGTTCAGACCGGCCGACAGCTCCAGCACCGCATCGTCGATGACACCCAGGTTCTGAATTCGGATCTCACGCAGCATGGCGACAGCCTACGGACCGCCGGTGTCAGGCCCGCTCAGACGTGCCGGACGCGCGGTGGGTCCGCCGTGACACCCCGCGCCACCCGGTCACCGAGAGGTCGAACTTAGCGACCAGCCTGTCAGCGAAGGGCCAGGAGGTCAGGCGTGCCAGGCGCACGGGGGTGTCACCCCGGCGAACGTCGACGCGTGCGCCAGGCGGCAGCTCAACAGTTCGCGAACCGTCGCACCACATGACGGCTGCGCCGTCGGTGTCCGCAAAGAGCTCGACGGCCAGTGCCGAGCGTGGCCCGATCACCAGCGGGCGCGCGAAGAGGGCATGAGCCGAGATGGGCACGACCAGCATCGCCTCGACGTCCGGCCACATCACCGGTCCGCCCGCGGAGAAGGCATACGCGGTGGAACCGGTCGGGGTCGCCAGCACCACGCCATCGCAGCCGAAGGTGGACAAGGGCCGTCCATCGATCTCGACCGTGATCTCGAGCATTCGTTCACGGGCGGCTTTCTCCACCGTGACCTCGTTCAGGGCCCAGCTCCGGGCGATCACCTCGCCGTCGTAGGTTGCCGTCACCTCCAGGGTCATCCGTTCCTCGACGACGTAGTCCCGGGCGACAATCTGTTCCACCGTCTCCACGAGCTTCTCGCGCTCTGCTTCGGCCAGGAACCCCACGTGCCCGAGGTTGATCCCCAGCAGCGGAGCCTTGGTGCCCCTCGACAGGGCAGCACCGCGCAGGATCGCTCCGTCACCGCCAAGCACACAGACGAGCTCGCAGCCGCGGGCCGGATCCGCCGGGTCGACCGTGATGATGTTCGGGCTGCCGCCCAGAATGGTCGCCTCCGCCGCATCGGGCAGCAGCGCAACCTGGAGACCTGCGGCATGAAGCTGGTCCGCGACATCACCGGCGAACTGCTGGGCTTCGACCCGTCGCGGGTGTGCGACGAGCAGGATACGGCGGGTCATGTGGGTCCCTCCGTCGACAAAGTGGTGGCCAGCTCGGTGACCTTCTCCTTGGTCAACCCTGGTTCGGGCCGTGGAGTCAACCACAGTAGGTACTCCGCGTTTCCGGTTGCACCCCGGATGGGGCTACCGCACAGAGCCTTGGCCTTCAGCCCCGTTGTCGTCGCGGCAACCACGACCTCTTCAATGACCCTGGCACGGTTGACTGCCGCTCTGACCACTCCCCCCTTTCCGAGACGTTCGCGACCCACCTCGAACTGGGGCTTGACCAGGAGCACGAGGTCGCCGGTCGGCTCGACGAGGTCATGCAGGATGGGCATGACGAGCCGCAAGGAGATGAAGCTGAGGTCCGCGACCAGCAGCTCAGCAGGCCCGCCGAGGTCGCCCGCGCTGGCATCGCGGATGTTGAAACCGGAGCGTTCGATGACCCTGGTGTCCCCCATGAGCTCTGCGGCCAGCTGACCGTGGCCAACGTCGATCGCCACGACCTCACGTGCGCCCCGGCGCAACAGGACCTGCGTGAAACCACCGGCGGCGGCGCCGACGTCGAAACATCTCTTGCCGGCAGCACTGAGCCCGTCCGGGCCGAACGCGTCCATCGCCGCGACCAGCTTGTATGCCGCCCGGCTCACCCAGCCCTCGACCCCGGCCACAAGCTCAAGGCTTTGATCCTCACGCACCTGCGTCGACAACTTGGTGGCCGGTGATCCCTCGAGCAGTACCGATCCCGCTTTAACGAGATCGCGAGCCTGTCCCCGGGAACGGGCCAGTCCCCGGGAAACCAGCTCGACATCGAGCCGGTGGGTGACCTCGTTCACTCCTGGCCGAGATCGGCGAGGCGGCCCTGCAGGACTCGATGGACACGCTCACTGACCTCGATCTGGATGTCCAGGGGCTCGTTGGCCACCTGGTCGAGCTGGCCCAGCACGTCGTCAACAGCCTGGTCACCGGTTGGCCGGCGCGTCATGCCGGGCTCCGTGACGACAGGCTCCGCCGCGACAAGCTCCGTCGGGACCGGTTGCGTGAGAACCGGCTCTGTGCGAACCGGCTCTGTGCGGACCGGCTCCCGCAGTGGGCTGCCCTGGCTCATGTGCCGGCCGGCTTGACTCTGGTAGTGACCGCCGACCGGCGATCTGTGCCGGCCTTCTTTGCCGGGCTCCCGGTGGCGGTGGCCTTCTTCGCAGGGCGCTTCGGTACAGCGGCTTCCTTCGTTGCCGGGCTCCCGGTGGCGGTGGCCTTCTTCGCAGGGCGCTTCGGTGCAGCGGCTTCCTTCTTTGCAGTGCTCCCTGTGGCAACCTTCGATGATGCAGAACGCAGTCTGGCAACCTCTTCGCGAAGTCTCGCCGTCTCGGCCTGCGCCTCCTCCAGCTTCTGCACCGGCACGAGCCCCAGCCGTGTGATCGCGACATCCACCTCGCTACGAACCAGTGTCTGGAGGTTTGAACGATTTGCCGCGGCCGCCGCCAACAGCTCGTCGGCCAGGACGCCGGCCTGCGAAGCCATCTTGGTGCCCGTCGCCATACCGGCTGCCGGCAGGGTGAGCAGGCCCTGTGCGGCCTCCATGGCGCGAGCCCGCGTGAGGTCGCTCAGACCCGAAGCGAGCTGGACGTACGCGCGAACTGATTCGAAGCCCATCGTTCCTCCTTTGAATGTCACTGCAGCCCCACGTTACTGCCCATCGCCCGCCGTAGTCATGTCCGTGCCGCGGCGATCTGCGATGCCCCCGGCAGGGCATCCCCACCCTCGATCAGCTGTGGTGTGCGACTGCCATCTCGAGCTCATCAGCCATCGCAGCCCCATCACCGCTTCGCGCATCGACCGGGCGACCTCGGGCGTCGCACTCATGCCACAGCGCCGTCAACGCGGCCCGCAGCCGCTCGTTGAGCGACCCGGTCTGCGACACGGCCAGGTCGCCGGACGTGGACACCCAGGCCTGCGCCTGACCACAGACCCATCGCGAGGCGTCTTGAAGGTCCTGCACCGGCTCTCGGTATGGCTCGCGCAGCGAACGCAGGTCAGTAGCGACGTAACGTGGTCGCGAAGTCCGCTCTGCGCACACCAGATCCGCCCATCTGTGCACTCCTCCGAGCACGAACAGCGAGTCCATCCCAGCCGCAGTCGCGCCCTTGACGTCGGTGTCGAGCCGATCCCCGATTGCCAGTGTGCGCTCGCAGCTGGTGCCAAGGACGGCGACGCTCAGCTCGTACAGCGGGGTCTGCGGTTTGCCCACGACGACCGGGTCCACGTTGACCGCCTCACGGACCGCACCGACCAGGGCACCGTTCCCGGGCGCCATCCCCCGGCCGGTGGGCAGTGTGCTGTCGATGTTCGTCGCCACCCAGAGGGCGCCAGCCTGCACGGCATAGGCGGCCTCCGCCAGATCGGTCCAGGCGACCTGCGACCCGTAGCCCTGCAGCACCGCCACCGGTGGCTCATCCGGTCGGCTCGCCTCAGCTGCCGTTGGCTGCTCCGAGGTCGGCTGGGCGCAGATCGGGAGCAGACCGGCTTCCCTCAGGGCAAGGGAGACCCCCGGTCCTCCGACGGCCAGCACCCTTGATCCGCCCGGGCACCGTTGTGCCACATAGCCCGCCCCCGCCTGGGCGCTGGTGACCACACGGGATGACGGTCCGGGTAGCCCCAGAGATTCCAGGTGAGCGGAAACCTGATCCGGAGAACGCGAGGCGTTGTTGGTTGCGTAGACAATGTGAAGGCCCGCCGACAACACTGACGACAATGACTCCACCGCATACGGCACCGCCTCGTGCCCCCGGTAGATGACACCGTCCAGATCGCACACAATGCCGTCATAGCCGTCAACGAGGTTTGCCGTGGCGCTCGAACCGCTCATGGCGTCCGGTGATCGGATCCGTCTGCGTCCTCATCTTCCAGCAGGTCGACCAGCACCAGGCCGTCGAGCTCGGAGAGCCGCTCCCCGGCATCCGTCTCGCCCTCGAAGTCTGCGTCGGCAGCGTGGCCGAACCAGGTCAGGGCTCCAGCCTCGTCTCCCTTGGCAAGCAGGGCCTCGGCGTAGGCGTAGAACAGCCGAGGCGCCCAGGGCTCCTTCGACCCCACCGAGAGCTGGGGGACCTGAAGTCCCACGACGGCAGCCTCGTACTGACCCAGGTCGCGCCGAATACCGGAAACCACGATCGCGAGCTCGATACGCTCGTCCTGGGCCAGCGTTGACGCCTCGGGAGAGGCCGCCAGGTCAAGGGCCCGCTCGGGTCGGCCAAGGCCACGTTCGGCATCGACCATCAAGGCCAACATGTGCGACGAGCCGGAGAGCCGCCGGGCGGTGCGGAACTCGCTGAGCGCCTTGGCCCACTCGCCTTTGCGATAATGAACGAGCCCCAGTGCCTCGCGGGCCGCGGGGACCCGACCCGCTCGGCGCACCGCAGTCTCCGCATGCGCCTGTGCGGCCTCGATGTCGGTGTCGAGGAACGTCTCCACCATGACCAGGTGCTGCCCCACACCGACCGCATTCTCCTTGCTCAGCGTCCGCAACTGGTTCTTCACCGATCGATCCAGCTCGAAGCCGGTCACGTCATCCGGGATGGACGGCTCTGGCAACCGCGGCTTCTTCGGCGTCAGCATCGAGCCACTGCGCTGGCCCTCACGATCCGTCCCGCCGCGAGGACCACGATCTGCACCCCGATCATCACGGCGATCCGTGGTGCGACCCGCACCACGGATCGAGCTGCGGTCATCACCACGACCCGCACCATCAGACCTGCGATCACTGCCCCGTTCACCTCCGCGCGAACCAGCAGCGGAACCTCGGTCATCACGTTGCGGTCGGCCCCCGCCCGAGGTTCTTCCCGAGCCCCCGCCTGAGCTCGCTCTTGAGCCCGCTCCGGAACCACCGCCGGCGGCACCGCCTGAGCCATCGCGGCGTTCTCCACCGCCGCCCGGGCTGCGACGGTCCGCCCGATCGGGTCGACCGGATGACGAGCCTCGGCGAGGGTCGTCCTCGCGCGGGCGGCGGGCAGGCTGGTCATCAGACACGATGCCTGGCTCCATTCGTTGTGGGTTGCTCGGCTGTACTTGCCCAGCCGTGTCCGCTCAGCCACGGCGGCTCAGCTTGTTGGTTGCGCAGCCGATGACTGCGGCGCCGCGACGGCTCAGCCTGTGGTTGCTCAGCGGGTGGTTGCATGTTCTTCAGGTCGGGTCCGATCCTGACCCAGATATCTTACGGCAGACGCAAAAGAGCCCTGACCGGTTGTTCCCGGTCAGGGCTCTTTGACAATGTATGTCCGGCGGCGTCCTACTCTCCCACACCGTCACCAGTGCAGTACCATCGGCGCTGAAGGGCTTAGCT
>Ga0066789_10000815_pt1 | contig 13249 bp, 11 predicted proteins | sample OrgsoiDNA2013049_FD_70960 | JGI IMG/M metagenome (GOLD analysis project Ga0066789, IMG submission 70960) | Permafrost soil microbial communities from the Arctic, to analyse light accelerated degradation of dissolved organic matter (DOM) -... | ecosystem: Environmental > Terrestrial > Soil >...
GCCGACGGCCGGAGTCGAACCGGCACAGGTTGCCCCACTAGCCCCTCAAACTAGCGCGTCTACCAATTTCGCCACGTCGGCTTTCTTCCCATGCGCTTCCCTTTCTATGGGCTTCGCCCAACTATTCACGGGGTTCGTGGACGAACCCCGTCAATTCTGCGGCGCTTCGCGCCGGTAAGAAAACACTGTCACAACCACTGTAACTCACTAACCGATTACTTCGGAGGTGCCGTCGGATTCGGTACGGGAGTCGCAGGTGCCGCCGGCGGTGTCGCGGCCGCCTGCGCCGCGCGCTCCAACACACTGGTCGGCTCGGCGGTCGGGCGCGCGCCCAGGTACGCCAGCGTCAAACTGGTGGCGAAGAACATCGCCGCGAACACCGCTGTCAATTTCGAAAACAAGGTGCTCGTACCGCGGGCACCGAACACCGTGCCAGATGCACCGGAACCGAAGCCGGCCCCGGCCTCCGCGCCCTTGCCTCGCTGCATGAGCACGAGAGCAATGATGAAAAACGCGAGCAAAATGTGCACACCCAAAATAAATCCACGCAACATAAGAAATCTCTCAATGGCGAACGGCCGCGGCCGCGCAAATCTGCTGAAACTCATCAGCGCTCAGAGAAGCGCCACCCACCAATCCGCCATCCACGTCGGGCATTTCGAACAGCTCCGCGGCATTCCCGGCCTTGACGCTGCCGCCGTAGAGGATCCGCAAATGGCGCGCCATCTTAGCATCTTGCGCATGAATGCGATTGCGCAGGAAGAAGTGCGCCTCCTGCGCCTGCACCGGCGAGGCCGTACGGCCCGTCCCGATGGCCCACACGGGTTCATAGGCGAGGATGGCCCGCGCAAACCCGCCGATCCCGTGCATCGCAATCACGGCATCGAGTTGCCGGGCGATGACCGCTTCGGTCAACTTCGCTTCACGCTCCTCCAAGGTTTCCCCTACGCACAGCACGGGTATGAGGCCGGCGGCCAACACGGCCGCAAACTTGCGCGCCACCAGGGCATCATCCTCGTGATACCAGCGGCGCCGCTCCGAGTGCCCCACGATCACGTAGCCGCAGCCCACGTCCTTGAGCATGGCGGCGCTCACTTGTCCTGTGAACGCTCCCCCGGACTCGGCACATACGTCCTGCGCGCCGACGCCTATCCGGCCATCCTCAAGCACGCGGACGGCATCGCTCAAATACACATAAGGCGGAAAAACCACGATATCGATCGGCCAGTCGGCCTTCAAACTCATCTCCAATTCGGCGAGTAATGCTTGATTGGCGGCCCGGGAGCCGTGCATTTTCCAATTACCCGCGACCATCTGACGACGCATAGGCTTACCTTCGGGCGATTTGCCCTGCGGGAAAGGCGGCGAAGATTAGCCGCGCGGCCGGTTAACTGCAAGCCCTCTGGGGTTGGGCTATTTCGCCGGCACCGCTGCCGCTTCCACGACCGCCGCGATCTCGCGCGCGCCCTCCTTCACCAGCTGCGCATCGTACCCCTCGACCATCACACGGATGACGGGCTCGGTGCCTGAGGCCCGCAGCACGATGCGGCCGCGCCCATCGAAGCGCCGCTCCACTTGCTGCACCATTCGGAGGACCGCCGGTTCCTGCAGCGGATCGAAGCGCGTGGCCACGCGTACATTGAGCAGCACCTGCGGGTACTTGCGCATGCCGGCACCGAGTTCGGCGAGGCCGGCCCCGGTCCGCTTCATGACGCTGAGCACCTGCAGGGCGCTGATCAAGCCGTCCCCGGTGGTCGTTTTGTCCAGGCACAGGATATGACCCGAGGTTTCACCCCCCAAGATGCCGCCCACTTCGTTGAGCATGGCGAGCACGTGGCGGTCGCCGACCTGGGCGCGGCGAAACTCGATGCCGACCTCCGCGAGCGCATGTTCCAACCCCAGGTTGCTCATCACGGTGCCGACCACCGGACCCTTGAGCTCGCCCCGGTCGTGCGCAGCCTTGGCCAGGATGTAGAGCAGCTGATCGCCGTCCACGCAGCGCCCGAGTTCGTCCACCATCACGACCCGGTCCCCATCGCCGTCGAGCGCCATCCCAAGCTGCGCGCGGACTCCGGGAACGGTCAGCTGCAAGAGCTCCGGTGCCGTCGATCCGCAACCGTCGTTGATATTGCGGCCGTTCGGCGAGCAGCCGATGGGCACGATTTCAGCGCCCAGGTCGGCGAGTACCCGCGGCGCCACTTTGTAGCCCGCGCCATTCGCGCAATCGATGACGATCTTGAAACCCTGCAAATTCATGCCCGAAGGAATGGTCGACGCGCAAAACTGCTGATACTGGGTTCGGCTCTCGTCGATGCGAATCGCCTTGCCCAAAAGCTGCGATTCCTGGGTCAGCACGGGCTCATCGAGCAGGCGTTCGATGTTGTTTTCGGCCTCATCCGACAGCTTGCTGCCGGTGGCGTCGAAGAATTTGATGCCGTTGTCCTGATAGCTGTTGTGCGAAGCACTGATGACGACACCGAAGCTGCATTCCAGCCGTTGCGTCATGTACGCGATGCCCGGCGTGGGCAGCGGGCCGATCAGCATGACGTCGACGCCCGCGGCAACGAATCCTGCTTCCAGCGCCGACTCGAACATGTATCCGGAGACGCGCGTGTCTTTGCCGATGAGGACGCGTCCGCCGCCCGGAGCCAGCACCCGCGCAGCGGCGCTCGCCAGCCGCAAGGCAAAATCCACGGTCATCGGCGCTGCGCCGACGCGGCCGCGCACGCCGTCGGTGCCGAAATATCGGTTCACGGGTCGATCCCTTGCAGGACTGCACTCACCATGCGGACCGCATCGCGCGTCGCGGCAACATCGTGGGTGCGGACAATGCGTGCGCCCCGGGTGACGGCCAACGCCGCCAGCGCCAAACCGCCGTACAGCCGCTCATCGACGGGCTTCCCGAGGATTCGCCCGATGAAACTCTTGCGCGAGACGCCGACCAGCAGCGGCGCATTCAGCGCGGCGAAGCGCGACAATTCCCTCAGCAGCATCATGTTGTGCGCCAGCCCCTTGCCAAAACCCAATCCCGGATCGAGCACGATCGCTTCGCGCGCGATTCCGGCTTCGACGCACGCATCGCGTTGATGCGCCAGGAACTCATACACCTCGGCCACCACGTCATCGTAATGCGGATTGTCCTGCATCGTACGCGGCTCCCCTTGCATGTGCATCAGACACACGCCGACTTCGGATGCCGCAGCACAGGCTCGGGCGCCCGGCGCACGCAGCGCATACACATCGTTCACGATACAGGCGCCCGCCGCGACTGCCGCCGCCATCACCTTGGGCTTGCTGCTGTCGATGGAGATCGCAATATCCGACGCGGCGGCGATGCCTTCGATGACCGGCACGACTCTCGCGATTTCAACCGCCTCCTCCACGGCGCCGGCCCCCGGCCGCGTCGATTCCCCGCCCACATCGATAATGGCCGCGCCCTCATCTTCGATGCGCGCGGCGCGCTCGAGCGCGGCGTCGACGCTGGAATAGCGATTCCCATCCGAAAAAGAATCCGGCGTCACATTCAAGATCCCCATGACCACCGGCCGCGTCAGATCAATGACTCTATGTCGACAACGCCACAGCATCATAGCCTCGTTCGCTTACGGCGCTCACACGGCGGGGTCAGGAGAGCCTGCGGGCAACGAAAGACGCAGTTGCCCGCAAGCTCTCCTGACCTCGCGGTGTGATACTGGAATCGGTCGACACACGATACCGGCGTACGGGCCGACGGCTCGCAACTGGCTCTGCCGTACGGTGATACCGCTCGGTCCAGAGTGCAGTGCATAGGGGGATGGAGAGCCTGAAGGCAACTGCTGCCTTTAGTTTGCCTTCAGGCTCTCTATCCCCCTACGCCATGCATTCAGTGCTGACCAGCGGGATTAACGAGTGGCGGCGCCGGCTTTTCAGCCGAAGGCCCCCGCGGAGTCGGCGTCGGGGTATCGTCCCAGTCGCGCGGCGGGCGCGGCACCCGGCCTTCCATGATGTCCTTGATCTGTTCTTCGTCGATGGTCTCGTACTTGATCAAGGCCTCCGACATGGCCTGCAATTTGTCCATGTTGGATTGCAGGATTTTGTACGCGCGCTGATAGTTGCTGTCGATCACCCGGCGCACTTCTTCGTCGATCACGTGCGCCGTGACGTCCGACACCTGCTTGTGCTGAGTGACGCTGCGGCCCAGAAATACTTCGCCCGACTCCTCGCTGTAGGTCTGCGGACCGAGACGGTCGGACAAGCCCCAGCGCGTCACCATGTTGCGCGCGAGTTCGGTGGCGCGCTCGATGTCGTTGGAGGCCCCGGTGGTGACCGCATCGGCGCCGAACACCAACTCTTCCGCGACCCGGCCCCCGAACAGCGTCGCGATGCGGCTTTCGAGCTGACGCTTGCTGGTGCTGTAGCGATCGGCCTCCGGCAGGAACATCGTGACACCCAGCGCCCGCCCGCGCGGAATGATGGTCACTTTGTACACGGGGTCGTGCTCGGGCACGCTCAAGCCCACGATGGCATGGCCCGATTCGTGATACGCGGTGTTGCGTTTCTCTTCTTCGGTCATGACCATGGATCGCCGTTCGGCGCCCATCATGATCTTGTCCTTGGCGCGCTCGAACTCTTCCATCGTGACCGAGCGCTTGTTGCCGCGCGCCGCGAACAAAGCGGCCTCGTTCACCAAATTCGCAAGATCCGCCCCGGAGAATCCGGGCGTGCCGCGCGCGATGACCGAGGGCTTGACGTTGTCGCCCAGCGGCACCTTGCGCATATGTACTTTGAGGATCTGTTCACGGCCGCGCACATCGGGCAAGGGCACGACCACTTGGCGATCGAATCGGCCCGGGCGCAGCAGCGCCGGATCGAGCACGTCGGGCCGGTTGGTGGCCGCGATGACGATGATGCCTTCATTGCCTTCGAAACCGTCCATCTCGACCAGCAGCTGGTTTAAGGTCTGTTCGCGCTCATCGTGCCCGCCCCCGAGACCGGCGCCGCGATGGCGGCCCACCGCGTCGATTTCATCGATGAAAATGATGCACGGGGCGTGCTTTTTGGCCTGTTCGAACATGTCGCGGACGCGCGAAGCACCCACGCCGACGAACATTTCAACAAAATCCGACCCCGAAATAGTGAAAAACGGCACCTTGGCTTCGCCGGCGATGGCCCGTGCCAGCAAGGTTTTGCCGGTTCCGGGGGACCCGACCATGAGGACGCCCTTCGGGATCTTGCCGCCAAGTTTCTGGAACTTGCCGGGATCTTTCAAGAAGTCGACGATTTCGACCACTTCCTGCTTGGCTTCCTCGACACCCGCGACGTCGGCAAAGGTGATATTCACCTGATCTTCGCCTAGGAGGCGCGCGCGGCTCTTGCCGAAAGACATGGCGCCGCGTCCGCCGGAGGCCCCTTGCATCTGGCGCATGAAGTACGCCCAGAAGCCGATGAGGATCAAAATGGGGAAGGCCGAGATGAGCAGCTGCAGGAACACCGATTGCTGTTTCGGCGGCTCACCGCGGAATTTGACACCCTGCGACTGCATGAGGCCGATCAGCGCCGTATTGTTGGTCTCGGGGTTGTACGTGACGAAGGACTCGCCCGACGAACGCCGTTTACCCTCGATGATCTCGCCCTTGAGGGTGACCGAATCGACATTGTTGCTCTTCACTTCGGAGAGAAACTGCGAATAATCGATGGTGGCCGGCTGCCCCGTGCGCATGCCGAATTGGCTGAAAATGGCGAGCAGAATGACCGCCAATGCGACCCAGAGCAGAATTTGTTTCGTCAAATCGTTCAAGTTTCACCTACAGCCGCAACGTGAGGGGGAAAACCGACAAAATCCGAGCGGGCGCCCCCGAACTTACACCATCCCAAACTGGCGCGCCAACAGATAGATCTCAGGGCTGCGCGTTCGTGACGCCTTCGGCTTTTTGGTCACTACCCGCCCATAGCGGGTGCGGGTGTCCCTGATGATCTGATCGAAGCCCGCGCCTTGAAATAATTTCAACAGCAAATCGCCTCCTGGGGCCAGTACGCGATCCGCAAATTCCAAGGCCAACTCCGCTAAATGCATGGATCGGGGCTGATCAACCGAGTCTATGCCAGCCATGTTGGGGGCCATATCGGACAAAACAAGGTCCACCTTGTCGGCGCCGACGCACTGCAGAACCTGCTCCAAAACAGCCTCCTCGCGAAAGTCGCCCTGCACGAAATCGACGCCGGGTATGGCATCCATGGCCAGGACATCGGTCGCCACGATGCGACCCGTGCCGCCGATGATGCGCGCGGCGTACTGGCTCCAGCCGCCGGGCGCGGCCCCCAAGTCGACACAACGAATGCCGGGACGCAACAAGCGCTCGGTTTCCTGAATCTGCGCGAGCTTGAATACCGCGCGCGAGCGCCAGCCCTCTTTCTGCGCACGCTTGACGAACTCATCGTTGGCGTGTTCGGCGAGCCAACGAGCACTGCTTTTTGTACGCTTGGGCATTTTCCGGTTGCGACTATAATCTTAGCAATGGCACTTTCTGAGAAACAAAGAAAATATTTGCGCCGTCTCGCGCACCCCATGAACCCCATCGTCATGCTTGGAAACGCCGGCCTCACCGACGGCGTCGTGAATGAGCTGGACCGGGCCTTGACCGACCATGAGTTGGTCAAGGTAACCGCCCGGGTCGGCGCGCGCGAGGCGCGCAACGCGGCATTGGAGACGCTGGCCAGCCGTACGAGCGCCGAACTCGTGCAGCGGGTCGGCCACGTCGGTGTCTTCTACCGCCGCCGCGCCGACCTGCCGAAGATACTCATCCCCGATTAAGGATCCCGTCTCAAGTATTCCGCGGATCCAACGCACTCTGCCGCCAAACCAGCAGCAGCACCGCGGCGCAGGCCGTGAGGTACAGCACGGCTGAAATGCCGTGCCAAGCCCCGAAGCTTAAGCCCGCCACGGCGCCGGCGTGCGCCCGCGTCAACACCGGCTTCAAAACCCATTCATTGACTGCAAGGAGCGCCGCGGCGAGGTAAGCCCATCGGTATTTCGCTCTGCCGGGGAGCAGCGACGCGAGCAGCGCGACTGCGATCCCCACGTACGTCTCGATATCGAACAGTCTGGCCGCGAGGACGCCCGCCAGGTGCCGGTCGGCCTGCGCGTAGAACAGCGTGGGCGCCACCCACGCGGCCAGCGACCACAGGCTGCCGGCCCAGAGCACGAGCAGGACGCCGAACACTTTTCGAACCACGGCCACAGGCTTCGGGGTCACACGTACTTCACGGACACGATCTCGTAGCTGCGCGTGCCGCCGGGGGTGGTCACATCCACGACGTCGCCTTCGGACTTGCCGATCAACGCGCGGGCGATCGGCGATGACACCGACAGCAGGCCCTGCTTGATGTTCGCCTCGTCGTCGCCGACGAGCTGGTAGACGACTTTATTTCCGCCGTCCTGGCCTTCGAGCTCTATGGTCGCGCCGAATACCACCCGGCCGCTGGCGCTCAAGCGGGTGACGTCGATGACTTCGGAATTCGACAAGCGGTTCTCGATGTCGTTGATGCGCCCTTCGATGAAGCTCTGCTGTTCGCGCGCCGCGTGGTATTCGGCATTCTCGCTCAAATCGCCGTGGGCGCGCGCTTCCGCGATCGCCTTGATGACGTTCGGACGCGCCTCGCTCTTGAGCTGTTTCAACTCCACTCGCAACCGCTCGGCGCCGCGCAGAGTCATGGGGGTGCGCTTCACCACGTCGGCAGCTCTCTGTGAAGAGTCATGGGAGTGCGCTTCACGCCAACATTTCCTTGTGCAGATCCTGCAGTCGATTCACTTCAATGTCGCCCAGATGATCGAGCGCATCGCAGGTCGCGCGCGCTCCGGCCACTGTCGTGTAATAGGTTACCTTCCTGGCGACCGCCTCGCGCCGGATCGAGCGGGATTCGCGTACCGCTTGCTTGCCTTCGGTGGTATTGACGATCAGCGCCACCTCGTCGTTTTTTATCATATCGACGACGTGCGGGCGACCCTCCCGCACCTTGTTGACACGCCGGCAGGTCACTCCCGCCCCTTCCAGCACCGCAGCGGTGCCGCCGGTGGCGGCAATCTCGAAGCCGCGCTCGATCAGCATCTTCGCCAGCACCACCGCGCCGGGCTTGTCGCGGTCCCGCACGCTGATGAAGCAGAGCCCGTGCGTCGGCAGGATCACCCCGGAGGCGGCCTGCGCCTTGGCATAGGCCTCGCCGAAGGTGTGTCCCGTCCCCATCACCTCGCCGGTGGATTTCATTTCCGGGCCCAGGATGGGATCGGCCTCGGGGAACTTGACGAACGGAAACACGGCCTCCTTGACCGAGAAATAGGGCGGAATGCGCTCCGCGGTGCGCTGCTGCATGGCCAGCGTCTTACCCGTCATGACACGCGCCGCGACCTTGGCGAGCGGAATCCCGGTGGCCTTGGAAACGAACGGCACGGTGCGCGAAGCCCGCGGGTTGACCTCGAGGATGTAGATCACGCCGCTTTGGATCGCGAACTGAATATTCATCAAACCGACGACGTTGAGCGCCTTGGCAAGCTTGCGCGTCTGCGCCCGCAGCTCGTCCTGGGTTTCCTGCGACAAGCCGTTCGGCGGCAGCGAGCAGCTGGAGTCGCCCGAATGCACTCCGGCTTGCTCGATGTGCTCCATGATGCCGCCGATCAGTACGTCCTGGCCGTCGCTCACGGCGTCGACATCCACCTCGATGGCGAGATCCAGGAAGCGGTCCAACAGCACCGGGCTGTCGTTCGACACCTTCACGGCGTCGATCATGTACTGGCGAAGGTCATCCTCATTGAACACCACTTCCATCGCGCGCCCGCCGAGGACGTAGCTCGGCCGCACCACCAGCGGAAACCCGACCTCCCGCGCCAGCAGCACGGCCGAATCTTCGCTGCGCGCCGAGGCGTTGGCGGGTTGTTTGAGCTTGAGAGCCGTCACCAATTTTTGGAACCGCTCGCGGTCCTCGGCGACATCGATGCTGTCGGGAGTGGTGCCGATGATGGGCGCGCCCGCCGCAGCCAGCGCCCGCGACAGTTTCAGGGGCGTCTGCCCGCCGAACTGCACGATCACGCCTTCGGGCTTTTCCTTCTCGATGATCTCCATGACGTCTTCGAAGGTCAGGGGTTCGAAATACAGCCGGTCCGAGGTGTCGTAATCCGTCGAGACGGTCTCGGGGTTGCAGTTCACCATGAGAGTTTCGAAGCCGTCCTCGCGCAGCGCCATGGCGGCGTGCACACAGCAATAGTCGAATTCGATGCCCTGCCCGATGCGATTCGGTCCGCCGCCCAGGATCATGATCTTGCGGCGGGCGCTCGGATTCGCTTCGCACTCTTCTTCGTAGGTCGAATAGAGGTAGGCGGTGGAGGTTGCGAACTCCGCGGCGCATGTATCGACGCGTTTGTACACGGGGTGAAGCCCAAGCTTGCGGCGCCGGCTGCGAATCGTCGCTTCGTCGCGCGCCGTCAATTTCGCGATGCGCGAATCGGAGAAGCCCTTGCGCTTCAACGCCCTCAGGCGCGGCAGCTCGAGGCTTTCGAAGCCCTCGTTGACCAGGAGCGCCTCCTCGCGAAGTAGGTCCTCGATCTGCGCCAGGAACCAGGGATCGATCTTGGTCGCCTCGAACACCTGCCCGCGAGTCCATCCGGCGCGAAACGCATCGGCGACGAACAGGATCCGGTTCGGTCCCGGCCAGCGCAGCTCGTAGGCGAGCTTTTCGGCCGCCGCGTCGGTCAGCGGCAGGGTTACCTGCTCATTGAAGCCGTCGAATCCGGTCTCCAAGCTGCGCAGCGCCTTCTGCATCGATTCCTGAAACGTTCGGCCGATGGCCATTGCCTCGCCCACCGATTTCATTTGCGTGGTCAGGCGCGTGTTCGAGCCGGGAAATTTTTCGAACGTGAAGCGCGGAATCTTGGTGACGACGTAGTCGATGGTGGGCTCGAAGGAGGCCGGCGTCGCACCGCCGGTGATTTCGTTCCGAAGTTCATCGAGCGTGTACCCCACCGCGAGCTTGGCGGCGATCTTGGCGATCGGAAACCCCGTTGCCTTGGACGCCAGCGCCGAGGAGCGCGACACGCGCGGATTCATTTCGATGACCAGCACCCGGCCGTCCTCGGGATTGATCGCGAACTGGACGTTGGAGCCGCCGGTGTCCACACCGATCTTGCGCAGCACCGCGATCGAGGCATCGCGCAGCCGCTGGTACTCTCGATCGGTGAGGGTCTGCGCCGGCGCCACCGTGATGGAATCCCCCGTGTGCACCCCCATGGGATCGAGATTTTCGATCGAACAGACAATGATGCAATTGTCGAGCCGGTCGCGGACGACTTCCATTTCATATTCTTTCCAGCCGAGGACCGATTCTTCGAGCAGCACCTCGTTGGTGGGCGAGGCGTCGAGCCCGCGCGCGACGATGGCTTCGAATTCCTCGCGGTTGTACGCAATGCCCCCGCCGCTACCCCCCAAGGTGAAGGACGGGCGGATGACCGTGGGGAAACCGATTTCCGACTGCACCGCGAGCGCCTCCTCCATACTATGCGCAATCCGCGCACGGGCAGTGTCGAGGCCGATGTCGGCCATGGCTCGCCGGAATAGCTCGCGGTCCTCCGCCATGTCGATGGCGCGCTGCGATGCGCCGATCATCTGCACATTGAACTTCTCGAGCACTCCCTCACGCACGAGATCGAGCGCGGTATTGAGCGCGGTCTGACCGCCCATGGTGGGCAGCAAGGCGGTGGGGCGTTCCCTTTCGATGATGCGGGCGATGGTCCGCCAATTGATCGGCTCGATGTAGATGGCATCGGCGGTTTCCGGATCGGTCATGATCGTGGCTGGATTCGAGTTCACCAGCACGACCCGATAACCCTCTTCTTTCAGTGCCTTACACGCTTGAGCTCCAGAATAGTCGAACTCGCAGGCTTGACCGATGATGATGGGTCCCGCGCCGATGATGAGAATGCTTTCAAGATCGCTTCGCTTGGGCACTTAACTCTCGGCCGATTTCTGTTTGACGGGAGTGCGGCCGCGCGAATTGGCCTGCATGCGCTTCACCATCAAATACATGAAGTGTTCGAACAGCAGGCGCACATCGTGCGGGCCGGGGCTGGCCTCAGGATGTCCCTGAAAGCTGAACGCGGGACGGTCGGTGCGCGCGAGGCCTTGCAGAGAGCCGTCGAACAAGGAGCGATGGGTGGCGCGCAGGGTGGCAGGCAACGTCGACTCGTCGACCGCAAACCCATGATTCTGAGTCGAGATCAGCACCCGGCCGGAGTCGAGTTCGGACACCGGATGATTGGCGCCGTGGTGGCCGAATTTCATCTTCACGGTTTTCGCGCCGCTGGCCAACCCCAGCAATTGGTGGCCGAGGCAAATGCCGAACACCGGCAGATCGGTTTCGAGAAAGCGCGAGATCGCCGTAATTGCGTACTCACAGGGCTCGGGGTCCCCCGGACCGTTACTTAAGAAAATACCATCAGGATTCATTGCAAGTACTTGTTCTGCCGAAGTTTGTGCCGGGACAACCGTCATGCGGCAACCGTGCTCGGCGAGGATGCGCAAGATATTGCGCTTGATGCCGAAATCGTAGGCGACCACGTGCAGCCGGCTCTGCGGCCGCGGCGGCTTGCTCGTGGACTTCCACAGCAAGCCGTCGTTCCACTGGTAGATCTTCTTGGTCGACACCGCCTTTGCGAGGTCCATTCCCTTCAAGCCGGGAAATTTCTTCGCGGCGCGCACCGCCGCCGTCTCGTCGATGTTCTCGCCGGTCATGATGCATCCGGATTGCGCGCCCTTCTCGCGCAGCAGCCGCGTGAGCTTGCGGGTATCGATATCCGCAATCGCCACCACCCTGCAACGAAGCAGGAACTCGCTCAGCGACTCGGTGGCACGCCAGTTCGAATGCAGCAAGGGCAAATCGCGGATTACGAGGCCCGCGGCGTAGACCGCGCCCGATTCCAGGTCCTCCGGGGTCGCGCCGGTGTTGCCGACGTGAGGATAGGTGAGGGTGACAATCTGCCGGCAGTACGAAGGATCCGTCAGGATCTCCTGATACCCGGTCATCGCCGTATTGAAAACTACTTCACCCGTCGTGTTGCCTTTTGCGCCTACTGAGACGCCACGGAACACGGTGCCATCTTCGAGAGCTAGCACTGCAGGTGTCGACACTCCGGTTCCTCGCTTTGCGCTGCGGCGCGTTGGCGCAGATGCGCAAAGCGGGAGGCGCTCCTTCAGAACGTCCTCCCGCTTTATGGGTTAATTCGCGATCAGTTACCGGGCGCGAATATTAACGATGCCTGCGATGACTGTCCATGCCTCAGTCTACAGTCCGAGCACGTTCTGCATGGAATAGAGCCCGGGAGGTCGCCCCACCAGCCATTCGGACGCCCGCAAGGCGCCCCGAGCGAAGGTGATGCGATCGGTGGCACGATGCGTGATCTCGACCCGTTCCCCTGCCGCCGCAAAGGTCACCGTATGCTCGCCCACGGTATCCCCGGCGCGTTGCACCGAAAAGCCGATGCTGCCGGGCGCGCGCGCCGCCCCCTCGCCGCTTCGGTCGAAGGCCGCGATATCTCGTAAGGCTTGGCCGCGCGCGCCGGCCACGGCCTCTCCCAAGGCGAGCGCGGTGCCGGACGGGGCGTCGCGCTTCATGCGGTGGTGAGCCTCGAAGATTTCCACGTCATAGGCGGTGCCGAGCGCCACGGCCGCCAGGGTCACCAATTGGGCCACTACGCACATGCCAATGCTGGTATTGGGGGCGATCAGTACCGGCGTGCTACGCGACGCCCGCTCCAAGATCCCTCGGGTGGCAGCGTCGAAACCGGTAGCCCCGATCAGCAGCGGAACGCCGGCCGCGGCACAGGCCAACGCATGCGCACCGACCCCCGTGCTCACACTGAAATCGACCGCGACCGACGCGCCTCGAATCCCGAGCGAGGCATCCGCGGTGATCAACACCCCGCTCGGTGTGCCCTCGCCGGCCGCGTCCTGGCCGAGCCGAGGGCTCGTCGCCGAGGCGATGGCGCCGCTCAAGCGCAACGCCGGCGCATCCGCTTGCAACGCGCGTATCAACGCCTGCCCCATGCGCCCCGTGATGCCGAAGACTGCCAGGGCGTGCATCCGGGTTAAGCCTACTCGACCGCGCCGGTGAAGAATTTCTTGACGCCCTCGAAGAAGGAGCGCTCGCGCGGCTGGTGACTGCCCGCCTGCAGCGAGGCCTCGAATTTCTTCAACAGCTCGCGTTGCTCGGACCCAAGGCTCACGGGGGT
>Ga0066789_10000816_pt1 | contig 13247 bp, 4 predicted proteins | sample OrgsoiDNA2013049_FD_70960 | JGI IMG/M metagenome (GOLD analysis project Ga0066789, IMG submission 70960) | Permafrost soil microbial communities from the Arctic, to analyse light accelerated degradation of dissolved organic matter (DOM) -... | ecosystem: Environmental > Terrestrial > Soil >...
TACCCGCGATGCACCAGAAACGACCCGATCCGCCCGTCCCGCGGCACGTCACAGACATCGGGCTGCGATTGGGTCAAGGGTTGATCGGAACAAATGAGTTCGAGGTGATTCACTTTACCTTCGAGTTTTACGGCCACGGTATTTACCACGCGCTCGTGAACCCGAACAACCCCCTCGTGCGCCCCGTCTTGGCCTGCATGGTGCAAATGCAAGACTACGTGTTTTTCAGCATCGATGCGCGCAGCCACGGCGCAGCGACGTATTTTCGTTCACCACTCGAAGTGGCGAGGTTCGCCGCCAATTTCCCCCGCATCGAACGCTCAACGACCCCCGAGGAGCAGTACGCGAGGACGGTTAAGAGCTTTTCCCTTAAGCCTGAGCCGCCGGGCGTCATCTTAAATTGGGTGTGCCGCGATACCCTCGACGCCTTGGACCTTGACCACAATTGCCTTGAGATGATTCCGAGCCGCTGATGTGCTCTCTCATCATTCGGTGCCAGGCTCATTAGAAGTAGAACCTTGAAGCAAATTCGCCGCCCGAGTGTGCTGTACAGAGCCCATATGGTGGTAGCGAAGCGCAGTCTGTACGCTGCGATGCCCGGTCAGCGCCATCGCCTCGGCCAGCGGTACATTTTGTCGGCCCGCCTCAGTCATAAAGCCCGAGCGCAGCGAATGCACGGAAAAATCTCCCGTCAATCCCGCCAGCGCCACCCGTCGCTTGACGATGGCGCGAACCGCCTGAGGCTCGAGAAAGGGCTTCCCCCCGAGCGCACTCCCTCGCGCAAGAATTATAGGGCGAACGTCGTCTTTCCTGCGCCGGGTTTACCATCGATCAAGTGCAGCCGCGCCGGCCTCCGTACAGGGTCTCATCAAGTCCGGTTACTCCTGTTTTGACCGCATCAGTGGGTAATGTGCCATATCCATCCCGGCCTTAGGACTTTATCGGTGGATGATCAAAAAAGCCGCCGGGCTGCTCTTCGCATCGCGCCGTGAGAATTGGCCTACACGCATCAGCGTCCCCACGTACTTCGATCCGCGCCGAGTGCGAGTAAAGTAACCGAGCCTCCCGACTAAACGCATCGTCCTGCCTGGAGCTAGCTGACGTCGAGTAAAAATCAGCGGAACATTGAGTGACCGTACACGCATTAAAAGTGTTACTTGTTGAAGATTCTTCAGTGTTAGCTGAACGCATGGCTGAAACTTTGCGCCAGTTCCCCGAGATCGACCTTATCGGTACCATGGACTCAGAAGATGCGGCGCTGCTGGCGATTAGAAAGCGACGTGTGGATGTGGTGCTACTAGACCTACAACTCAAGCAAGGCTCGGGTTTTGGGGTGCTTCGCGCCATCGAATCGATGCAGCGGAGGCCGTGCGTGCTTGTATTGACCAACCACGATTCAGCCGAGCACGAACGCACCGCGGTTGCCCTCGGAGCGAGTTTTTTTCTTGACAAGGCCCGAGACTTCCAGCGTTTGCCGGAAATCCTGCAGCAAATCGTGCAGTCGGGAGGTGCGGCCTAATCTCGTTCGTGTGGATGGGCGCCGCGCGACGGATTTTGACGAACACAATCGACCTGCCGGACGACGCATTGCTGGATCGTCTGCAGCGCGCCGCATTTGCTTACTTCGACAGGTTTAACAATGCGGAAAACGGGCTGGTGGCAGATACATCGCGTCCCAACTCGCCGTGCAGCATCGCGGTGGTCGGTTTTGCACTCTCCTGTTACCCCATTGCGGTAAGGCGCGGCTGGCTGAGACGAAGAGCCGCCGCGCACCAGGTGCTCGCTACGCTGCAATTCTTTGCGGGCAGTGCGCAGAGCGAACAGCCCGACAAGACTGGCTATAAGGGCTTTTACTATCATTTTCTGGATATGCAGCACGGCCGGCGGGTGTGGCAGTGTGAACTATCGCTGATCGATACGGCCTTGCTGCTTGCGGGGATGCTCACTGCGGCGCTGTTTTTTGACGGAGAGGGGACGGAGATCGAACTGCGCGCCGTGGCGCACGCGCTTTATTCTCGAGTGGATTGGACCTGGGCCCTGAATGGCGGCGACACGCTGGCGCAAGGATGGCGCCCGGAAACCGGCTTTCTGCATTACGGATGGGAGGGCTACAACGAAGCCACGATTCTGTATGCGCTGGCAATTGGATCGCCGACGCATCCGCTGCCTGCGACCAGCTTTGCCAAATGGACATTCACCTACCAATGGGAAAACTTGCTCGGCATAGACACCTTGTACTCCGGGCCTCTGTTTACGCATTTGTTCTCGCATGCCTGGATTGATTTTAGAGGCATTCGTGATCAATTTATGCGCGGGGTCGACAGCGACTATTTCAATAACACGAAAAGTGCCATAGCCATTCAGCGCGAATATGCAGCGCGCAATCCCCATGGATTCATCGGCTATTGCCGCGACCTTTGGGGCATCACCGCGGGAGACGGACCCAGAAATCACGAGAAGGTCCTGACTCCGCGCGATCGACGGTTTTACGGCTATATGTCCCGCGGTGCGCCGTACGGGCCGGATGACGGCACATTGGCTCCCTGGGCCATGCTGGCGACGGTCCCATTTGAGGCCGCCGCCGCGCTTGCGGGCACCCGACATCTGTTGCGTCGCTATCCCGAGGTGTGTATCGAGGATCGCTTTTCCAGCGGCTTTAATCCGAATGAAGTCGAACGCGACGCACCGTGGCTGTCGGAAGGATGGTACGGGCTTGATCAAGGACTATTGGTCATGATGATCGAAAACTACCGCTCTGGCTTCATATGGGATCTCACGCGCGGCTCCTCGGTCATTCGGACGGGTCTTAGCCGCGCCGGTTTTAGCGGCGGGTGGTTAGACGATGCTCCCTGAAGAGCGCGATCCAGCGGCAGGCCATGGCCAAGCAGCTTTCCTCGAGAGAGTCCGCCCCAGCGATTGGCGCACTCCGCATGCTCGAGCGCTCTATGATTTGGTCATCGTCGGCGGCGGACCTGCGGGTCATGCGGCGGCAATAGCCGCTCGAGCGCTGGGGTTGAGTGTTGCCTTGATTGAGCGAGATCGGCTGGGCGGAAATTCCCTGAATAAAGGTTCGGTTCCGTCGAAAGCACTAGTGCGCAGCGGGCGCGCCTTGGAAGCGATCGTCAATAGTCAGGCCTTCGGCGCGTCGGCCGTCGGCGATCCGCTCGCCGATATAGGGTTAGTTATGCAACGCATGTGCAGGATTCGCACACGCATTGCAGAGCATTGGTCAGCCAAAGGGCTTGCGGCCACTGGCGTTGATGTATTTTTTGGCCGCGCCCGCTTCATGGATGAGACAAGTGTCGCTGTGGACGCGGCGCAGCTGCGCTTCAAGAAAGCGTTAGTGGCGACCGGCGCACAGCCGCGGCGTTCGGAAATAGCAGGTCTCGAGGACGTCGGACACCTGACAAGCGCCACATTGTTTCATCTGCAGAGTATGCCAAAACGCTTGGCGGTCATTGGCGGCGGACCTCTCGGCTGTGAGATGGCTCAGGCTTTTGCACACATGGGCAGCAAAGTGACCATTTTGCAGGACGAGCCGAAGTTTTTGCCGCAAGAAGAACGCGATGCCGCAGAGATTCTCTCGCTGTCATTAGCTCGCGCGGGCGTAGACACCCGTCTCAATACCCAAATCACGGCGGCAAGAAGAGCAAACGGCGAAAAGATAATCGACGCCAATAATGTAGGTGTCGAATATTCGATTGCGGTCGATGAAATTCTGCTCAGTATCGGTCGCGTGGCAAATACCGATGATTTGAATCTCGATGGCGCGGCGATCGACCGAACCGAGTGCGGAGACATCCGGGTCGATGACTATCTGCGCACCAGCAACGCCGATGTTTTCGCTGCCGGCGATGTATGCATGCCGCACAAATTCGCTAATATTGCCGAGGCGACCGGGCGCATGGCGGTGCACAACGCGTTTGGCGGCGAACCGCAGCGCCACGGCGCCTTGATCATTCCGAGGTGCACCTTTTGCGACCCGGAAATCGCGCACGTGGGAATGCACATATGGGATGCTCACCGCGAGCAAATTCCGGTAAAGACCTTTACTGTAATGATGCAGGACACCGACCGGGCCATCATCGATGGGCGCGACGACGGGTTCGTCAAGATTCACGTGAAAGACGGTAGCGACGAAATTATCGGCGCAACGATCGTGGCATCGCGAGCGAGTGAAATGATCAACGAGATTGCAGTCATTATGCATGGGAAAATTGGTATGCGCGCGCTCGCCACGGTGATGCACACCTATCCCGCGCAGTCGGATGCGATCCGAATGGCAGCACAGGCTTACGTCAAGTCCCTCAGGCTCCGTCGTCCGTAGCGGCCAGTTTGGTACGACCTACAATCTCAGCGTGAATCGGCAATGTGAGTTAGCATTTAAGGTCGGCTTTGCTCACATGTCGGTAAATGAGGTCGTCTTTGAAGTATTTCCGTTGGCTCAGCCTGCGGTCGGCGCCGTTGGAGAGGTCCGCTGAGCGCGACGACCGGGCACCTGCTGAGATCTTCAGCGTCGAACGGCTCGAACTATACGCCGAAAGCTTGGCGAGAGATCAGGAGGTATACCGGACAGGAAAGGCCGGAATATCGCTCCGCGGCCGCCTGCAGTCGAATGCGGTCACCCTCAATGCGGCTTTCCATGCGCTGATCACCGGAATCCGTAAGGGCGATGCCGTCACCCCAGCGGTCGCGTGGCTGGTGGACAATTTTTATATCGTCGATGAACACATCAAGGCGGTGCGGCGCGATTTGCCGCCCGGATTCTACAAACAGCTGCCGAAACTCTCGAACGGACCGTTGCGTGGCTATCCGCGAGTTTACGGGCTTGTCATAGGTTTGGTGGCGCACACCGACAACCGCTTTGAGTTGGACGTCTTGCAGCGCTACTGCCGCGCGTATCAGCGCATCCAGCCGTTAACGATCGGCGAGTTGTGGGCAGTCGCCATCACCTTGCGCGTGGTATTGATCGAAAACCTGCGCCGATTGGCGGCGGGATTCGTGTCGCGGCTCACCCTCCGTGAAAAAGCGGATGCCTTGGCGGATCAGTGTTTGGCGGACGCTGGTGCCGCTGACGGCTTGCCGCTGCGGGCCAGCGAAGCAAAACCGCTGGCGCAAGCGTTTGCCGCCCAGTTGTTTCAGCGTTTGCGCGATCACGATCCAAAGACTACGCCGATACTCACTTGGCTGCACCAGGCGCTGGCTTTGCAAGGCACCACGGCCGATGAAGTTGTCCACAGCGAACTGCAGCGCCAAGGCGCGGTAAATGTCAGCGTGCGCAATATCATCACCAGTCTGCGGTTGATATCGTCCGTAGATTGGGCCGTGTTTTTTGAAACCGTAAGTCCGGTGGACGCGCTGCTGCGCAGTGAGAGCGCCTACGGCGCCTTTGACTTCTCAACCCGCGACCTATATCGGCACGCCATAGAAGACCTAGCGCGCCGCTCACGCTACACAGAGCTCGAGGTCGCACGCCGCGCCTTGGATGCAGCGCAGCGTGCCAGAGTCGCTAGTCAAGCGGCTGTGCGGCCCGAGTCGACCAGGGAGCTTGAGGCCGGCTACTATCTAGTGAGCACGGGACGGGCGCCTTTTGAGCGCGAGTTAGGCTACCGCGTGCCGCTCAGCCAACGGGTGACGCGAGCCACGCGCGGTGCAGGAATCCACGGCTACGCTGGCGCGATATTGTTGCTAAGCGTTGCCTTGACCGGCGGATTCTTGATGACCGCGGGCTCATTTCGCGCAGGTGCCGGATGGGCGCAGGCGGCGATTACTCTACTCGCGCTGCTAGCGGCCTCCGATATCGGCATCGCGATGGTCAACCTGTGGGTGACGCATGTCTGCAGCGCGCGAGTGCTGCCGGGGCTCGAACTTAAAAACGGCGTGCCGGCGGAACTGCGCACGGTGATTGTGATGCCGATCCTGCTCACCTCGATAGCAGAGATCGAAGACAACCTTCGCAACTTGGAAGTTCATTTCCTGGCCACCCAAGACGGCGATATTCGATTTGCGCTGCTATCCGATTGGCTGGACGCCGAGAGCGAACACGCGGCGGGAGATGAGGAATTGCTGTCCGCGGCGCAACTGGGCATAGCCCGCTTGAACCGCAACTACGGATTACTCGATGACGGCGATCGCTTTTTGTTGCTACATCGCCGGCGCGTTTGGAACGATCGTCAAAATCGCTGGATGGGATGGGAGCGCAAGCGCGGCAAGCTGCACGAATTCAACTGTCTGCTGCGCGGATCGAAGCAAACAAGTTTCTTAGGACCTGGCAACCATCCGCCGATCGTACCCGCCGCCGTGCGCTACGTTATCACCTTGGATGCGGATACGCGGTTACCGCGAGGAGCAGCGCTCGCCCTCATCGGCAAAATGGCCCATCCCTTGAATGAGCCGGTTTTTGACCGCGCGACGCACCGGGTGACGGCCGGATACGGGATCCTGCAGCCCCGGGTGACACCGTCATTGCCCGTGGGGTATGAGGCATCGATATTTCAACGCATCTTCTCCGGACCGAGCGGCATCGACCCTTACGCGTTTGCGGTCTCCGATGTGTATCAGGACCTGTTCGGTGAAGGATCGTATAGCGGCAAAGGCATTTATGACGTGGCGGCGTTCGAGGCTGCGCTGACTAATCGCGTTGCTGAAAACCGTCTGCTCAGTCACGATCTTTTCGAGGGGATCTACGCGCGTTGCGGTCTTGCATCCGATGTAGAAGTCGTCGAGGAGTATCCATCGCGCTACGACGTCGCCACTGCGCGCCAGCACCGCTGGACACGCGGCGATTGGCAGCTCCTACCGTGGGTATTGGGGTGGGACAAGTCGATGACGAGTCTTGGGCGTTGGAAGATGTTCGATAACCTGCGCCGCTCCATGATTGCTCCCGGCATTTTTGTCGGATTGGGATTGTGCTGGGCGACATCGGCGCCCGTCGCCTGGAGCTATTTTTTTCTCGCGGCGATTGCTCTCCCCGTGCTGCTGCCATTTTTGACCAATTGGTTGCCGCGACTCACCGACCTTTGGAAGCGAGGCGCTCTGTATACCGCTCGCAAGGAAGCGGGGCAGGCCGGCTTGCTGATTCTTTCGCGGCTGGTGTTTCTTCCGGATCAGGCCCTGGCCACCTGCGACGCCATGGTCAGAACTCTGTATCGCTTGCTGATCTCGCGGCGCAATTTGCTGCAATGGACCACAAGCGCTCAATCGAAAATCACTGCCTCTCTCAGCTTGGGAGGCTTCTTTCGGCGCATGTGGCCGGGTTGGCTGCTGACGATGGCGCTGGCATTCGGCGTGGTCGTGGCCGCGCACGGGATGTCCTGGATCGCACTCGTTTGCGTCTCCGCTTGGTTTTTCGCACCGCTGATTGCACGCGGCGTTAGTGTGCCGGCCGAGAAAGTCGGCGGCGCCATGTTGAACGCGGACGAGGCGCGGACCCTGCGGCTCATGGCGCGTCAGACTTGGAGCTATTTCGATACCTTCGTCACCGCTGCCCAGAATTATCTGCCGCCGGATAATTTCCAGGAGATACCGGGGCCGGTGGTGGCGAATCGAACCTCGCCGACGAATCTCGGTTTGTACCTGCTATCGGTGGTCTCCGCGCGTGAGTTCGGATGGATTGGCACCGCGGGCGCCGTGGATCGTCTAGAAGCGACGCTGGCCACCCTCGACAAACTCGAGAGGTTTCGCGGCCACTTTTATAATTGGTATGACACCCGCGATTTAAGACCGCTGGAGCCCAAATATATTTCCACGGTGGACAGCGGCAATCTTGCAGGCCATTTGCTGACCCTCGAGGGCGCATGCCGCTCTTGGCTGAGTGTGCAGCTGCCGAAGCGCGTTCGCGTCGGCGGTGTATTGGACAGCCTCGACCGGTTGCAAGGCGTGGTCCGCGATCTAGCTGCCGATAACCGCCGCAGTTACGGGGTCTCGCCCCGGCAACTCGACAGTGCCATCGATGCCTTAAGACGCACCTTGAAATCGCAAAACGCGGCTTCGGTCGTCGCATGGGACGCGATCGACAAGGAGGCAGCCAATCTCTGCGACCTTTCCCAGGCGCTCAGCGATGAAACTGCGGCGGGTCTCGACGAGCCGCTGCTCGAATGGTCGCAAATGTTGCGCTCCAATGTTCTCGGTCACTGGCGCGACCTGCAAGCGACCGATGAACAAGGCAAGCAACTGGCCTCGCGCATCGATGTGCTGGCGGGGCGCGCTCGCACGCTCGCCCTAGCCATGGAGTTCGGCTTTTTGGTGCAGCCCGAGCGGCAGTTGTTGGCCATCGGATACCGCGTCGCCGATCGGGCACAAGACCCCAGTTGCTACGACCTGTTGGCGTCGGAAGCGCGGCTGGCGAGTTTCGTGGCGATTGCAAAGTCCGATCTGCCGATTCGCCATTGGTTCAGGCTCGGCCGCAGGCTGACGACGGTCGACAGCAGTTTCGCGCTGGTTTCATGGTCCGGTTCTATGTTCGAGTACCTGATGCCCATTCTGATAATGCGCGAGCCCGAGGGCAGCATGCTCGGCCAGACCTCGCGTATGGTGGTGAAGCGTCAAATCGAATACGGAAAAGAGCGCAGCCTGCCCTGGGGTGTCTCCGAATCCGCATTCAACGCGCGCGACCGGGAATTCACCTACCAGTACTCGAGCTTCGGCGTTCCCGGACTTGGATTACAGCGGGGTCTGGGCGATGAGGCGGTGGTGGCACCCTATGCCACGGGTCTTGCGGCGATGATTGATCCCAAAGCGGCATTGCGCAATTTCGAGCGTCTGCAGGCGCTCGGCGGACGCGGCCGATTCGGCTGGTACGACGCCCTCGACTTTACACCGACTCGATTGCCGGAAGGGGCGAGCGTAGTTGCGGTGCGCGCCTACATGGCACACCACCAAGGGATGGTCTTGGTCTCCATTGCGAATATTTTGCACAACGGTCTCATACGCTCATACTTTCACGCCAATTCATTGGTCCAGGCCACGGAATTGCTGCTGCAAGAAAAGACACCTCGCGAGGTGGATTTGGCGCGCTCCGGAATCGACGAAATGGAGTCGGCGCCCGCGCCACGCGAACTCACTGCCGTCATACCGCGTCGCTTCACGTCGCCGCATCACGCCGCGCCGCGCACGCATGTAATGTCGAACGGCAATTATTCCGTGATGCTCACGGCGGCTGGCTCCGGCTATAGCCGCTTGCGCGACATTGCCGTGACACGCTGGCGCGAGGACTCGACTTGCGACCCGTGGGGTAACTACGTTTTTCTGCGCGACGTGGTCAATGGTCGCGTCTGGTCTGCCGGCTACCAGCCCGCCGGAATCGAGCCCGATTCGTATGAGGTCGCCTTTTTCGAAGATCGCGCGGAAATCGTTAGGCGGGACGGCAGCCTGGTGACGTCGACCGAGATCCTGGTGTCCTCCGAATACGACGCAGAGGTCCGCCGAGTATCGCTGACCAACGAAGGAAATCGCATCAGAGAAATTGAGTTGACGACCTATGCCGAGGTCGTACTGGCGACGCCCGATGCCGATGCGGCCCATCCTGCATTCTCCAAGTTGTTCGTACAGACTGAATTCATCCCTGAGAGCGGCGCCTTGCTCGCCACTCGACGGCGTCGCGACCCCAGCGAGCCGCAGCTCTGGGTGGCTTTGGTCAGCGCGCTAGAGGGCGAAGCCGTCGGCGGCCTGCAATTCGAGACGGATCGGGCACGCTTTCTCGGACGCGGGCGCGACCTGCGCAATGCTGTGTCGATCATGGACGCTCAGCCGCTGTCAGGCACCGTCGGAACGGTACTCGATTGCGTGCTGTCTCTGCGTCGTCGCGTCCGAATACGTCCCGGAGAGACCGCGCGCGTGGCTTTTTGGACCGGCGTTTCGGAAACGCGGGCCGCCGCTATCGGGCTGGTGGACAAACATCGCGACATGGGGTCGTTCGATCGCGCAAAGACGCTGGCCTGGACGCAGGCGCAAGTACAGCTTCGCTATTTGGGCGTCGATTTTGACGAGGCGCACGATTTTCAGCGCGTTGCCAACCGCGTGCTGTACTCGGACTGCGCTTTGCGTGCCTCGCTGGAGATTCTCGAACACAACCAGTTGGGCCAGTCGGCGCTGTGGCCATGTGGAATTTCAGGCGATGTCCCGATCGTGCTCGTCAGGATTGACGCCGAACAAGACATTGAAATCGTCAAACAATTGTTGCGTGCCCAAGAATACTGGCGGCTGAAGCGGCTCGCCGTGGACCTCGTGATCCTGAATGACCTGCCGCCATCCTACACGTCGGCCTTGCAGCAGGCGCTGGAGTCGGCCATACGCACCTCGCAATTTCGGCGCGACGAGGACGGCAGCCATCGCGGATCAGTCTATGCGCTGCGCTCGGATCTAATCCCCACGCCGACCTTAAACCTACTGCAGACGGCGGCCCGCGCAATCTTCGTGGCCCGGCGCGGAAGCCTCAGCGATCAGCTGGCGAGGCTGCGGGAACCGCGACCTGAGGCGCGGCGCCGCCAACATAACATCGATGCAGTGTCGCGTTTCGACGCCTCTCGCGGCATGGCTATGGCGCCATTGGAATTCTTCAACGGTCTCGGCGGCTTTGCGGAATCGCCGCGCGAATACGTGGTGGTGCTGGACGAGAATCAATGGACTCCTGCACCGTGGAGCAACATCATCGCCAATCCGAGTTTTGGATTCATGGTTTCCTCGGACGGCGTGGGCAGTACTTGGTCGCTGAACGCGCAGCAAAATAGGCTGACGCCCTGGTCCAACGATCCGGTCGGCAATGCGCCGTCGGAAGCCATCTATATCCGTGACGATGAAAGCGGTGATTTGTGGAGCGCGACGCCGCTGCCGATTCGGCAGTCTGCCCATTCGTACGTCATTCGTCACGCTTTTGGCTACAGCCGATTCGAACATACCGCGCACGGGATTTCCCTGGACCTTCTGCAGTTCGTGCCGCGCAATGATTCGCTGAAGATTGCCCGTCTGAAGATCGTCAACCGCTCCGCCGAATCGCGGCAGCTGTCAGTGTCGCACTATTTGGAGTGGGTATTGGGCGCCCAGCGCAGCAAGACTGCAGCCTTTATCGTGACCGAAATCGATCCGAAAACGAAGGCGCTGTTGGCCCGTAATTCATGGAGCGCGGAATATCACTCGCAAATCGCGTTTATGGACATGGGGGGGCGGCAGCAGAGCTGCGGTGCGGACCGGGCCGAAATTTTGGGACGCCATGGCTCACTGGCGGAACCCGCCGCACTGTTGAATTCGCGGCCTTTGTCGAATCGAGTCGGCGCCGGATTAGATCCCTGCGGCGCAATGCAAACAAAGATCAGTCTGCGGCCGGATGAGGAAATCGAACTGACCTTCCTGCTGGGGGTCGCGGCGTCGCGCGAGGAGGTAGTCGCGTTGATCGAGCGCTATCGGGCCGAGGATCTCGATGCAGTTCTCAAAGAAGTATCGGACTTTTGGCGCGAGACCTTGGGCGTCGTCCAAGTGCAAACGCCTGATCGGTCCATGGACATTCTGCTCAACGGCTGGTTGTTGTATCAGACGCTCGTTTGCCGAGTCTGGGCTCGCGCCGGCTTCTATCAATCGAGCGGCGCGTACGGCTTTCGCGACCAATTGCAAGATGTGATGGCGCTTTGCGTCAGCGCGCCGTCGATTGCGCGTGAGCATATATTGCGGGCGGCGGGGCGTCAGTTTGTCGAAGGCGACGTCCAGCACTGGTGGCTACCGGCATCGGGCCAAGGAGTGAGGACTCGGGTTTCGGACGACCGAATATGGCTGCCGTTCGTGATCGCTCATTACGTCGAAGTGTCGCAGGATCTCGCCGTGCTGGAGGAGCAGGTGCCGTTCCTGGTCGGTGAACCTCTGGCGGCCGATGCTCACGAACGATTCGCCATGCCCGGTCCCGGAGCCTCCGCGACACTCTACGAGCATTGTATCCGCGCGCTTGACTCCAGCCTGACGATCGGCTCCCACGGGTTGCCGCTGTTTGGCGGCGGGGATTGGAATGACGGCATGAATCGCGTCGGTGTCCACGGGCGAGGCGAAAGCGTTTGGCTCGCTTGGTTCTTGCATTCGACATTGATGCGCTTTGCCCCCTTTGCCGAGCAGCGCGGCGACGCCTCGAGCGCGACGCAATGGCGCAAGCACGCGTTCGCCCTACAGAAAGCGGTTGAACGCGAGGCTTGGGATGGCGACTGGTATCGGCGGGGCTACTTCGATGACGGCACGCCGCTCGGATCGGTCTCCAATGACGAATGCCGGATAGATTCCATCGCACAATCATGGGGCGTCATTTCCGGTGCTGCAGACGTCGCTCGCAGCGTGCGTGCCATGGCAGCCGTCGACTCTCAGCTGGTGAGCCGCAGCGAAGGTTTGGTGCATTTGTTCACGCCGCCCTTCGATCATACAACCCATGATCCCGGGTACATCAAAGCCTATCCGCCCGGGCTGCGCGAAAATGGTGGGCAATATACGCATGCTGCCATATGGTCCGTATTAGCGTTTGCTCTCATGGGCGACGGCGATCGTGCCGCCGAACTGTTCTCGTTGGTCAATCCCATCAATCATGCAAGCACTCGAGCGGGAATTTACCGCTACAAGGTGGAACCCTACGTTGTCTGCGCCGACGTGTACTCGGCGACGTCTCACATCGGCCGCGGCGGATGGACCTGGTATACGGGGTCGGCCGCGTGGATGTATCGGACGGGGCTCGAGACCATCCTGGGCGCCCACATCCGCGGCGATGTCTTGTGGATCGATCCCTGTATTCCGCGTGCCTGGTCCGGTTTTGAGTTGAGCTATCACAAGGGGGCGTCGCGTTACCGCATCACGGTGGAGAACCCGCATGCAGTAAGTCGGGGAATCTTGAAGGCCTCCTTGGATGGCGAGGAGATTGCCGTGAGTCCTTGCGAGATCACGCTGGCCGATGACGGACGCAATCATGTGGCACATGTGATTTTAGGCCCGCCAGTAAGATTCTTGTAAAAACCTGCCATAGTGGCAATGGACTCGCCATAAGTAATTGAATTACGTTACTCGATGAAATCTGAAACATAGGCACGCAGAAGCATGGGACTTCGTTTGTAATCTCTTGTTCTGATGGGCACATGGTGTAGCTGTGGCATGTTTTTACAAGAATCTTGCGGCGGAGCCTAGGTGTCTCCCGTAGAGTACGCGGGCGAGGACCTAAGATCGAGACCAGAATCAACGCCTTCATTAGTCTGCCGCGCCGCCGCCGAGCCCGGTCGGGAGCGTAGAGCATC
>Ga0066789_10000818_pt1 | contig 13230 bp, 10 predicted proteins | sample OrgsoiDNA2013049_FD_70960 | JGI IMG/M metagenome (GOLD analysis project Ga0066789, IMG submission 70960) | Permafrost soil microbial communities from the Arctic, to analyse light accelerated degradation of dissolved organic matter (DOM) -... | ecosystem: Environmental > Terrestrial > Soil >...
TCTCGCGTGCATCGGCGGTTTCGAGGCGATGGCGAACCAGCTGGCCGATGACTATCGGATCGGCGAATTGACGCGCCGCCTGGGGCTGCGCACCGTGCTCTCCGAGGTCGTGGTCCAAACCTGCGTCGATGAGCGCAGCCTCGGCGACCTGCTTCGTCACGAGGTGCGCTGGCTGCGCACGATTCGCGCGGTCCGGCCGGCCGGCTACGGATTTTCATTCATCACGTTCGGCCTGCCGGTTGCCGCCCTGGGCACATTGCTTGCCGGCGGCGCCCGGCCGGCGGCGATCTTGTTGGGCGCCACCGCGCTGGCGAGGATCCTCCTGCATGGTACCGTGCGCGGTCCGAACTCGGCGCTTTGGCACCTGTTGGTGCTGCCGCTCAGGGATGGGCTCGGCCTGGCTCTCTGGGCCTGGGGTTTCGTCGGACGTAGCGTGCACTGGCGAAACGATCGCTACCGGATCATAGGCGATGGATCTGTTCACCCCCCTTTTAAGGATTTGGCGCAATGAGAACCCTATTTTTGCACCCGCCGTCATTCGACGGCTTCGACGGCGGGGCCGGTGCCCGCTACCAGATGAAGCGCGAAGTACGCTCGTTCTGGTATCCCACGTGGCTGGCGCAGCCGGCGGCTCTGGTGGAGGGCTCAAAATTGATCGATGCCCCGCCGCACCGCCTCTCGTTCGAGGACATCGTTCCCGAATTCAAGAATAGGGACCTGGTGGTGATGCACACCTCCACTCCGTCCTTCAAGTCGGACGCGCGGACGGCCGAGATGATCAAAGCGATCAACCCGAGCGTCAAAATCGGCTTCATCGGCGCCAAGGTGGCGGTCGAGCCCGAGAAGAGCCTCATCGCCGGAAGCGCGGTGGATTTCGTGGCGCGCAACGAATTCGACTTCACCGTCAAGGAGGTCGCCGACGGCACCCCGTGGAGCGACATCAAGGGTCTTTCCTACCGAAACCGCGAGGGCGTGATCGTTCACAACGAGAACCGCGAAGTTCTCGAGAACATGGATTCGCTTCCCTGGGTGACGCCGGTCTACAAGCGCGATCTTGAGATCGAGAGATACTTCGGCGGCTATCTGCTGCATCCCTACATCTCGTTTTATACGGGACGCGGATGCAAATCGCGCTGCACCTTCTGCCTGTGGCCGCAGACGGTGGGCGGGCATCGCTACCGGGTGCGCTCGGTGGAACATGTCGTGGCCGAAATGAAGTGGGCCAAGAGCGCCTTCCCTCAGGTCAAGGAATTCTTCTTCGACGACGACACGCTCACCGACAATCTGCCGCGGGTCGAAGCGCTCGCGCGCGAGCTGGGCAAGCTCGGCGTCACGTGGTCCTGCAACGCCAAGGCCAACGTGCCGCGCAAGACGCTCGAGATCATGAAGGAGAACGGCCTGCGCCTGCTGCTGGTCGGCTACGAGTCCGGCAATCAGCAGATCTTGTTCAACATCAAGAAGGGCATGCGCGTCGAGTTCGCCCGCCGCTTCACCAAGGACTGCCACGAGCTCGGCATCGTGATCCACGGCACGTTCATATTGGGGCTGCCGGGCGAGACCAAGCAGACGATTCAGCAGACCCTGGATTTCGCCAAGGAGATCAATCCGCACACGATTCAGGTCTCGCTGGCGGCACCCTATCCGGGCACCTATCTCTACCGGCAGGCGAAGGAAAACGGCTGGCTCTACAATGAGGAGATCGATCTGCTGACCCAGGAAGGCACGCAGATCGCGCCGCTCAATTATCCGCACCTCAGCCACACCGAGATCTTCGATTCGGTCGAGGACTTCTACAAGAAATTCTATTTCCGTCCCTCCAAGATCGCCTCGATCGTGGCGGAGATGGTCGCGAGCCCGGACATGATGAAGCGGCGGCTGCGCGAAGGTGTGGAGTTCTTCCGCTTCCTGCGCACCCGGCGGGACGCTGCTTGAAGCGGCTGATCGTCACCGCGGACGATTTCGGCGCCGCCCTCGAAGTCAACGAGGCCGTTGAGGCGGCGCATCGCGGCGGCATTCTCACCGCGGCGAGCCTGATGGTGTCGGCGCCGGCGGCAGACGACGCCATCGCCCGCGCGCGGCGCAATCCCTCCCTGCGGGTCGGCTTGCATCTGGTGCTGGCCGAGGGCCGGCCGCTGCTGCCCGCCTCCGCGGTAAGACATCTGGTGGATGCAGGAGGCATGTTTCGCACCGATATGGCGGCCCTCGGAGCGGTCATCGCCTTCAGCAGGCAGGCGCGGCGCGAGCTTGCGGCCGAAATCACCGCCCAGTTCGCGGCGTTCCGCGCCACGGGCCTGCCCCTCGATCATTGCAACGCTCACAAGCATTTCCATCTGCATCCGGTGATCGGACGACTGATGGCCGAGATCGGTGGCCGCTTCGGCCTGCGGGCGGCTCGCGTGCCGTCCGAGCCTGCGGCGGTGCTGCGCAAGATCGAGCCGCGGACCCGATGGGCGCCCGAAGCGTTCACGGCGCCCTTGACGTTGCTGCTGCGCCGCCGCTGTCGCGCCGCCGGCCTGCTCGCGCCCGATCGCGTCTTTGGGCTGCGCTGGTCCGGACAGTTCGCCAAGGATCGCCTGCTCAGTCTGCTGCGCAATCTGCCGGACGGCCTCACGGAAATATATCTTCATCCGGCCACCGGCTCCTTCGCCGGCGCCGCGCCCGGTTATCGGCATCGCGAAGAATTCGAGGCGCTGACGGATCCGCAAATCATTTCCGCGTCCCGCGAACCGTCGCTGCGGCTCGGCGGATTCAGCGATTTTCTGTGCGGCGAACCGGCGCCGGTGGATCAGGGGGGGCGGCTGGCGGCGATGCCCTACGGAGGTGCAATGCCATGAGTTCGTCCCTGCCGGCATTTTCCGAATCTTCCGCCGCGCTTGGGCCCTCACCCGATGGGCCGATCCGCTTCGGCAGCGATGCGCACAAGGCGCTGTTCTGCCGAACGCTCCTCGACACCCACGATCCCTACAAGCCGGCGGTGATCGATTGGCCCAAGCTCGAATCGGACGCCCGGGATCGACTGGTGAGCCTGCCGATCTGGGATGTCGCGGTGCAAACGGAGGGGCGCGCGCGCCTCAACGTCGCCGCCTACGCCGCAACCACGGCCGATCCGCTGTTGCGTCAAGCGATCGAGCTCAACGCCTTCGAGGAGGGCCGCCACAAACTGGTGCTCTCCAATCTCGTGGCGGCGTACGGAATCGCGCTCGCGCCCGAGCCGCCCTACACGGTGCAGGGCGACCCGGAGTGGGCCTTCATGGTCACCGGGTACAGCGAGTGCATCGACAGCTTCTTCGCCTTCGGCCTGTTCGAGACGGCCAAGCGCTCCGGATTCTTTCCGGAATCGCTGGTCGACACATTCGAGCCGGTCATCCGGGAAGAAGGACGCCATATCTTGTTCTTCGTCAACTGGGCCGCGTGGCATCGGCGCACCATGCCGTTTTGGCGAAGGCCTTTCTTCGAGCTCAAGGTGCTGGCGGTGTGGCTGTTTCTCATCTGGGAGCGCATCGGCATCGCGCGCGACGTGGGAAGCGGCGTGCAGGACAACAATTTCACCGTGACCGGAGCGAAGACTCTCGGCAACGACATCAACGTCCCCGAACTGATCGATCTCTGCCTGTCGGAAAACACGCGACGCATGAGTGGTTACGATCGGCGCTTGCTGCGGCCGTTCGCGATGCCTGCGCTGGCGAGACTGGCGCGCCGTTTCATGCGATCGAGAAAGGCGAACGCCGGGGCAACCGCCGCCTAACCTCGCCGGCATTGCGTGAAATTCCGAATAGCAATCATTGCCGCTCTGGGGCTCGCCCTGGCCCTGTACCTCGTCAAGTACGTCGGCCTGGGTGCCGTGTTCGCGGCAGCCGTCGCGGTCGGATGGGGCGGCTTTGCGGTCCTGTGCCTGTACGCGTTGGCATTGTTCGTGCTGCTGGGAACCGCCTGGTACGTGCTGCAGCCCAAATCGTCCCGGATTGGGCCGGGGATTTTCATCTGGGCACGGATGGTCCGGGATGCGACCTCGGAAGTGCTGCCGTTTTCGCAGATCGGCGGAATGGTGTTCGGTGCGCGCGTGGCAATTCTGCATGGCGTTTCGCCGCCGCTCGGCTCTGCTTCGATGGTCGTCGATGTGACCACCGAAATGCTGGCGCAGATCGCCTATATCGCGCTCGGCCTCGTGATCTTGAGCGCGCACGCGCCGCGCACGCCTTTCACGACGTCGTTGACCACGGTTGTCGTGATCGGCCTTTCGGTGGCGGCGCTCGCCGGCGGATTGTTTCTCGCTTTGCAGCGCTTCGGCCATCGGCTCACGGAAAAGCTCGCCGCGCGGCTGCTGCCTCGAGCGGTGGCGACCACCGCGGCGGTCGGCGCGGCGCTTGATGCGATCTATGACTCGCCCGTACGCGTTGGATTTTCCGCAGCGCTGCATCTGACCGCATGGATCGCGAGCGCGCTCGGCACCTGGATCGCCTTTCGCCTAATCGGGGTGCGCGTCGATCTCGCATCGGTCATGGCGATCGAAAGCCTGGTCTACGCCACACGAAGCGCCGCGGCTTTCATCCCCAATGCGCTCGGCGTGCAGGAAGCCGCCTATGCGGTGCTCGCGCCGATGTTCGGCATCGGGGCGGAATTCGGACTTGCCGTGTCGCTGCTGAAAAGGGCGCGCGACATCGCGCTCGGAGTGCCCATCCTGCTGATCTGGCAGGGAGTCGAAGGCCGGCGCGCGCTCGCGGGCGGCTCCCGTCTCTAGGGTTCGCAACGGATCTAGGTTTCGCGCAGCAGTCCGTGCTCGCGAAACCAGCGCAGCGCGTCCTCGAACGCCTCGGCCGGCGGGCGCCAGCGATAGCCCAATTCTCTCACCGCCTTGGCGCTCGAAAAGAACATGCGCTTGCGCGCCAGGCGCACGCCTTCCAAGGTAATTCGACCGCTGCGCCCCGACACCCGGGTCCACGCTTCAGCCAAATAAGCGATCGGCAGGACCGCCGCATAGGGCAGGCGCACGCGTGGCGGCTTGCGTCCCGCCAGCTTCGCGATGTTCGCCAGTATTTCCCTCAAGGTCATGTCTTCCCCGCCCAAGATGTAGCGTTCCCCGCTGCGGCCGCGGTGATACGCGAGGAGATGCCCCGCCGCCACATCGTCGACATGCACGATGTTGAGCCCCGTATCCACGTACGCCGGCATGCGGCCGGCCGCCGCATCCCGCACCAGCCGGCCAGTGGGCGTGGGCTTGATGTCGCCCGGACCGACCGGGGTCGAGGGATTGACGATGACCACCGGCTGACCCGCCCGCGCGGCCTCGACCGCCACCTGCTCGGCAAGAAACTTCGAGCGCTTGTAGTGGCCGATCATCGCCTCGAGCGACACCGGTGTTTGTTCGTCGCCCGGCGAGCCGTCGCCCGGTATCCCCATGGTCGCGACGCTGCTGGTGTACACCGTTCGTTCAACGCCCGCCTGGCGCGCGGCCAGCAGAATGTTGCGTGTGCCCTCGACATTGGTCGAATACAATTGCCGCGGATCGGGTGCCCCGAGACGGTAGTCCGCCGCCACGTGAAACAGCGCGCCGCAGCCGGCCAGCGCGCGATCGAGCGACGGCCGGTCGCGCAGGTCGCCCTCCGCGATCTCGACCGGGAGATGCCGCAGATTGCCGCGGTCCGAGCCGCCGCGCACCAACGCCCGAACCTGCCAGCCTTCGTTCAGCAAGGCTCTGGCGACCGCCGCACCCACGAAACCCGTTGCCCCGGTGACGAGCGCGCGCATGCGGCCTATGCGCCCGACGCGGCGACGACGATGGGCGCCGCCAGCGCGCCGGCGACCGCTTCGAGGGAATGGATCGCGACTCGATACCGCCGGGCCAGCCGCATCAGCGGCGCGATATCGGCCGGCGCCATCAGCAGCGCCAGGATGAGCCGCCAAATCTGCACCTGGCCCGCGCGGCTCGCCGCCACCACGGCGCGTGGCAGCGCATCGCCGGCCGTGTCCGCGATCACGCGGACCGCAATGAAGGGCAGGCCGCGACCTGCGGCCGCCTGCGCCACGGCCGCGCTTTCCATGTCGACGGCGGCGGCGCCGGTCGCTCGATAGGCGTCATTCTTGGCCGCGACGGTGTCGATGGCGTTCACGCTGGTGAGAAGCGTGCCGGCGGCCACCGGCCTCTCGGCCGCGACCAATGCGGCCAACGGGTCGCGCCAATGCGACGCGGTGCGGAAGCGGGTCCCGTCCGAAGCGAGGACCTCGTCTGGCAGGCAGACGGTTCCGGCCGCGAGATTCGGATCAAGAGCTCCGGCCATGCCCCAGCTGACGAGCGCGGTCGCTCCGGCTTCGATCAGATCGCGGGCTGCGCGGCCGGCCGCGGCGCAACCGATCCCGCTCACCGCCAGCAGCGTGCCGTTGGCGAGGACCGGGCGCGCACCGCCCCGCACCGCGGGACCGAGGGCGCGCGCCTCCGCAGCCAGCGCCGCGACGACGCCCGCCGCATTCAATGCGCGGTTCCGGCCCGGGTCAGGGTTCGGAAGGCCGCGAGGGCCCACAGCGGGAAATAGTGGCTGTATCCGTGATACTTCAAATAGAAGACCCGCGGGAAGCCGGGCGCATTGAAGTGGGAGTCGCTCCACAGTCCGTCAGGCTGCTGCGTGCGAATCAGATGATCGATGCCTCTTTGCACCGCCGCCGACCCCGCCTCGCCCGAGGCGAGCAGCGCCAGCAGCGCCCACGCGGTGTGATACGGCGTGCTCGCGGCCCGGACATCCGGCGGCAAATCCTTCAAGTAGCTGTCGTTGCTTTCGCCCCAACCGCCGTCGGCATTCTGCCGGGCCCGCAGCCAGGCGACCGCGCGGCGCACGGCGGCATCCTGCGCCCCAATGCCTGCCTGCGCGAAGGCGGTCAGCACCGACCAGGTGCCGTAGATGTAGTTGGTTCCCCAGCGGCCGAACCACGAGCCGCCCGGCTCCTGGCTGGCGCGCAGATACGCGAGCGCTCGTTTCAATGCCCGACCGTCCTCGCGACGGCCGATGCGCGCCAGGACCGTCGCCACCCGCGCCGTCACATCGCTGGTCGGGGGATCGAGCAGCGCGCCGTGATCCGCGAAAGGAATTTTATTGAGGTAATGCGAGGTGTTGTCCGCGTCGAACGCCGCGAATCCGCCGTCGGCGCTCTGCATGCCCACCAACCAATCGAGCGCCCGGCTCACGCTCTCGGAATAGTCCGCCGAATTGGGCGCCTGGTGCATGGACCACGCGACCACGGCGGTGTCGTCCAAATCCGGGTAATAGCCGTTCGCGAATTGGAATGCCCAGCCGCCGCCGCGCAATCCCGGACGGTTGGCCTGCCAGTCGCCCGGCTCATCGAGGAGCTGTTCGGTCTGCAGCCAATCGAGCGCACGCGTCGCCGCGGCAAGCGACGTGGGGCATCCGATCGCCTGCATCGCGTGGGTGGCCAGCGCGGTATCCCAGACCGGCGACACGCACGGCTGGCAATAGACGCCGGACGGCCCGTCGACGAGAAGCTTTTGCAAGGCGCGCTTGGCCGTGACGCGCCGCGGATCATCCGCCGCGTAACCAAGGATCACCATGGCTTCCAGGGCGTTGACCATCGCGGGAAAGATGGCGCCGAGCCCGTCCTCGCCGTTGAGCCGGTCGAGCATCCACTGTTCCGCCTGCCGGGTCGCACGCGCCCGCACGGCTTTGGGAATCAGCGGGTCGAACCTGCGCGCGAGCCGGTCCATCACCAAGAGGAGTCTGCCGAGCCAGCCGCCCTGCTGCAGGCTGTCATGAAAGTAGTCCCGCTCGAGTTCCGGCGGATTGGTAAACAGCTCGCGAATGTGCACATTGCGCGGATTCTTGGCGAGCGGCTTGCGCGTGCACAGAATGAACAGCGGCACCATCACGACGCGCGACCAGTACGACACCTTGTCAAGGTGGAAGAAGAACCATCGCGGCAGCAGCATGATCTCGACCGGAATGTAAGGCACGCCGCGCCAGGGAAGTTCGCCGAACAGCGCCAAGGCAATCCGGGTAAACACGTTCGCCCGCGCCGCGCCGCCGCGCTCCAGAATCGCGGCGCGCGCCCGGACCATGTGCGGGGCCTGCGGGTCGTCGCCCGCGAGCTTGAGCGCGTAGTAGGCCTTGACGGTGCCGCTTATGTTGAAGCCGCCGCCGTGATACAGCGGCCAGCCGCCATGCTCGGCCTGATGAGTTCGCAAATAGGCGGCGATCCTGCCTTCGAGCGGCACGTCGATCTCGTCCAGGAAGTGCATCATCATGATGTACTCGGCGGGAATCGTGCAGTCCGCCTCGAGCTCGAACAGCCAATATCCCTGCGCGCTCTGGCGCGCGATCAGCGCGTCGCGCGCCGCGGCGAGCGCACGATCCAGCATGGTTGAAACCGTCTTGGTCAGCGTCACCGACACGAGATCCCCGCGCGCGAGCGGTGCCGTGCCCGGTGCGGGTGCCGCTGCGGGCTTCTGCGCGATGCGGCTCATGTCCCGGAACTCCCATAGCGGCGGGCGGGTTCGGATTGATCCTGCGGTCGGGTCGCTTCGGCGAGCGCCGCGAGCGGCAGACCGCGCGCGGCCTGGGCGAACAGACGCCGCAACAGCCAATCGTTGCGCACCGATAGATCCGTCAGAAGACGCGTCATGGTCACTGCGGACCGCGAGATTTTCACTTGCATGCCTGAGGTGAAGCCCGGATTCCTGGCTATCTTCTGCAGCGTCAAAACCGCGAGACCGATGGCCCACAGGCAGAAGCGGCGTATCCCGGCCTCGGTGCCTGGAATGAGCAGGGTGTAATCCAGCGCATTGCGCAGGTGAGCATGCGCCACCCCGATCAGCTTGCGCATGCCGTCATCGAAACGCGCATCGCGGGACCCGCTCGACAGCCGCGCCAGATCGATGCCGTGCGGAGTAAACACCTCCTGCGGCAACCAACACGCGCCGCGCTTGCGGTCCTCCCACACGTCCTTGAGGATATTCGTCATCTGCAGGCCCTGCGCGAAGGACACGGAGCGGCGCTGCAGTTCGCCGCGATTGCGGTTGATGTCCGCGGAATATTCGCAAAACAGCTCGGTCAGCATCTCGCCCACCACGCCGGCGACGTAGTAGCAGTACTCGTCCAGGTCCGTGCTGCGCGACAAGCCGGACAGGCCGGTGGTGGATTGAAATCGGGGCATGCCGTAGCACATCTGATCGACACAGCGCTGTATCGCGGCCCGCTGCGGCGCGCTCAGGGATGCGGTCACATTGAGCACGCGCACCATGTTGCTGATCAGGTCCCGTTCGGTGGGCAAGGTGCGATCGGATAGCCGGGTCTCGACCTCGGCCGCCAGCCGCGCCGGCTCACCGCGGCCGCCGACCACCGCCTTGAAGCGGTCGAGGAACGCGAGCGTCTCCGCGGGCGACAGCGCCGGTTCGTCCTCGATCGTATCGGCGATTCGGCACAACAGATAGGCATTGGTCACCGCGACGCGCAACGCGTCCGGCAGCTGCGGAATCGTCAACGCGAACGTGCGCGATACGTGCGGCAGGATCTCGTCTTGGTAACGCTTATCGGAAATGCCGGAATCCATACAGGCAGTATCTCGGAAAACATGGGGATGGCAACAAGGCCTTGTCGCAATTATGCCACAGCCGCTGCGGTCGTTGCCCGTGACGGGCCGCGGCAGTATAAACTCGCGCGAATGACCGCGCCAGCCGCCCATTATCCGCTGCTTGACTCCATAAAGCTCCCGGAAGACCTGCGCCGGCTGCCGCCGGCCAAATTACCGGTATTGGCCGAGGAGCTGCGCCAGTTCCTGATCCAAAGCGTCAGCACCCGCGGCGGCCATTTCGCCGCCGGCTTGGGCACGGTCGAACTGACGGTTGCGCTGCATTACATATTCAATACGCCCTACGACCGCCTGGTCTGGGACGTGGGGCACCAGGCCTATCCGCACAAGGTGCTCACCGGGCGCCGGGATCAGCTGCATACCATCAAACAAGCGGGCGGCCTCGCCCCCTTCCCGGCGCGCAGCGAGAGCGAGTACGACACCTTCGGCGTGGGGCACTCCAGCACCTCGATCAGCGCGGCGCTGGGGATGGCCGTTGCGGCCGCCAAGCGCGGCGAGGACCGGCGCGCGGTGGCGATCATCGGCGACGGCGCGCTCACGGCGGGCATGGCGTTCGAAGCACTCAATCACGCCGGTTCGACGCCGGCGGATCTGCTGATCATCCTCAACGACAATGACATGTCGATATCGGAGAACGTGGGCGCACTGTCCAATTATCTCGCCCGCGCGCTGTCGGGCCGCACGTATGCGCACCTGCGCGAGGGCGGCAAAAAGGTCTTGCGTCAGATGCCCACGGTGTGGGAGCTGGCGCGCCGCTCGGAAGAGCATCTGAAGGGCATGGTGCTGCCCGGCACGCTGTTTGAGGAAATGGGCTTCAATTACATCGGACCGATCGACGGTCATGACATCAAGGCGCTCATCACCACCCTGGGGAACGTGAAAAAGCTGCGGGGACCGCAATTTCTTCACGTGGTCACCCGCAAGGGCAAGGGCTACGCGCCGGCGGAGGCCGATCCGATCAAGTGGCACGGTCCCGGACCGTTCGATCCGGCGAGCGGCAAGATTTTCAAGGAAGTGAGCTCGGGGCCGAGCTACTCGCAGATCTTCGGGCAATGGCTGTGCGACATGGCGGAGCGAGATCCGAAGATCATCGGAATCACGCCGGCGATGCGCGAAGGCTCGGGTCTGGTCGAGTACTCGAAGCGATTCCCGGACCGCTATTTCGATGTCGCGATCGCCGAACAGCATGCGGTCACCTTCGCGGCCGGCCTCGCCACCGAAGGCTTCAAGCCGGTGGTTGCGATTTATTCGACGTTCCTGCAGCGCGCCTACGATCAGCTGATCCACGACGTCGCTCTGCAAAATCTGCCGGTGGTGTTCGCACTGGACCGTGCCGGCCTGGTCGGCAGCGACGGCGCGACCCACCAGGGCAGCTACGACTTGAGCTTCCTGCGCTGCATTCCCAACATGGTGATCATGGCGCCGGCGGACGAGAACGAATGCCGCCAGATGCTGTATACCGGGACCACCTTGTCCTCGCCCTCGGCGGTTCGCTATCCGCGCGGCACCGGGCCCGGTGTACCGATCTCCGCCGAGATGACGGCGCTACCGGTAGGGCGCGCGCAACTGAAGCGCGAGGGACGAAGCGGCCTTGCGATCCTCGCGTTTGGCGCCCTGGTCGAACCGGCGCGCAAGATCGCAGAGCGGCTCGACGCCACGCTCGTCAACATGCGCTTCGTCAAGCCGCTGGATGAGGAACTCATCATCGACATCGCGGCGCGCCACCGCGCGATCGTGACGATCGAAGAGAATGCGATCATGGGCGGCGCGGGCTCCGGCGTCGGCGAGGTGCTCGCCGCCCACGGTTCACTGCTGCCCGTACTGCATATCGGCATACCGGATCGCTTCATCGAACACGGTACCCGGGAGAACTGCCTCGCGGAGGCGGGACTCGATCTGGCCAGCATCGGCTCGAGCGTCGAGGACTGGTGGGCGCTGCAGACGCCGGAGAGGATCCGCACGGTCCGGAGCGTGTGACGCCGATCTCGGCTCGTCCCGACCCCGCGGTGCTGAGCCGCCTCTATCTCAGCGCCGTGTTGCCGTGTTTGACCGACTTGGCGGAACAAGACGGCACCGTCGTTGATGAACTTGGACAGCTGCGCGCGTCGATCGTGTTCTCGATACTCGGCGGCCCGGCGGCCACGATCCGTCTGCAGCGCGGCCAAATCCTCTGGGAAGACGGTCGCAGCCGCAACGCCTCGGTGGTCCTGATGTTTCTCGGCGATCGCCATCTGAACGCGTTTTTTTCCGGCAATAAATGGGCCGCGCCGCTGCCCGTCTGGGGCTGCTGGCGGGTCGGACTATTGGCGCGATTTTCCAAACTGGCGGAGCGGCTCGAAGCCGTGTTGGACGGCGCACAGCAGGTCCTTCACAGCGCGGCGGGCCGCCGCCTGCATGCCAGGCTCTCGCTCATCACTGCCGGACTTGCTCTTCACGCCCTCGCGGAAGGCGACGCGGCGGCGCAATATATCCTGCGCTCCTTGCCGCCGGGACTCGCTTCCTTCACGATTGCGGGCGAACCTCGAGGCACGGTGTGGTTCGACCACGGCTCAGCCGACAATCAGGTAGGCTGGGGTGATCCGCCCCGACGCCCCGACGTCTGCATCGTGTTCGCCGACATCGCCACGGCCTACGGGGCGCTGCGCGGGGAGATCGATACCCTGGCGGCTGTCGGTTGCGGGCAAATCCGGGTCGAGGGGCTCGTACCATTGGCCGAAGGTCTTAATTTAGCCGTGGAGCGAGTACGCGTTTACCTCAAACATTGAATTCCATGGATTCAAACGCCGACCGCTACCGCCGCTCACACGAACTTTTTGCAAGAGCAGCCCAGGTGATACCGTGCGGCATCTACGGGCACGCGAGCCCTGCGGCGGCATTGCCTGGCGCCCTTCCATACTACGCCGATCGAGCCGACGGCTGCCGCTACTGGGATGTCGATGGGAACGAGTACATCGATTTCCTATGCGGCTACGGGCCGGTGATCTTGGGCCACCAGCATCCGGCGGTCGAGGAAGCGGCCGCACGGCAACAGCGCAAGGCGCTGTGCGTGAATCACCCGGGGCCTGTGATGGTGGAGTTGGCCGAATACTTGGTTTCCCTGGTCGATTTCTCGGCCTGGGCGGTGTTCGGCAAGAATGGCTCGGATATGACCACCTGGTGCGTGCAGGTGGCGCGGGAACATACCCAACGGCGCAAGATCCTCAAAGTCGCGGGCGCCTACCACGGCATCGATCCCTGGTGCACACCGGGCCACGCCGGACTGCTGGATGAAGACCGTGCCCACATCCACGACTTCAGCTGGAACGATCTCGAATCCTTCGATCGGCTGCTCGCACGGCACCGCGACGACATCGCAGGCGTCATCATGACGCCGTTCCATCACCCGGCTTTCAAACCCTCGGAGATGCCCGCGCCGGGCTTCTGGCCGCATATCGAAGCCGCCTGCCGCCGCGAAGGGATGGTGCTCATTCTCGACGACATCCGTGCCGGCTTCCGCCTCGATCTACGGGGTTCGCACGCCTGCTTCGGCTTCGAGCCTGATCTGATCTGTTTCTGCAAGGCGATAGCCAATGGCCATGCTCTGTCCGCGGCGCTCGGGCGCAAGGAGCTGCGCGTCGCCGCCAGCCGGGTTTTTTTGACCGG
>Ga0066789_10000819_pt1 | contig 13222 bp, 6 predicted proteins | sample OrgsoiDNA2013049_FD_70960 | JGI IMG/M metagenome (GOLD analysis project Ga0066789, IMG submission 70960) | Permafrost soil microbial communities from the Arctic, to analyse light accelerated degradation of dissolved organic matter (DOM) -... | ecosystem: Environmental > Terrestrial > Soil >...
CAGCTTGGGACGAAGGTTTTGTGGAATCAGCCAGCGCCGGGTGAGGGGAATTCCCGCGATGGTTGGAGGATTCGCTCCCAGCCCTTTTTCCCAGCGGATGAAATCGACCGTCCCCGGGTACGGGCTAAGAGTCACGAACTGAGCGAACGTGACCTCAGCGCTGATCGCCGCGGCGACGGTCGCGTCGAATGTTTCCGGACGATCGCTGGGCAAACCAAAAATGAACGAACCCAGAACATGTACGCCATGGCGCCGAAAAGTCCGCAGCCGTTCGATCAAGCCCTCGCCGGACAGATTGAAATCCTTGTAAACGTCCTTCAAACCAGCGGGCGTCACGGCTTCCACTCCCACCAGCGCGCCCTTGATGTGCGCCGCCTTCATCTTATCCAGAAACTCGGTATCCTCGGCCGCCTCCATGGTGATCTGGGTGAAGAAGACCATGTCGTCGGGAAGCTGCGCCAGGCGCGACATCAGTTCAAACCGCTCGTCGCGGATGGCATTCAGTTCCGCCAGCCGGGCAGTATTCTTCTGCGCTGTGGCGAGCTTGATGTCGGTCTGGGTGACGGGATAAAAATTGTCATCCGCGAGCGCGATGAAACGAAATCCAAGCCGCCGCAGTTGCACGATTTCTTCTATGACGACGTCCGAGCTGCGCTGGCGAGGCCGCTGTCCATCCGTCCGCCACACTGAACAAAAAGAGCAATGCTTGGGGCAGCCGCGAACCGTCTGCACCGACGCCCACATGTAGCGATCGCGCGGCACCAGGTCCCAGCGGGCCGCAACAAAGTCGCTGGCCTCAATCTGGCCGCCCACGTACACTGGTTTTGGCTCGCCTTTGCGGCAGTCTTCGAGCGCCCGCGCCCAGGCGATGTCTCCGTCACCTTTTACCACTGCGTGCGCGCCGCCGAGATCAATGGCTTCCTGCGGATAAAGAGTGGCGTGAATTCCGCCGAAAATCACATACGCTCCCCGTTCGCGCGCGATCTTGCCAATTTCGTATCCGCGCAAAGCGTTGGCCGTATGAATGCCAATGCCGACCGCATCGCCCGGTTGAATGCGCTCCGGATCCATCGGAAACAGCGTTTCGTCAACCAGAATAGGATCGCCAAAACTTCTCGGCGTGGCGGCAGCCAGAACGTACTGCCATCGAGGCGTGATTACTGCGGTTCCAAACGACACACCACTTGGGTTGATCAGGTGAACGTTCATGCACGGCGCTCCTTGTGGTTCGCAAAAGAGCAACCCACCTTCGCGTTAAACGCCACTGACCGCGTTGGACTATAGGATTGTTTTTTGATTTTTGCTGCCGCAGGCGCTGGCATGGGCCGCGCCTAGAGCGAGCGTAAGGTTTCCAGTCGGCTTTATCGTCGGCGACCGGTCGATCTCGATCAGATGGTTAATGTACTTAACCCTAACGTGCTGGCCGGAGTATACACGGGTCTTGACTCCGCGCCTGTTCAATTTTGCACACGCTCAGCGACTGGCCTGCGAAAGCGGGAATGGAAGGAAAGGCTATTTGATCTCCACCTCATCAATCTCGAATGCGAATTTGCCCGGAGTGCCGCCACTCGCGAATGCCAATCCGGTGATGTCGCTTCCGTCAGTCTGAAAGTCGGAAAGCGGGAAGGAGTACTGCTTCCAATCGGCTCCGGCGACGAACATTTTCATGGTGGGCATTCCTTGCCGAGTGCCTTCGGTGGTGACAGCGAGGGTATAAGTCTTGCCGTCGCCCTTGGCCCAGAAGCTGATCGCCTTCTTTCCAGAAAGGTTGACACTCTGGTCTGGCGAGCCGCCGGGAGCGAATAGCGCTCCGGCCCAGAGGAATTGTGCACCTGCAACGAGCTCTCCGTTTACCTGCAGCGCGCCTTTGGAATTGTTCGCGCCTCCGGCAACAGCCTGCATGGACGAAGTGGACTTGCCGCCGCCCATCCGGTCCGAACCGACAACCCAAACCCCGTAATTTGCGGAAGTCTTCAAGTCGTCAAAGGTGCTGACCACTCCTGACTCCGAACCCGCCGGAGGAGGCGGTGGCGGGGCGATGCCGGTTTCTCCGTAAGGTCCAGTCACCGCGAGGGTCACCGTTTTGGTCTGGTCGGAACTCGGGCCGACCATGACTTCGAAAATTCCGGGCTCGACGACCTTGTGCATGTCCACGTTGAGCATGGAAAGAGTGTCCGGAGTAATCGTGAACTCAACCGTTTTCTTTTCGCCCGGCTTTAGAGAGATTCGCTGGAATCCCTTGAGCTGCATCACCGGTCGCGTCACGGAAGCAATCTTCTGATGAATGTACATCTGCGGAACTTCGTCGCCCTCGCGCGAGCCGGTGTTGGTGACATCAACGCTGACTTTGACGGTGCCGCCGATTGCAATCTGTTTTGGCTCGACGCGAAGATTGTCGAAGGCGAAAGTTGTGTAGCTCAAGCCATAGCCAAACGGATACAGCGGCTGCCGCGTGCTAAAGGCGTAGCTGCGGTTGGCCGAAGGCTTGTGATTGTAGAAGTCAGGCAAGTCTCCGACGGAATGGGGAAACGTGATGGGCAACTTCCCACCTGGGTTCACGTCGCCGAACAGCACATTTGCCGCTGCCGTTCCGCCTTCCTGACCCAAATACCAACCTTCAAGTATCGCTGGAACATATTCGACGATGTAGTTGATGGAAAGGGGCCGGCCGTTGACAAGAAAAACGACCGTCGGCGTCCCAGTTTCGACTACCGCTTTGACCAGATCATTTTGTGCGCCCAGCAGTTCAAGTGAATCGCGATCGCCGCGATGGTGCTCCGACCAGGCCTCGCGGTTGGTGCTCTCGTTTTCGCCGACGACAAGAATGGCGACGTCGGCACCTTTGGCGGCGTCAACTGCGGCCTTGATTTTGTCCGCCTGCGTGGTTGGATCGACCAGCGCCACATCGTCGTCGAACCATCCGCGCCAGTCCTGATGCTTGTCGGTAAACCTGCAGCCTTCGGCATAAACCACTTTGGCCTTGGTTCCAACGCGATCCTGAATGCCCTGGAGAATGGTTACGCCGTGCGACGGCAGCCGGCTGTATCCGCCGAGGTGGAGGCCGTCGGCATTCGGTCCGATTACTGCAATCGTTTTGAGCTTACTCAAGTCGAGCGGCAGCAGGTTCTTGTCATTCTTTAAAAGAACCACAGTCTCTTGCGCCGCCTTCAGAGCGAGTGCACGATGCTCGGGACTGTTTGTAGTCTTCTCGGCATAATCGGGATCAACAAACGGATTGTCGAATAATCCCAGGCGGAATTTTGTCGCCAGCACTCGACTAACCGCGCGATCAAGCTCGCTCTGGGGAACGATTCCTTGTTTTACCTGCAAGATCAACGTCCGGTAGACCGATCCATCGGAGAGGTCGTAGTCAACCCCTGCGGCCAGCGCCAGACGCGCGGCATCGGCTTTGGTCGCGGCAACGTGATGAGTCTCCACCAGCATTTGCAGGCCGTCGCCGTCGGAGGTCACGTACCCGTTGAAGCCCCACTCTTGGCGCAGCACTTGACCCAGCAGCCAGTGGTTAATGTGCGAAGGGATGCCATCAATTTCGTTGTAGGAAGCCATCACACTGCCTACGCGCCCTTCCTGTACCGCGGCTTGAAAGGGAACCAGAAAGTTTTCGCGGATGATTCGCTCGGAGTAATTGCCGGGAGCAGTATTGGTTCCGCCCTCAGGCTGCCCATGCACGGCGAAATGCTTCATGGTCGCGACGACGTGATGGCGGCCAATGTCGAACGAATCACCCTGATAGCCGGTGACTGCGGCCACAGCCATGCGTGAGACCAGATAGGCATCCTCGCCATAAGTCTCTTCGGTGCGGCCCCAGCGCGGATCGCGCGCTAAATCGAGTACGGGGGTGAAGACTTGTCCGGCGCCGCGAGAGCCAGCCTCATCGCCGGCCGCGGTGAATACCTGCTTGACCAGCGCTGGGTCCCATGTGCTGGCCAGGCCGAGCGCCTGCGGAAAGCTGGTGCTGCCGTATTCCATGAACCCATGCAGCCCCTCACCCATGAAAAGCTCGGGAATCCCCAGCCGCGTTTTCTCGCGGAGATAGCGCTGGATTCCATTGCGCAGGATTGCCGACTGCTTCGGCGTGAACACCTGCTCCGGGTCCCACCACCGCCCTGTGATCGCCCGTGCGCTCTCGTCGGTAAACGTTCCTGTTGGATCAATCACGGAAACCTTATCTTCTCCTCCGCCGGTGATCTGCCCGACCTTCTCCTCCAGAGTCATGCGGGAGAGTAAGTCGGCCACGCGGTCATCAATCGCCAGCGCCGGATTGCGATACGGCGGTGTGTTGGCAGCCGAGGCCGCCTTGTCCTGGCTGATGGCGGTTGCGCACAAAAGTGCTAGGCAGACAAACAACTGTAGGAAGAGGTTACGATTCGGGATTCTCATGGCGAGCTGGGGAAGTTCTCCTTGTGATGGTTTCAAGAGCGCGCGTGCTCTGGAGTACGCAAGTATAGACGCGGTGGTTCCGTTTAGGTGACAGGTCATCGGATTGGTCAAAGCCCGGGTGCCCCATTTCTCGCGCTCGTTGCGAGAAGTGGGGCTTTGGAGTCCCGACTGAAAAGCAGGGTGGTTTTTCGTGCGGAAACGCATCACATAACTATGCTCCGAGCGAGCTTTCACCTCCTGGCGCTGTTACTGGTTTTCGCAAGCGCGACTGCTCAGGAGCAGCCGGGATTCACCTCCCGAGCCAACCTCGTTCCTGTACCCACGCTGGTGAGAGATAAAGACGGCAACGCCGTTTACGGCCTGCACGAAAAGGATTTCATCATCGAGGACAACGGCGTGGAGCAGGAGGTCCATCTGGACGAAGAAGCGGAGTCGCAGCCGATTTCGTTAGTAGTTTCCGTGCAGACTGGCCGCCGAGCGTACCGCGAGTTCGGCAGGCTGACCGGACTGTCCTCAATGCTGGACCCCGTATTGAGCAATCCGAATAACGAAGCTGCCGTGGTCTTCTTCGACAGCAAATTGAACCTGGCGCGGGAATTCACAAGCAATGGCGATCTGGTCGAGGCGGATCTGAAGAGTCTTCCTGCCGGAGATGGCGGCGCGGCCATTCTCAACGCAGTGGCTTATTCCGTCCGTTTGCTGGCGCGCCAGCCAGAAGGGCGGCAGCGAGTGCTGTTGCTGATCAGCGAAACTCGCGACCACGGCAGCCACTTTTCGAAGCTTGACGACGTCGTGCGGTTGATCGGGGTGGCCAATACCCTGGTGTACGCGCTACCGTTTTCACCTTACGCTTCGCAGCAACTGGACGTTCTCCGCGGTACGAATCGAGACGAGTGGACTCCCGGCATGGACATTCTCGAGAAACTTGCCGTGGCGCGGCAGGCGATAAGAAAAAATACTCCGAAAGCCCTAGCGTCGATGACGGGTGGCGAGTATGAACTGTTCACCACTCGCAAGGGCTTTGAGACGGACATGAACAGCTTCGACAATCATCTGCACAGCCGCTATCGGCTGAGTTTTGAGCCGAAGAATCCTCAGCCCGGACTCCATCAGATTCGGGTTCGGTTGAGAAATCCGCAAAACGAAACTGTGCTATTCCGGAGCAGCTATTGGGTGGGTGGCTTCGGGGACTCCGGCCAGTAGCAGATCAGATCAATCGTCCGCGCCGGCGGTGACTTCGGGAAGAAGCGATCCTTTCAGGCCATTCGCAGGCGAGGGCGCCCGCGCCACGCTTGCCATTTCCTGGTCTTTGTATTGCAGCTGGTAAAGTTTGTAGTAAATGCCGCGCTGGGCCAGAAGCTGCTGATGAGTGCCCATTTCACGGAGCTGGGCCTTGTGCATGACGATGATCTTGTCGGCGCGCTGTACCGTTGAAAGGCGATGAGCGATGATGATCGAAGTCCGTCCCTCGACCATTTTCGCCAACGCGTCGCGGACTTTGAATTCGGTTTCGGTGTCCACGCTAGATGTGGCTTCGTCGAGGATCAGAATCTTTGGCGCGTGCGCCAGAGCGCGGGCAAATGATATCAACTGCTTTTGCCCTGTAGAAAACGTGGATCCACGTTCGTTCACTTCTTCTTTATAGGCATTCGGCAAGGAGTCAATGAAGTCGGTGAGGTTCACGTCTTCGGCGGCCTGGCGGACCTGCTGGTCGGTGACCCAGCGGGTCCCCAGGCGGATATTGCCTTCAATCGTGCCGGTAAACAAAAACGGGTCCTGCAAGACCACGCCAAACCTGCGCCGCAGATCGTTCAAAGACATTTCTTTGACGTCAACACCGTCAATCCGGACCGCGCCGCGCTGCACGTCGTAGAAACGCAGCAGTAGAGAAATGATGGTCGTCTTCCCGGCGCCGGTGTGGCCGACGATGGCAACCGTCTCTCCCGGCTCGATGGTGAAGCTGACGTCGCGCAGGACCCAATCCAGCTCTTCTTCTTTGCTGCTGACCGATGTCGAGCTTCGCTCGACCGGACGGGCGGGGACGCCTGTCCCCCCATAATCTTTCAGGTCTTGTGGGGCGCGGGCGCCCTCGCCCGCGATTCCTTTGCCAGCAACCTTTCCGTCTTCCGCCGGCGCACCCCTATAAGCAAACCACACATGATCGAACTCGATCCTGCCCGGCCCGTCCGGAGTCTTCGTCACCGGCGTCTCAGTGATCTCGACCGGAGTGTCCAGCAGCTTGAACACGCGCTCGGCGGCAGCCATGGCCGATTGCAGGATGTTGTATTTTTCGCTCAAGTCCTGAATGGGGCGGAAGAACCGCTGCGCATATTGGATGAACGCAATCAGCACTCCCAGCGTGACCGCCGTATTGCGCAGCAGATGAAAGGCCAGCAACGTCTTGCGGCTGAAGCTGACGGCCACCGAAGTCACTACCAGGTTGTGCAGCACGTCGCGTCCGCCAAACCAGATCACGCAGGCAATCGCAATCGACGAAAGGATTTCGACGACCGGGTAATACACTGCGTGGGCCATGATCGCGTCTTTGAACGCGTCCATGTGCAACTCGTTGACCTCGGAAAATTTGTCGAAGGCACGTTGCTCGCGATTGAAAAGCTGCAGGACCATCATGCCGCTGACGTGCTCTTGCAAGTGCGCGTTGATGCGCGCGATGGCAGTGCGAATCCGGCGATAGGAATCTCTGACACGGTCGCGGAAGATTTTGGTCGCCCCGAAAATAAACGGCAGCACCGCAAACGTAATCAGCGCCAGCTTCCAGTTGACGCACAACATGATGCCCAGAATCCCGGCCAGCACGAAAATGTCCTCAAAAATGGAAACCACGCCGGAGGTGAACATTTCATTGAGCGCGTCCACGTCAGTGGTCACGCGTGTGACCAGGCGGCCAACCGGATTCTTGTCATAGAACCCGATGTGCATGCGCTGCAGGTGGCGGAAGATTTCGCTGCGCAAGTCGAACATCACCATCTGCCCCGCCCACTGCATGAAGTACGTTTGCAGGTATTCGAGCAGGAAGCTGAAGCAGATCAGCCCAACATAGATGGCGGCGATTTGCCCGATGCCGGTCAAAGGATTGGGACTCAACCAGTCTCCCAGCATCGAGGGCGCCTGATGCACCGGGGCCAAATACTTGTCCACGGCAATCAGAGTGAGGAACGGACCGAGGACGTCTGCCCCCGCCTTCAGGACGATGGAACCGAGGGCCAGTCCGACTTGCCAGCGATACGGACGCAGGTACTTCAACAGCCGCTTCATCAGCCGGTTGTCGTACGCTTTGCCCAGTATCTCTTCTTCGTTGGACGCCATGACCAGTGACTATTGTAAATAGATTGAGGCGGCAGGTAGTCGGATGGAAAAACTTAATCCTTGAGTTGCAGGCTAGGCGGTTCGTTTGCGGGGGACTAAAGTCAGTATTTTGGATCGGCGCGCTGCGCGAAGTAAGGTTTCTGCGCTTCCACCAGAGGCCCCAATAAGCTGCGACCGTGGTACCGCCAACGAGAACAGCAGCGGAGGCAATCCTAAGGATGAGCAGTCTCTGGAAGTCTTATGGTGGACGAAAGTCCCAAATTGAGGCATTCCAAGAATCCAACCACAATTAACCCCCAGCCCAGCTTCCATGTCATCGGTGCTCTCTGGTTAATGCCGTAATAAGCACCAGCAAAAACGAACACTTTAACGAGTGACCAGATCATCCCGAGCCTACCGTGTCCCGCGACCGCGGCACCGACAGGGGCGGGCTGACCTGCGCGGGCGCCTGCGACGATTGAGGCCAGAGATCACGCGCAAAAGAGAACGCATATGATTTTTAAGGTACGCATAGTAGTGGTACCGCAGTAGGCGCTAAATCGTCCAGCGCAACAGCGTTGCCCCCACCGTAAACCCCGCGCCCACGGAAGCCAGCAGGACCAGATCGCCCTTCTTCAAGCGGCCTTCCTCTCGCGCCGTCTGCATGGCCAGCGGAATGGTCCCGGCAGTCGTGTTCCCATAGCGATCGATGTTGATGATCACGCGCTCGGGTTTCAGGCCCACGCGGTCCGCCGTAGCCTGAATGATTCTCTGATTGGCTTGATGAGGGATGAAGCAGTCAATGTCGTCGGCAGTGAAGCCATTCCGCGCCAGTAGTTTTTCGCAGACCTCGCCCATTTTGCGGACCGCGTACTTGAAGACCGCACCTCCGTCCTGATGGACGAAATGCATTTTCTTATCCACCGTCTCATGAGTTGCAGGATGCAAGCTGCCGCCAGCCGGCATGTAGAGCGAGCACCCTCCCGCGCCATCAATCTCGTGCACAAAATCAATGATTCCCACGCCGTCGTCCGCCGGCTCCAGAATGACCGCACCGGCGCCGTCGCCAAACAGAATGCAGGTCGCGCGATCGGTGTAGTCGAGGATGGAGGACATCACGTCGGCTCCAATCACCAGTACCTTCTTATGCGCGCCCGTGGCCACAAACTGCGCTCCGGTCTGCAAAGCGTACACAAAAGCTGAGCAGGCGGCCGAGAGGTCGAAGCCCCATGCCCCTTTGGCTCCCAGTTTGTGCTGCACCAGGCAGGCGGTGGAAGGGAACAGCATGTCGGGAGTGACCGTGGCCACCACGATGGCCTCAATTTCGCTGGCGTCTATTCCGCGCTGAAGCAGAGCGCATTTCGCTGCTTCGAATGCTAGGTCACTAGTGGCCGTCCCTTTTTCGACGATGTGACGCTCGCGGATTCCGGTACGCGAAACGATCCATTCCTCGGTGGTTTCGACCATCTTTTCGAAGTCAGCGTTGGTCATAACCCGGGGCGGGACATAGGTCCCCAATGCGGTGATCTTGGCGTGTACGAGCTGGCTCACTCGATGAGTTCTCCGGTGTGAAATATGAAACGTTATTGTACGCAGCGGGAATGGAATCTCCAATTCGGGTGTGCAAGCTTGTTGAAGCGCTGATTGCCAGCACCCGGTGAATTACCAAGGTCACATTCAATTTCGGCCCGGCTTTGGAGTATGATTCCTGACGCAATGAAGAGACTCCACGTTGTAGTCTCACTCATCACCCAGGACAACGACTATCAGGTCGAGCAGGCCGCATCCGCACAGGAAGCCGCGGGCCGGCTCGGAGTCGAAGTCGAAATTCTCTACGCTGACGGCGACAGCATTCAGCAAAGCCAGCAGATTCTAAAATTCGTCCAGAGCGAGCGCGAATCGCACCCTGACGGAATAATCCTTGAACCCGTCGGTGGGACTGCCTTGCCGCAAGTCGCCCGCGCCGCCGTGGTAGCCGGGATCGGCTGGGTGGTATTGAACCGGGACGTGGACTACGTCAAACAACTACGCCAGTCATTCAAAGCTCCGGTGTTTGGGGTAGCGTCCGACAATATCGAAATCGGTCGCATTCAAGGCCAGCAACTCGCAGCTCTGCTTCCCAAAGGAGGCACGGCTCTATACATTCAAGGCCCCGGGGAATCCGACGCCGCTAAGCTGCGCACCGAAGGCATGCAGGAAACCAAGCCGCCGGAAATTCAGATCAAGGCAATGAAGGGTGCATGGACCGAGGCCAGCGCCTTCAAGGCCGTCACCAGTTGGCTGCGCCTATCCACTTCCCAGCAGACGCACATTGACGTGATTGCCGCCCAGAATGACGCCATGGCCGCTGGCGCAAAGAAGGCGCTTCAGGAATTTGCTGTGGACGGTGCGGAACGGGAGCACTGGCTGCGTATCCCGCTATTGGGTTGTGACGGCGTCCCCAAAACCGGGCAGGCCTGGGTGCGAAGTGGAATGCTGGCCGCGACCGTCATTGCTCCCCCGCTTGCCGGCCAGGGCTTGGAGATGCTGGTGCATGCACTGCAAGCTCATGTGACCCCGCAAGACCTGACGCTGGTGGCCCCGCGCTCGTTCCCCGCCCTGGAGGCGCTGAAAGCCATAGCTGTACGCCCTGCAAAACCTAGTTAGATGTTTGATTTAGTCCGCGGGGGATTTTACGCGTGGAACCGCCTGGGAGCGTGCGGCAGATTTTAAGTCAGGCACCGGGAACTCACTGCACACGCAAGAGCCCGTTACCGTTGCTTCCTTCCGGACCTGGCGGGGTTGGCGGGAATGCATCGCGCGAGACCGATGCCTGACGATTTATCTTAACATCGGCTCTTAACATCGGCTCTTGACATCGGCTCTTGGCTCTTGGTTCTTGGCTCTTGATTCCTGCTTTTGAACCAGGGTGCGGGGCGGATCCTGGCGGCGTCGTGGCGCATGCAGAAAGCAGGTTCCTCCCTGCCAGTGGCGGTTCAGAATGACCGTGCATTGATTTTGCCAAGAGCTAAGAGCCAAGAGCCAAGAGCCAAGAGCTGCGACCAAGAGCTATCTTCCGTACCCTTTACCTTTCCCCGGAAAATGCTGACAATAGCCCTATCCAAATGGCAGGAAAACAGCAGACTGCGGCCGAGGTGACTCTGGCGGTGGCGATACGCCGCTATTTCGATGTCGCGCTTTTTCTGCTGATCTTTACCGGATTCGGGACTCTTGCTTCCACCGGTCGTCTCGACCTTCCGACTGTCTTGCTGGTGACCGTGGCCCTGCTGTTTCGCGGATATGCTCTGGCCCGCCGCCGGCAAGTCCTGCTGTCCGGGCGCTGGACCAACATTCTGACCATCGCTTGCGTGGGTTTTTACGTCGCCGATGCGTTGGTCATCTCTCGCGCCTTCCTTGGAGCTACTGTCCACCTGGTGCTGTTCGTCATGCTGGTCAGGCTTTTTTCCGCGCAGAAAGACCGCGACCACTATCTGCTGGGGGTGCTGGCGTTTGTCATGGTCCTGGCCGCCGCTGTGCTCACCGTGGACAGCACCTTCCTGCTGGCGCTGGCGGGCTTCGTTCTGGTCGGAGTTGCCACCTTCATCCTGATGGAGATGTCGCACTCAGCTCAGCGATCGCCGGTTCTGGCGCGGGAACTGTCGGTGCATCACGCGTATCGAAAGTTGTCGTTTACCATCGCCGGAATTGCGCCCGTGCTGCTCCTGCTTATTTTCGTCGTAGGCGGACTGATCTTCTTTCTGCTGCCGCGCGTCTCGGCTGGTTACCTGAACGCCTACACCGGAGCCAATGACCTAACCAGCGGCTTCTCAGACCGCGTGGAGCTTGGTCGCATCGGACAGATTCAGCAATCCAAAACCGTCGTGATGCACGTTCAGGTTGATGGCGACACCGCCGGCGCTTTTTCTCTCAAATTGCGCGGCGTAGCGCTGAATAATTTTGATGGACGCGAGTGGTCTAATACCCGCGACAAGTTCACGCTCAATCGCGGTGCCGACGGACGTTTTGATTTGTGGGCGCGGAATCCGCAGCCAGCCCGAGGGCGCAGCGTCCACTACCGCGTCACCATGGAGCCGTTCCTCAGTCAGGTATTTTTTCTGCTGGCCAGGCCGCAATCGCTCCAGGGGAACTACCGCACAGTTTCGGTAGACAATGCCGAAGACGTTTTTGATGTGGACGCCGAGCACCCGGTCGCGCGCTACGAAGCGGATTCCGACTTCCGCGTGCCCGAACCTGCCAGGCTGAACCAGAGTTCGGCTAGTTCCGGTTCACCCAGCCTTCCTGCTTCCGCTCGATTGAGTTTCCTGCAGCTCCCCACTCTCGACCCGCGCATTAAACCGCTGGCGGAGCAGATTTCCGCCAAGGCCAGCAGCCCCTACAGTAAGGCGGCTGCGATTGCCGACTATCTGCGGCTGCACTATGGCTACACCCTGCAACTGCCGAGCACCACGCCGCGCGATCCGATTGCGAATTTCCTGTTCGTGCGTCGTAAAGGACACTGCGAGTACTTCGCCTCGTCGATGGCGGTGATGCTGCGAACGGTTGGGATTCCATCGCGGATCGTCAATGGCTTCTCCGGTGGAGAGTTTAACGATCTAACTTCGCAGTATGTGATTCGCGCCAGCGACGCTCATTCCTGGGTGGAAGCCTACATTCCCGGCGAAGGCTGGATGGAGTTCGATCCCACACCTTCCTCGGGCAGTGGCGCCGATTCTCAGTGGAGCCGCTACATGATCTACATGGATGCAATGTCTTCGTTCTGGCGCGAGTGGGTGGTCAACTACGATCTGGGCCATCAGATTCGGCTTACCCAGGACGCCAGCCGCGGCAGCCGCGCCATCATTGGACAGGCGCAATCGTGGAGCCGCAGCCAATATCAGAAAATGCTCGCCTGGGCCAGCAAGACAGAAGATCAAATCGGCGACTCGACGGTGAAATGGGGCGTGCGCGCTCTCGCCGTCTTCTTTCTTAGTCTTATGGTAGCCAGTATTCCCCGAACACTTGCGTTAGTGCGCCGGTTCCGGATTGCCCGCCGGCCGCAGAAGTCTCCGCAGATGGCAGCCAGCATCTGGTATGAACGCATGTTGCGGCAGGCTGCGCGACGCGGCTTCGAGAAGTCCCCCGGACAGACTCCGGAAGAATTCGCTGCCGCCATTGCCGATCCAAAGCTAAAGGAAAAGGTTTACGGTTTCACCGAGCACTATGAAAACGCCCGCTTCGGGGCATCCGCTGAAGAGGCTTCCCGCCTGCCCGAGCTCTACGAAGAAATCAAGACCAGCCGCTGAAGCTAGAAGACTAAGGCGATCCGACTAGGGTAGACAAACGCCGAAGTCCTTGGTCGCCGCTTTTGCTACCCATACAACTGTCTTGTCGGCGGCCTGTACTTTCTTGCCCTACAACTTCATTCGATCTCCTGATTTAATGCCTGCGGTGTCGCCCGACAGTGCGTACACTTGCTTGTCTTTTTCGTCTGTAATAGTCATCCCACTTCCTGCCGAATTGACACAGCCCGTAATCG
>Ga0066789_10000820_pt1 | contig 13213 bp, 8 predicted proteins | sample OrgsoiDNA2013049_FD_70960 | JGI IMG/M metagenome (GOLD analysis project Ga0066789, IMG submission 70960) | Permafrost soil microbial communities from the Arctic, to analyse light accelerated degradation of dissolved organic matter (DOM) -... | ecosystem: Environmental > Terrestrial > Soil >...
ACCTTCGCCTGGACCAGCACCTGCGCCGCCGGCACGTTCAGCGCCGCCATGGCCCAAGCCACCACCTTCACCTTGCCTGCTGGCGACACCGACACCAGTTGCTCGATCAGCGTCGCCGTCAACGACGGCCGCGGTGGCTCGACCAGCGGCCAGGTCACACTGCCCGTCGGCGCTCCTGCTGCGGTCAGCTCTCCGGTCTTCACGGGCAGCTCGCAATCGCCCAACGTCGTGACCCCTGGCCAGAGCGTGATCTTCCAGGTCACCGCCTCGGATCCGCAATCGAGCGCGCTCACCTTCACCTGGATTGCTCTCTCGGGCACCGTCTCGGGCCAGACCAACACCGCCAATTCGTCGCAGATCACCTGGACCGCCCCCGCCGGAGCCTCGTCGAGCTCCACGGTTTCCGCCGTCGCGAAGAACGCGCTCGGCATGAGCGTCCAGCTCGACTTCGCGGTCACGGCTTGCGCGTCCGCATTGAAGTGGCCCTACCTCATCTATCCCGGCCAGAACTCGACGATGGAAGTGCTCTGGCAGGACAACAACGCCGGCGAGTCGAATAGCGTTCGCTGGGGCACCGACACGAGCTACAGCCTCGGAAGCGCGGTCGCGCCCGAGTTCGGCGACAAGCAGCACGCGTACACGATCACGGGCCTTCAGCCGGACACGAAGTACAACTACCAGGTGACCGACACGGCCGTCCCCGCCTGCGTCTACGGCCAGGGCTCGTTCATCACCGCGCCGGCGGACACCGCGACGTCCATCCGCTTCATCGGCCAGGGCGACTCTCGCAGCCAGCCGTTCGCGCTCGACAACCTGATGCAGGCGCTAACCACGTTCTACTCCCAGCCCGGGAACGCGGACTACCAGCGCTTCGCCATCCACAATGGTGACTGGGTGAGCACCGACGGCGAGAGCTACTGGACGAGCCAGTGGTTCGATCCCACCAAGAAGGACATCGTCGCGTACACCGCCAATACGCCCATCGACGGGGTCAAGGGCAACCACGACAACGCCTCCGGCTACAGCACCACCTTCCCGAAGTACTTCCCCTTCCCGTACACGGCTGCGACGCTCAAGGCTGGGACCGGGACCGGGACCAGCACTCCGGCCGCGTACAACAACCTCTACTGGTCCATGGACTACGGCCCGGTCCACCTCACCTTCGTCGACGAGTACTCGAGCTTTGCGCCTGGTTCGCAGCAGTACACCTGGATCACGAACGACCTCGCCACCACCACCAAGCCTTGGAAGTTCCTCGTCTATCACGAGCCGTCGTACTCTGCGGGCTCGGACGGCGACAACACCTCCGCCCAAACCTACCTCGAGCCTCTCATCACCCAGTACAACGTGGACCTCGTCTTCGCCGGTCACAGCCACAACTACGCTCGCACAGGTGCCTATAACCTCACCCAGGCCCAGGGCGACAAGATTGCGCTCAACGTCCCGCACATCACCAGCGGCGGTGGCGGCGCGCCGGTCTATCAGCCCGACATGACCAACACCCACAGCAAGTACCCGCACGTCATCACGGCCTGGCCTGCCTTCGAGTTCGTGACCTTCGACGTGAAGCCGACCACGCTCACCATGACCGCCTACCAGGTCAACAACGTGAGCTTGACGGCCATCATGACGCCGGCCGCGCTGACCCTCTCGAAGATCGAGACCATAGTGCTCAATCACTTCAGCAACGTCACGCCGCAGTTCACCGCAACGACGAGCGCGTTCGTGCAGGATGCAACGACCGGCCACTACATGGGCAAACTGATCCTCACCAACACGGGTGCGGATGTTGCCGGAACCGTCGACGTCGTGATGGACGGCATCCTGAATCTCGCCGGGCTCGGCACCCCGGACAACGAGTACAGCACTGTGAGCCCGCCGCTCACCTCGATGATCGCCCAGAACACCGGATTGGCGACGACCGTCACGGTGGTCGGTGCGACCGGCTCTAACAACGGCGAGCCGATGATCCGTGCCACCAGCAGCGGCGTTTTGGCTGGCGGCCAGATCGTTGTTCCGTTGGAGCTCGACATGGGCACCGGAGGCATCAATCCGAACACCACCAGCTTCTTCACACCAGTGATCCTGAAGGAGTAAGCAGGTCGGATAACGGGACGACGGGGGCCTTCGGGCCTCCATCGTTCTTTTTTTTTCGAGAAGTTCCGCTTCTCGGCTGAAGGCACTGACCAGAAACCGCTGCAGGTCCACTAACCGGCTGTGGATCTGTGGATCCAGGGGGGCCGGATGCCTACCGAGGAGATTGACAGACGCTGATGAGCAATTGGGAGCTCCATTGCTTGTTCTTGGAATCTCCGTAGCAGAACCGTTGCCAAACGTTAACGATCCGCCCGCGAGAGCTTCCGTATGGTCACGGCCGTAAGGATGTGACCATGCAGCTCGCTCGTCGGAGATTCTCTCGCTGGGACCCATTGTGTCCTCCCCCTGATTTTTCGGCAATGCCTGTGCGTATCCTCCTCGTCCTCCTAGCGATCCTCTGCGATCTGTCGTCGGCGCCCCGGGCTGCGCGTGCTGCAGAGGACGATCCGGCCGTGAGCGCTCTGCAGCAGAAGGCTCAGCGCGCCTACATCGAGAAGCGATTCGCCGAGGCGATTGCTCTCAACCTCGAAATCGCGGAACACCCCGAGAGCCCGGCGCGCCGCTACGCCGTGCAGATGCTGGGGACGCTCTACGAGGACAACGTCGTCGATGTCGCCGCTGCTATTCGCTGGGATCGGGAATTCCTGGAGAAGTACGCCGACGTGCGCCAGGCAGCCTTCTACCGGCAGAAGATCGCCACGCTCGAGCAGGTGCTTCCGCAGAAGGACGCCTTCGCAACCTACCAGAAGATTCGCTTCGCCAACCAGGGCGACGAGGTGCTGGTGAAGCAGTTCGAGGCCCTGCTGAAGGAACATCCCGACTTCTTCCTCAAGGACAGGATCCAGGCGGAGCTGGGCTACGCCTACGCCCGCATGGACAAGCACAAGCAGAGTTATCTCGCATTCCAGGCGCTGGCACAGAGCGGAAAGCCAATGTCGGCCGAGCACATGAAGGCCTACCAGGCGGCCGCCCTGCATTTCAACGAGACCTCGGGCTGGGGCTTTGTCGCGTGGGGCGTGGTGCTGGGGCTGTGGGGCGCGGTGCTCCTCGGCAAGCCGTGGAGGCGGATCACCCGACGCGCGCTCTGGAAGCTCCTCATTGTGGCGCTGGCGTGGGTGGCACTGAACGTGGTTCGCCTGCCGAGCTTCTACAAGATCGAGACGACGGGCTATCCGATTGTCATTCCCGACACCGTGGTCTACATGATCGTCGGGTTCAACCTGACCGTGCTCGTGTGGATCTTCCTGCTCCGGCGTGGATCGCTCTGGGCGCGCCGGCCCAGAACATTGCGCCTCGTGAGCCCCGTCCTGGTCACCGTGATGACCACGGCCGTCCTCTATCTGATTGTGATTTGCCAGCCGAACGGGCCGCAGATCGTCGACGTTTTCCCTACGGTGTACCATCGCTGGGTCGAGGACTTGAGACGTCCTGACGGTCCGAAGGTGCCGAGCGCCGAAGCGCACGAGAACAAAGCCGTAGGCGTGCCGGGGACCGTCCCGACCATTGCGCATTAAGGAGTAACGATGACGGGAAAAATCCTGAAAGTGAAGACTGGCTACAACCCGAACTCGAGCAGCATCGGGGTCGACATGGTCGCCTTCTTCACGGTTGGCGCCGGGATGACGGTGCTCTTCAACGTTGTCGCGACACTCATTGATGGCATCCACGCCAAGCAGCGCGCGCGACCGGTCGAGGCGAAGCAAGGGACGGCGCAAGGGACGACGGAGGCGAAGCCGGCATGAGCACTCTCTGCCATCGCTTCGAGTCCTTCGGCGGCATCCTGGCCCTGGAAGATCCGCCGATGCTCGTGCACGTGGACCGCGACTTCATGCGCAGCCTGGGCCATTCTGCCTGCTCGGCTTGGGAAGAATCGGAGACGAGTCTCCTCAGCGCGCCGCTCGAAGTCCATCTCTCGGTAACGAATGCCTGCTCGCAGCGCTGCGGCCACTGCTACATGGACTCGGGGACGAACGACGCTGGCGAGCTGTCATCGGCGGATCTCCGGCGAGCCATCGACCTGCTCGCGGACATGGGCGTCTTCCACGTTGCGCTCGGGGGCGGAGAGGCACTCGAGCGGCCCGACTTCTTCGAGCTTGCCGCTCACGCGCGCGCACGCGGCATGGTCCCCAATTTGACTACCAATGGATCTCTTCTGACGCGAGAGACCGCCGAACGATGCCGCATCTTCGGTCAGGTCAACGTCAGCCTCGACTCTCTCGACGGGGGTGCGCAGGCCGATCGAGCCGCGCGGCTAGCCGCGGTGGATCTTCTGCGGGAAGCAGGGATCCGCGTCGGCATCAATTGCGTCGTGACGCGAGAGGGTCTCGATGGGCTGGCCAACCTCGTCGCGTACGCCAAGGAGCGAGGGCTCGTCGACGTGGAGCTTCTCCGGCTCAAGCCCTCAGGGCGTGGCAAGAAGGACTACTTCGAGCGGCGACTGACGTGGGCTCAGAATGAGAATTTTTTTCCGTTCATCCGGGACCTGTCTCTTTTGCACGGTGGCTTCCCGGTGAAGATCGATTGCTCGTTTGTTCCAATGTTCTGCTGGCACCGACCGGACAAGAGTCTGATGGAGCAATTCTCAGTCTACGGGTGTGAGGCCGGGAATGTCCTCCTCGGGGTGCGCTCCAATGGCAACTTTGCCGGCTGCTCCTTTCTGTCGAGCGATGAATCTATCTTCGAATTGCCGGAGCTTTGGCGGACGTCGGAGCACCTGACCCGCCTGCGCGGCTGGATCGAGCGGGCTCCGGAGCCATGCCGCTCTTGCGACTATCGGGACATCTGCAAGGGGGGCTGCCGTGCGGTGGCGGCGTTCGTCGTCGGCGATGCCTTCGCTCCCGATCCTGAGTGTCCGTTCGCCGTGGCGATGAGCGAGCGCGCCGTGGGAGCTTGAGCGTGATCGGACGACGGCTTGCAGCCGTTGCAGTTTTCCTGGCAGCGCTGCTGCTGACGGGAGGCGCGCCGGCCTTCGCACACGATTTGCCCATGGGAGGATCGCGGTGGTGTTTCGGTCGGAATCGGATCGTCGCCAACATCGACCTCGGCCCCTCGCTGCTGCAGTTCATCAAGGGCATGAAGAAGGGGCGCGATCCAGTCGAAGGCCTGTCGGACGAGCAGATGCGCCAAGTGGCGACCGAGATCCTCCAGCCGTATCTCGATGCGAAACTGTCGGTCACGGAGGACGGCAGGGCGTACCCGGTGAAGGTCGATAGGTTGGTGAGTAACGGGAACGTCTACACGATCTGGATCTCGGTCGAGCGGATCCCGCTCGACCCGGGGCGGCTCGTCACCATCGACTACAAGCTGCTCTTCGACGAGACCCAGAACGCGCACATGAATCTCGCCTACGGATACTTGTCCGAAGCGACCGGAGACGCTCTCAAGTCGGTGTTCGACTTCTCGCCACCCGCGATGCAGTTCACGTTCGAGTCGTCGTCGCACGTCTGGACGGTGGTCCCGCCCGGCACCGCCAAGATCGGGACGAAGGTTGCGAGCACTGCGATCCCCGCGCGAGGGGAGCCCAGCGTTACGCTGCCCGGAGGAACGGCGACCATGCCGGCGACCGCGCAGACGCCTCCGTCGCCTCGATCGAGATGGAGCGAGATCCTTGCGAATGCCGGCCGCTTCGTGCTGCTCGGCATCGAGCACATCCTCTCCGGGTACGACCACATCGCGTTCCTCGTGGCGCTCGTGGTCGTCGCCCCGTCGTTCAAAGCCGTCCTGCCCATCATCACCGCTTTCACGGCAGCCCACAGCATCACGCTGCTCCTGTCGGCCCTGCGCATGATCAGCCTTGATTCCAGGCTGGTCGAGTCGGCCATCGCTGTCTCCATCTGCTACGTCGCCGTCGAGAACCTGTTTCGGAAAAAGGCCACGCGCCGCTGGCTTGTGGCTTTCTGCTTCGGTCTCGTCCACGGCTTCGGGTTCGCGAGCGTCCTGCAGAACCTGATCGTCGGGAGGGCGAATCTCGTCAGCTCGGTGGTCTCGTTCAACGTCGGCGTGGAGCTCGGGCAGCTCATGATCTTCGCCGCCCTGCTCCCATTGCTGCGCCTCCTCGCTGGGCTCATCGCGCCCCGGAAAATCACCATCGCCGCCTCGGCCGCCATCGGCCTTTTGGGGTTCATCTGGGTCCTTGAACGGGGCTTCGATCTGAGCTTGCTGCGCCTCTGAAGGGCGGCCGCGTAGCCTCCGGAAGGCCGACGGTGAAGAAAGACGCCGTTACGGAACCGTAGCTTATTAGTCGCAAAACCGACCCGTAAAGAATGATTACAGTGCGCGCGATGCAAACCTTCCCGGTCCGACGACCCAAGAAGCAATCATCATCCGCACGCGAGACAAGATGGTGGAAGCTGGCAGTCCTTCTGTTAGGGCTCGTCTCGATCGGATGGGGCATTGGCTGTGGCCTTGGCAGCTATGACGACCTGGGCGAGCCCGTCCCGGGACAACGTTGGCCGTGGGTGTGTCCCGAGGGAGGCGACCCGACCTTCGACGGCGGCTGCCCACGTGCGGCGAGCACCGATGCGGCAACTGTGGATAACGCTCCGGACGCGTCTACTGAAGGGGCGTCATGAGACGTTACGGAGTAACCGTGGGATTGTGTTTGGCCGCCTGTTGGCCCCGCCCAGCCGCAGCCCAGGAACCGCTCGACGGAGGGCAAGGAACTGTGGCTCAACCGTTGGCAGGAAGTCAGGACGGCGGCCCGCCCAACGCATCGCCAGCCCCAGCTGTCGCGCAAGAGCCGGGGAGCGCCACGGCCGCGGAGAAAGCCGCCTCGCCGGCAGCGCCCGAGACTGTTTCGGCGGAACCAGGCCACGACGTCATGGTGCTTGGCCGGAGGGAAAGGACAACCGGAACGAGCGAATCCGTCCTATCGCGCCAGACGATTGCGTCCCTGCCCGGGGGGGACACGCAACCGCTTGCCTACGTGCTGGCGACTCAGCCTGGGTTCGTCGCTGACACGTTCGGTTTCGGGCTCCACGTACGCGGCGCTGATGGCGGCTTGCTCTACGTGATCGACGGCATTCCTCTTTTGGCCGCCCCGCTCGGGGAATGGGGCGCCACGATGGGCTTTATCCCGACCAGGTTGGTGCAGAACGTTCGCGTTCTGACCGGCGGCTTCCCAGCAGAATTCGGTTCGGGGCTCGGTGCCGTGATCGACATAACCACGCGCCACGCTTTGGGCGGCCCATCCGCGGAAGCGCAAGTCGCGTACGGATCCTATGGCACGACCGATTACGCCCTGGACTATGCCCAGGAGATCGGAAAGCTCAGCCTCTTTGCGGCCGGGAATTTCCAGAACACCAAGCGCGGATTCGACCCGCCGTCGGTGACGCCCATCCTTCACGATGACATGACGTCGGGCAACGCCTTCGTGCGCCTGGACTACCGCCTTCGCGAAACCGACCACATCGAATTCATCGCGAGCTTCAATCAGAGTCGGTTTCAGATCCCAATCGACCCGACCTTGCTGCCTCTTTCCGACGCCCCCAAAGGAGCCGTTCGTGGCGCCGATGCCTATGACAACGATCCTCCGCCCTTCGTGCCCTACGATGCTAACCCCATCGAAAACGAACGCAATGTGTTCGCAGCGGTTTCCTACAGGCATGTCGGGGCCGGGGGCACCTTGCAGATTGCACCCTTTGTCCGCGAAGCTTACGGAAGTCTCACCTGCGATCCCGCTCGATCGCTCGGCAAGGCCGCGGACCCTGGCTCTGCGTGCAGCGATGTCCGCAGGGATGTCCTTCACGCAGGCGGGCTGGCCGATTTCACGTGGGTGCAAGGCCAAACACACGTCTGGAAGACCGGCCTGCTTCTCGATGCGGCCCGCAGCAACGTGGACTACACAGCCTACTTCCGCGACGATGCCGTTCCCGTCGCCGGCGCAGATGCGGCGCGGACACTGGCAGGCAGTGATAGTACCAACGGGCTCATCGCGGGGGTCTTCCTGCAGGACAAAATCCTGCTCGGAAAGTTGAACATCCTTGCCGGCGCCAGGCTCGATATTGAGAGAGCGTCGTTCCTTCACAGCGATGAGCCGTCGTTGTTTCTCCTCGGGCCAAGCGCCCGGCTGGGGCTGAGCTACGCCGTCACGACGAACCTCACGCTGCACGGATTTGCCGGATACTTGTGGCAGCCGCCGAGCACGATCGACGCGCCCGTCGCAGGTCGCATCCTCGTTCCTTCCCTGGCCGGGCAGAACCTACCAGTCGACATCAAGGCAGAAAAGGATTGGTCTGCAGAGCTGGGCCTCACCGAACGTCTGCTGCCCGGTTTGACCTTGGATATCACCGGCTGGGGCCGCATCGCCAGAGATCAACTCGACCGCGTGAATGTGGGCACCACCAACCTCGTCGCCAGCTACAATTTTGAACGTGGGCGGGCCGCCGGGGCCGAAGCCTCGTGCAGGCTAAGCGGCGGGGACAATGTCGACGGATTCGCGAACTTGGGCTGGCAGCTCGCGCAGGGCTCGGGCATCAGCTCCGAACGATTCTTGTTTTCTCCGCAAGAGGTCGCTGACAAGAGCTGGGTGATGCTAGATCACGTGCAGACGTGGACAGCCAATCTCGGGATCGATCTTCACGACGCGCCAGCGAGCACGCACGTGTCCGCCCTGTTGAACTACGGCAGCGGGATGCGTACCGGCGCCGACAGCGACAAGACGGTGCCGTCGCACGTGATCGTCGACCTTACGATTCGCCGCCGTTTCGACATCTTCTCCGGCGTCTCCTCGCATCTGCACCCCGAGATAGCCGTCGACGTTCTGAACTTGTTCGACCAAATCTACGCCTATCGCATTGGCACCGGTTACATCGGCAGCGCTTACGGTCCACCACGGCGAGTCTTCGTGCGGCTTTCCGTTCCGTTTTCTTGAGCGGTCTTCCCGGATGACACGCTTCCGGCTGCCACGGGCACGCTGCGCAGTACTCGCCGCAGGCATCGCCTTGACCGTCGGGCTGTCCGCGCGTGCAGAAGTTCCGGGAGGCATCGATGGGGGAAGCGTTCTCGGTGAAGATGCGAGCGCGGAGGACCGCGTCTCGGCATCTGCGCTCGTGACGACGCCCACGCCCACCGAGCTAAGCCCACCCGCAGCCCCGGCCAGCCTCACGGAGATGCCCGAGGTGGTGGTCCGCGGGCGCGCAGAGGACATCCTAGGCGTGGCAGTCAGCGCTTCGGAGGGCGCCGTCGGCGCGGAGGATCTCAAAGACCTTCCCTGCTCCGCCGTGGCGAGATCATGGAGACCGTTCCCGGCCTCGTGGTCACCCAGCACTCCGGCGATGGCAAGGCGAACCAGTATTTCTTGCGCGGATTCAATCTGGATCATGGCACCGACTTCGCCTTCTCCGTGGACGGCGTGCCCGTCAACCTGCCCTCGCACGCCCATGGACAGGGCTACTCCGACCTGAACTTCATGATCCCCGAGCTGATTGACTTCATCGACTACAAGAAAGGGCCGTTCTACGCAGAGGTGGGGGATTTCTCGGGCGCGGGAGCGGCCGATGTTCATCTGGTCCATAGTCTACCGCAGGGGACGCTCAACCTGCAGGGCGGCGAATACGGATTTGTTCGCGGACTAGCCGCGGCGGCGCCGAAGCTGGGCCCGGGGACGCTGCTTTACGCCGTCGAGTACAACCACTACGATGGGCCGTGGGTGGTGCCCGAGCATTCCAACCGCTACAACGGGCTGCTGCGATATTCCTGGACTCAATCGAATGACGAGCTCAGTCTTACCGCCAGCCTCTACGTCGCCCCCAACTGGCATGCCACCGATCATGTCGCGCAGCGGGCGGTGGACCAGGGACTCATCACCCGTTTCGGAACCCTCGACGCCTCGGACGGAGGCGACACGGGGCGAGGCGCTTTGTCGTTCCATTGGCTGCACACCCACGACGATGGCACGACGTCGCTGAGTGTGTACGGGTTCTACTATCGGTTCGACCTGTTCTCGAACTTCACTTACTTCCTCGACGATCCTACCAATGGTGATCAATTCGAACAAATCGAGCGGCGCTACGTCGGCGGCGCAGATCTCAAACGGATCTGGAATCAGACCTGGTTCGGCAAGGACGTCCAGAACACGTTCGGGCTACAGCTTCGCAACGATTACCTGCCGTGGTCGGGGCTCGATCACACCCGGGCGCGACAGGTGATAGGCGTTTCTATCGACGACCGAATCGAAGAATTCACCACCGGTTTGTACGCACACAACCAGGTACAGTGGAGCAGCAAATGGAGAACCCATGTGGGGATCCGCGCGGATGTCTTCGCGGTGGATGTACACAGTAGCGACCCTGCGAATTCGGGGAGCGCGACCTCCGGGATCGTCAGCCCCAAGGCGAGCATCATCGCTGGCCCGTGGAAAAAGACGGAGCTCTATCTCAGTGTCGGCACCGGCTTTCACAGCAACGATGCCCGCGGAGTGACTGCCACGGAGAGCGCGACGGCCCTGGCGCCGCAAACCAAGGTGCCCTTGCTCGAGCGCACCGAAGGTGCCGAGATCGGAACCCGTACCTCCATCTTGCCGGGGCTGGTCAGCACGCTCGCGGTCTGGTACCTGAAGTCCGACTCGGAGCTGACATTCGCCGGAGACCGTGGCGACACGGAAGCCACGGCCGCAAGCCGCAGGTACGGCGTGGAATGGGCCAATTCTTACAAGCCGCTGCCGTGGCTCACCCTTGCCGCCGATGTGGCTCTGACCCACGCACGCTATGTCGATGGTCATTCCGGGCTCTACATTCCGAACTCCATCCCGATGGTGGTGTCGGGCGTCGCAACCGTGGAGTCGCCCATGGGCCTCTTCGCCAGCGCGCGCGTACGCTCGCTCAGCTCGCAGCCCCTCGTCGAAGACAACAGTGTACGCCAGCCAGCGTTGACCTTGGTGGATGCAAGGGTCGGCTACCGCTTTGGCAGATGCGAGCTGGCCATCGACGGGCTCAATCTGCTCGATGCGCAGGGCGACGACATCTCCTATTACTACCAGTCGCGCCTTCCCGGCGAGGCCAAGGACGGTGTGAGCGACGTGCACTTTCATCCTGCCGAACCCTTCGAAATTCGGGGCGGCGTCACGGTACACTACTAAGGCAAATGGCGTCGCGCCCTTCAACCGCAAGTGCTGCCTCGCGGCGAGCCTCGCTCGCGGTCAGCGTTTCGCTCGGCGCTCACGTTCTTCTCGCCGGGCTGGGGACGCTGGTGCTGGCGGGCCCGATGGTAGGCCATCCCAGGGTCAATGCCGTCGAAGTCCAGCTTGTCGAGCCGAGCAAAGAACGCCTGCCCGCGGATCAGCCAGCTCGGGTATTGGCCCCGGCACTTTTGCCGGCCTCACCTGCGAGACCTCCCGCTAGACACCTGCAGGCGCACGCAGCCGCGGCTCCTCTCCGCGCGATGAACGCCGCCATCCTGGCCCCTGATCCGACGAACGCTGGCGAGGTCGCGATGCCCAGTGCAGCTGCGCCGCTCGCCCGTGAAGAAGTCAGCGGGCCATCCCCGACCGCAACGTCAGGTCCGGCCGCGACTCCGGCACCCAGTCCGGTTAGGATCGTGGCTGTCCCACGCTACCGCAACAACCCTGCGCCCGAGTATCCCGTTGCCGCCAAGCGTAGACGCGAAGAGGGCGAAGTGCGGCTGAGTGTGACGGTCAGCTCGGACGGCCGGCCGCTACGGGTATCGCTCTTTCGAAGCAGCGGACATGCGCTGCTCGATCAAGCTGCCATGGACGCTGTTCAGCGATGGACCTTCGAGCCCGCAAGAGTCGCAGGGCGGCCCGTCGAAGACCACGTGGTCGTACCCGTTCGATTCTCGCTGTCGTGGCGATAGGAATTGGCGCGGGTCATGCTCTCGGGCATGGCAAAGCTCAGGGACATTGACGCCTACCTTGCAACGGTCAGCGCGGACAAGCGCGTGCTGCTGGAGAGCCTGCGCCAGACGATTCGGTCGATTGTTCCGGATGCGGTAGAATGCATCAGCTATGCGATGCCGGCCTTTCGCGTGAAGGGCGGCGTCATTGCGGGATTTCTTGCGACTTCGAAAGGCTGTTCGTATTTCCCGTTCAGCGGGAGTACTTTGGCTACGCTCGCAAGCGATCTCCGCGATTACGGACAGACGAAATCGGCGTTGCATTTCGATAGCAAACGACCTCTCTCGAAGACGCTCGTGCGCAAGCTCGTCAAGGCTCGGCTGGCGGAAGTTGGCGGCATGGGCATGGCATCGGGGCGGCAAAAGCGGACTAAATAGAGAGCCTTTAATGCCGCCGAGGCATGGCAGTGTCAAGTATTCCGCAATTTTGCCCGCGATTCCTGGTCGTCCGTATTAACGACGAGTTTAGTCCTCTGAAAAGCCGACGAAACGTGGCGCGGTCTATAAACGGAGCATGGGATTCAAGCTCCCATGCTGACAAAACCACAACGCCACGAAACGAGGCAAAGACTTCGCATGATAAAACCTATGGTTCCGAGGATCCTTTCGTACGTTATCTTGGCGTTTGCGGGGGCGTCGGCGCTCCCCGCCCGCGCCGCCGACACGCCCATGACCGTTGGGTTCGTGTACGTGGGCCCCAAGGACGACTATGGCTACAACCAAGCCCACGCTCAGGGAGCCAAGGCGCTGGCGTCGGTTCCTGGCGTGAAGGTCGTCGAGGAGGAGAACGTCCCTGAGACCTTGGCCGTGCAGAAGACTATGGAGAGCATGGTCAAGCTCGACGGAGCGAAGTTGATATTCCCCACCTCGTTCGGCTACTTCGATCCGCACGTGCTCAAGGTTGCAAACAAGTTCAAGGACGTGATGTTCCTGCACTGCGGAGGCCTTTACACCGAGGGCAAGCACCCGGCAAACGTGGGCAGCTACTTCGGCTACATCGACGAGGCGGAATACATCTCGGGCATCGTTGCCGGAATGACGACGAAGTCGGGTAAGTTAGGCTTCATCGCCGCCAAGCCCATCCCGCAGGTCTTGCGCAACATCAACAGCTTCACGCTCGGCGCCCGCTCGGTGAATCCCAAGGCCACGACGACGGTGGTCTTCACCGGTGATTGGTCTATGCCCGTCAAGGAAGCCGAGTCGGCCAACAGCCTTATTGATCAAGGTGTCGATGTTTTGACGGCGCACGTGGATTCACCCAAGGTGA
>Ga0066789_10000821_pt1 | contig 13211 bp, 12 predicted proteins | sample OrgsoiDNA2013049_FD_70960 | JGI IMG/M metagenome (GOLD analysis project Ga0066789, IMG submission 70960) | Permafrost soil microbial communities from the Arctic, to analyse light accelerated degradation of dissolved organic matter (DOM) -... | ecosystem: Environmental > Terrestrial > Soil >...
GGCGGTGTGCCGGCTGGCGACCAGGTCGGCCCGGATCGCGATGGTTTTGCCGGCGCCCACCTCACCGCTGACCACGCCCCGGCTCGTTCGCTGATACACCAGCTGTCCGTGCGACGGCTTCGGCGTGCGCGTTGTGGCGGTGCAGCATCTGTGGGGCCAGCTCCCGCCCGAATGGCATCTTGGTGAATCCGTAGTGGGCCTGTAACCGTTCGATCGTCATGATTGCTCCTGTTCGTTGATGAGGGTGGCGAGGTCGAGGTGGCCGGGTATCCAGGGCCCGGTGGCGCTGCCACGTAGCGCAGCGAACGAGGCGAGTCGGCCTCGAGCTGAGGTTCGGGGTTGGAGTGGTTGGGCAGGTCGGTGTAGTTGATCCGAGCGGCAAGGACGTCGCGGTGTGGGGCCACGACCAGCCCCAGGTAGTCGATTCCGGTCGCAGTTGGCGGCGGGGGTGCTTGCTCCGGTCCGGCGCCGGGGTGGACATGTCGTCCGACCCCGTGGGCGATGCCCTGGCCCATCGGCCACCCATGGAGCCGAATATGGACCTCGGTCAGGTCGAAGGGGTCGAAGACAATCTCGACTCGGCGCCCGACCAGGGCGGCGTCGACCTCATAGGTGTTGCCGTGCAGGGTACCGTGGCGGTCTTGGTCACGGTCCGGCGCTCCGACCGTAGGAACGCTTCGTGCAACGCGGCCGGGGGCGGCAACACCGGCGGTCCGGGTGCGAGGAACCGGGCGAGTGGCGCCTGCCCGGTCTCGGAGTGAACTCGTTGGTTGTAAACGGTTTCGACCCAGGCCGCGAACAGTTCATTCAGCCCGTTCAGCCCGTTCAGCCCGTCGACCGTCATGGACGCGCGCACCAACCCAGCGGAACCCTTTCATCTGATGAAAAAAGTCTGAGGCGATTCCACTCGACTCGGGCGCCGGTGGAGCTATTCGTCCAGGCGACGCTCGTGCTCTTCCATGGCCGAGCCCACGTTGCTGGCGCACGCCTGCAGGGACTCGCCGGTACCGGTGAGGTGGGCCTCGACGGGGATCAGCAGCCCCACGGCTGCAATCACGTGCCCGGACACAAAGATGGGGACCGCGATGGAGAAGACCCCCAACCGGTGCTCCTGGCTGCTCACCGCCACATGCGTCCTCCGCACCTCTTTGAGCTGGTTCCTCATCACCTGGGGATTGGTGGTCGTGAAGTCTGTGTGGGGCACCATCGCCCGCATGGCCTGCTCCTGCGCCTCCTCGGGTGCGAATGCCAGCAGAGCCTTGCCCACCGCCGTGCAGTAAAGCGGCAGTCGCCCACCCGGACTGTGCCGGGTGGGGATGGACCGCGATCCGGCGATCCGGTCGACGACGAGCGCGCCCAACCCGTCGAGGACTGCCACATGTGCCGTGTGGCCAGTGAAGGAGACCAGATCCTGCACGTGAGGCAGTGCTGCTTCGCGCATCATGGTGGGGCGAGAGAGTTGACCGAGATGCCACATCCGCGCGCCGATCTCGAACCGCCCGTCCGCACGCTGCGTGAGCAGCCGGCCGGCCACGAGGTCGCCCAGACGCCGCTGGGCGGTGGCCAGAGGGAGGCCCGAGCGTCGCGAAATCTGGGAGAGGGTGAGTGCCCGATGCCGTTGGTCGAAGGCGTCCAACAAGGTCAAGGCTCGCGAGGTCACCGATTCCCCGGGGGCACTCCTGGTCACCTTCGGCATGAACCCTCACTTGCCTTTCGCCTGTGCGACCTTGGACGGAGGCCGCTGTCGACATTGTTTTTCATCTGTCGAAAGGATGCCACGCGGTTCGCTGTGACGCACGGCACGCTGGCCCGGTGACCGAAACCCGTGACCAGGAGCAGGCATGACCACCATTGACCGCGAACCGTCCACCGATAGTGCCGCACAAGCGCGCTTCCCCGACCCCTACGAGGTGGAGACGCCCGAGGGTGCCGAGGGGTGGAAAGAGATGTACCCGTACTACAACCACTTCCTGGAGGTACGTCGGGACCGGGACTCGGCACGCACGTGGTTCCGCAACGGCATGCACTTCCCCGAGCCGATGCCCCCCTTCGACATCGCGACCTCGGACAGCGCCTTCCAGAGCACCGGTGTCATGAACACCAGGGTGTTCGCTCTGCCGCCTGCGCTCGGCATCGACGTGCGAGTGCTGAACGGGTACATCTACATGTCCTCTCTGGGCGTCGAAGACCCCGTAGAGGTGGGTCGGCGAGCCGAGGAGTTCGCTGTGCGCGTCGGCCACTACTACAAGAACTGGACCGATCTCTACGAGAAGTGGCAGACCAAGGTGCGCGACCGGATCACCGGACTCGACGCCATCGTGATCCCCGAGCTTGGCGAGTTCGAGCCCATCGAGAACGTGCTGGCGGGGCGCGGGGTGACAACCTCGAACGACCTGCTGGTTGCCTACCAGGCGATCCTCGCCTCCCTCGACGCGGTGTGGAACCTGCACTCGGAAATGCTCAACATGGGCTATGCGGCGTACCTGAACTTCCAGACGCTCTGCAAGCAGCACTTCCCCGAGATCACTGACCAGACGATCGCCAAGATGGTCAGTGGCATCGACGTGATCCTCTTCCGGCCCGACGACGAGTTGAAGCGGTTGGCACGACTCGCGATCGAGCTCGGTGTCGAGGACACCGTCTGCGCTCACACGGACTTCGCACAACTGCACACAGCTCTCGCGGGTTCTGACTGCGGCCGTGCCTGGCTCGACGGCTGGACGGAGTCCTCCGAGCCCTGGTTCCACTTTTCCTATGGCAACGGCTTCTACCATCACCACCGCAGCTGGTCCGACGACCCGAGTTTCCCGCTGACTGGCATCCGCAAGTACATCACGCGACTCCAGGCCGGTGACTCGATCGACCGACCTGCCGATGCGGTCGCCAAGGAACGCGACGAGATCACCGCTCACTACCGTGATCTGATCCCCACCGATGAACAAGCCGCGTTCGACGACGCGCTTGGATTGTCGCGCCTTGTCTTCCCCTACGTGGAGAACCACAACTTCTTCATCGAGCACTGGTACATGACGATCTTCTGGCGCAAGATGCGTCAGCTCGGCGAGCTGTTCGTCAGGTTCGGCTTCATCGCCGAGGTAGACGACCTGTTCTTCCTGAGGCGGACGGAGATCTCGGAGGCGCTCGCGGATCTCCAGTTCTCGTGGTGCAGTGGTGGCGAGGCCATTGGGCCGGACTACTGGCCGGGGATTGTCGAGAAGCGACGCGGCATCCACCAGTCCCTCATCAAGTGGGCTGCACCCCCGGCGCTGGGCCTGGCCCCATCCGCCATCGTAGAGCCGATGACCATGATGCTCTGGGGGATCACCGACGAACAGGTCGAGAAGTGGCTCGCCGCTTCGACTGGCGACGGCAAGACTCTCGAAGGCTTCGCAGGTGCGGCCGGGGTGGCCGAAGGCCCTGCGCGCCTCGTCATGAGTCCCAATGACCTGGACGACCTCGTGGCCGGCGAGATCCTGGTCGCCCCGATCACCAGCCCCAGCTGGACTCCGGTCTTCGCCCGCATCAGCGGCGCCGTCAGCGACATCGGCGGCATCATGTGCCACGCCGCCATCGTCTGCCGGGAGTACGGCGTTCCCGCCGTCGTCGGAACCAGCAACGCCACCAGCCTGATCCGTACTGGACAGCGCATCCGCGTGGACGGCAACACTGGCACCGTCACCATTCTCGACTGACCCATCCCCCATCGGAAGATCCGCATCATGGAACCCAGATTCACCGCCTGGTTCGACTCGCTACGTCTCAGCGACCGGCCCAGTGTTGGCGGCAAGTGCGCCAACCTGGGCGAGCTGGTATTGGCAGGTATCCCGGTACCCAACGGCTTTGCCGTCACGGTCGAGGCGTTCGAGGCCTTCGAGGACCTCAACAACCTCCGCGAGCAAATCCGCAGCGGGCTCATCGACCAAGTCGACGTCACGAACTCTGCGGCCCTGCGAGGGGTGCACGAGGAGGCGTCCGGGCTCATCCACGCGGCGACCATGCCCGACCGCCTGGAGCAGGAGATCCGCGCCGGCTACGCCGAGTTGTGCCGACGTTCGAGTCGTGACGATCTGCCGGTCGCCGTTCGCTCTTCAGCCGTCGCGGAGGACGGTGACGCGTCGAGCTTCGCCGGCCAACAGGAGACTTATCTCTGGGTGGTCGGGGCCGACGACGTAGTGACGGCCATCCGCGACTGCTGGGCGAGCCTGTTCACCCCCCAGGCCGTTGCTTACCGCGAGAAGCTCGACGAGGACCGGCGTCGTGAGGCGACCCGGATCTCTGTGGCCGTGCAGGAGATGGTGAACGCTAAGGTTTCGGGTGTCGCTTTCACTGTGAGCCCGCGTACTGGGGACCCCTCAGTCGTGGCGGTGAACGCAAGCTGGGGGCTGGGCGAGGCAGTGGTTTCCGGGGAGGTGACCCCGGATGAGTACTGGCTCACCAAGGTGGGACCCACCCTGACCAGCTCAACCGTCTCGCACAAGCTGCAACAGTGTGTCCCCGCCGTCGGCGGCAAGGGCACACACATGGTGGACGTGCCCGAAGACCTCGTGGACGTGGCATGCCTCGACCAAGCCCTGGTCATCGAACTGGCCGCCCTAGCCATCAATGTGGAGAAGCACTACCAATCGCCGCAGGACATCGAGTGGGCACTCGCCGTCGATGATGACGGCGACCACCGCTTCATGCTTCTCCAGAGCCGCCCGGAAACCACCCAGGTGCAGGCCCGGGCTGCGCACAAGCCGCCTGCGGCCGCCACGTCCTCGTATCTGTCAGTGCTTCAAGACCTAGGTGCAGCCAACCGAGGAGACAAGGCATGACCGTGGACCCGAACGCCAGGCCCGCTCCCCCGAGCTGGGCCGACGTGCTCACCCTCGTGGCTACGCTGGACGCGTCCGGACTGGAGGACGCTGAGATCGTCCTGGATGGCCTCTCGGTGCGCGTCTCGAAGTCGGTGCTCCCGACTCCCGGAGCACCAGCACCGCATGACGATGTCGCCCCGACCGCCGAGCCTGGCTTGACGCCCGCTGGGGGCAATGCGCAGCCCGCACCGACACCCGAGCGACCCGCTGTGGCTGACGGCCCCGCCGTGATGGCCCCCATGCTGGGGGTTCTGTACCTGCGTCCGTCACCCGATGCGGAGCCGTTCGTGAGGGCGGGTGACACCGTGACCCCCGACACAACCGTGGCCATCATCGAGGTCATGAAGATGATGAACCCGGTGACTGCCGGGGTACAGGGGACAGTCGCCGAGATCTGCGCCAACGACGGCCAATTGGTCGAGCACGGTGACGTCCTGATCCGACTCGAGGCGGGCTGATGACCACCGTCCTCATCGCAAACCGGGGCGAGATCGCGGCGCGCGTGGTCCGGGCCTGTCGCCGCCTCGGCTATCGATCTGTATTGGCGGTCAGCGAGGCGGACCGAGACTCCCTCGCTGCGCGCCTCGCCGACCGGGCCGTATGCATCGGGCCTGCTGAGCCCGCACGCTCCTACTTGCGGCCGGAGCTGCTCGCACAGGCCGCCGTGTCGGTGGGGGCCGACGTGGTGCACCCCGGGTACGGCTTCTGCAGTGAGAAGCCCGAGCTCGGTGAACTCCTTGCCGAAGCAGGAATTGCGTTCGCGGGCCCCCGCCCCGAAACGCTTCGTGCGGTCGGGGACAAGAGCACCGCTCGTCATGAGGCCATCGCAGCAGGCGTACCCGTCTCTCCGGCCGCGGACGTCGACGATGTTGCAAGCGCCGTGCAGGCCGCCAACGAAATCGGCTACCCCGTGCTCCTGAAGGCCGTCCACGGAGGAGGTGGCCGCGGGATCCACCTGGTCACCGAGGAAGGCGACCTGGAACGGCTCTTCGGCCAGGCCGCTGCCGAGGCGCGCGCTGGTTTCGGCGACGCCGCGCTGTACGTCGAGAAGTTCTACGGTCGAGCACGACATGTCGAGGTTCAGATCTTCGGCGACGGCGAAGGTGGCGTCCTGATCCTCGGCGACCGCGACTGCTCGGTGCAACGCCGGCACCAGAAGGTGATCGAAGAGGCACCCGCACCGCACCTCTCCGAGGCCACCCGGACGCTGCTGCACGACGGCGCAGCCCGGCTCGGCAAACACCTGCGCTACACAGGCGCCGGCACCGTCGAGTTCTTGGTGGACACAGAATCCGACGAAGACCCCACCGCCGTCGTCTTCCTCGAGGTCAACGGCCGGATCCAGGTCGAGCACCCCGTGACTGAGGAGCTGTTCGGCGTCGACCTCGTCGCCGCCCAGCTCCTGCTCGCCGCAGGGCAGTCCAGCAGGCTCCCCGAGCACCTTGCCCAACCCTCCGGGCATGTCATCGAGTGCCGACTGACAGCCGAGGACCCCTACACCGACTTCCGGCCCTCCCCAGGGCGCATCCAACGTGCCGACTTCCCGCATGGCCCAGGCATCCGGATCGACACCCACATCTTCGAGGACTACTTGTTTCCGCCGTACTACGACAGCCTCATGGCCAAGATCATCGTCCGGGCTCACGACCGCGCTGCAGCCGTGGAGAGCATGCGAGCAGCCATTGAGGGCACCGTGATCGAGGGCGTCAACACCACCGCGGACGTGCATCGATTCGTCCTCGACCACCCCGCCTTCCGCAAGGGAGGCGTCACCACGGAGTGGCTCGACGAGGTCTGGCCACCCACGGATCGAGGTCGCGCCGTCAACCAAGAAGCTGCTTTATCGAGCGACGTGGCGACGGCGACGGAACCGACCACTGAGGTGATGGCATGAACGCCCAGCGAAGTGTGAAACTGGTCGACACCAGCACCCGTGACGGCAACCAGAGCCTGTGGGGTGCCGCGGGGCTGACCACCGGAATGGTCGAAGCGCTAGGTCCCCACCTCGAAGCCGCAGGCTTCTGCGCTCTCGACTTCACTTCCTCGACCCATCTCTCGGTCGGGGTTCGATGGCACAACGAGAACCCTTGGGAACGCATCTCCAGGATGCGGGCGGTCACCCCCACCACCCCACTGTCCCTGATCACCACCGGCATGCGCTTCATGTCCTGGGAGCGGTCCCCGATCTCCGTCATGCGGCTGTCCATGCGCATGCTGGCCGAATCTGGTCTGCGCAGGATCCAGATCGCCGAACCGATGAACGACACAGCCGCCGCGCTGGCCGTTGCCAAGCTTGCCAAGGAGGAGGGCATCGAGCAGGTCGTCGCGGCGGTGACCTTCACCGAGTCACCCGTGCACGACGACTCGCTCTACGCTGCCGCAGCGAAGGCCCTGGCCGGCGACCCTCTCGTGGACGCCGTGTACCTCAAGGACCCGGGCGGGCTGCTCACACCCAAGCGGGCCGAGCACCTGCTCCCACAGCTCAGACAAGCAGTCGGCGACGTCGCCCTTGAGTTGCACAGCCACTGCACGACCGGGCTGGCGCCCGAGGTCTACATCGTGGGCGCCGAAGCCGGCGTCGACGTCCTGCACACCGCCATCGGCGCGCTGTCCAACGGGACAAGCCAACCCTCGGCCACCCGCCTGGTCGAGAACCTGCGTGCGGTGGGCATCGAGGTGGACATCGACATCGAACCGGTGCGAGAAGCCGAGCGCCTCATCAGCGTGATCGCCTCGAACCAGGGTCTCCAGCCGGGGCAGCCCACGGAGCTTGACCTCTCCTACCAGCACCATCAGATCCCAGGCGGGATGATGGGCACCCTCCGACGACAGCTCAGCGAGATAGGCAAGCTCGACCTACTTCCCCGGGTGCTCGATGAGATAGGCCGGACGCGTGCCGAGCTCGGGTATCCCATCATGGTCACGCCCTACAGCCAGTTCGTCGGCAGTCAGGCCGTGCTGAACGTCCTCGCCGTGCAACACGGAGACGCCCGCTGGTCACGCATGCCTGACGAAATCCTGCGCTACGCCCTGGGTCACTTCGGTACCCCGCCAGGTGAGATCGACCCCGAGGTGAGGCAACTCGCTGCTGACGCCCCGCGCACGAAGGAGCTCGACAAGCCCCTGCCTGAGCCCTCGCTGGATCAGGTCAGGGCAGGCGTCACCAACTCGCTGGGACGTACCGTCCCGGATGACCAGGTCCTGCTGCGAACGGTGCTCCCAGCCGACCAGGTGGACCGAATGGAGGCTGCGGGCCCAGCCCCCACGTGGAGGCCCAACCCCACAGCAGGGATCCGCACCGCCACCGACTTTGTCGACGCGGCCCTCGAACTGCCGAAGTGGCGTTCGCTGGACGTCGACCTCGAGGGACAACGGGTGTCCCTCCGCCGTACCAATACTCCCCACGACACCCCCGGAGGCACAACATGATCACCTCGGCAACCGAGGACCCCGCGCGGCCCAGCCTGGACGAGAAGCTGGCCGAGGCCGAGGGAGTCGTGTTCGACATCGACGGCTGCTTGGTCCTGGGGGACAAGCCAGGCGGCCATCGGGGCCAGGCGCTACCCGGAGCGGTCGAGGCCTTCGGGAAGGTGCGTGCCTCAGGCCGGAGGATCGTCGTCTTCACGAATGGCTCCAGCCAGGTCCCAGCGGACATTGCCACCGGACTGGTCCACCTGGGCTTCCCAGTGGTCGAACAGGATGTCCTGACACCGTCCGTGATCGCAGCCGAGGTAGCACTGGAACGCTTCGGCAAGTCACCAGTGCTGGCATTCGGTGGTTCAGGGCTCCAAGACGTCCTTGAGGCGGGCGGTGTGGTCTTGGCCGACGAGGAGCACCCACTTGACGCTGCGGCCGTCATCATCGGGTGGGACGTTGCGTTCACACGCGACCGGCTACAGGCAGCCGCAGAAGCCATTTGGAACGGCGCACCACTCCTGGTCACTAGCGACGCACGCCGGTTCGCCTCGGCCACCAAACCAATGGCAGGAGTCGGCGGCTTCATCGCCCAGGGGCTGGCTTACGTGACCGGCTGCAACTACGAGGTCCTGGGCAAGCCGTCCAAGGCTGCAATGAACGTCGCCACCCGCCGACTCGGCGTCGCCGCCGAGCACACCCTCGTCGCAGGTGATGACCTGACCTTGGAGGTCGCCATGGCCAAGAATGCAGGCGCGCTGGGTGTACTGGTCGCCACCGGCATACATGGACTGGCCGACGCGGCTGTCCTCGACTCGCACAACGCGCCGGACCTCGTGGTGCACGGCTTGCTCGAGCTCGCGGAGCGTCTGACCACGGCCGATGCCCACGCCGACACTAGGCCCCGGCGGTCAAGAACGTGAGCACACCGGCCACTCAGGGCGACCTCGTGTGGAGCCCGCCAAGGGATGCCATCGCGCGAACCCGAGTCGGCGCCTTCATGAGCTGGCTGGCAGAGAGCCGCGGGACGCAACTGAACAGCCACGAGGAGCTGTGGCGCTGGTCGGTCACCGACCTCTCCGGATTCTGGTCGGCAGTCTGGGAGTACTTCGGCGTGGTCACTCATGCGCCGTACACCTCCGCTCTGGCGAGCCGGCAGATGCCCGGCGCCACATGGTTCCCCGGTGCCCGGCTCAACTACGCCGAGCACGCCCTTGGTGCCCCTGAGGACGCCTCGCGAACAGCGGTCCTGGGGCGATCGCAGACCAGGGCGGATGTCGATCTCACCTTCGGCGACCTGCGTGAGCAGGTCGCACGAGCACGATCCGTCCTACTGGGTCTCGGAGTCGGCCCCGGCGACCGCGTAGCCGGCTACCTACCGAACGTGCCCGAGGCGCTGGTTGCCTTTCTCGCCACGGCCAGCTTGGGAGCGGTCTGGGCGAGCTGCGCGTCCGAGCTCGGCCCCCGGAGTGTCGTGGACCGGTTCGCCCAGATCGAGCCGACCGTACTCATCGCCGCGGGCGGCTACCGCTACGGCAACAAGGACATCGACCGAAGCGAGCAGGTCGCACAGATCCGGGCGCAGCTGCCCACCGTGCGGGCGATGCTCGACATCGAGTACGGCCCCTGGCGAGTCGAAGACGCACTGTCATGGCCGGACCACTTGGCACAGGCAGAAGGGGCAGCGCTGAAGTTCGCGCCAGTCCCGTTCGACCACCCCCTGTTCGTCCTCTTCTCCTCGGGGACAACCGGCCTGCCGAAGGCCATCGTCCACGGACACGGGGGCATCGTGCTCGAACACCTGAAGAACCACGCATTCTCGTGGGACATGGGGCCTGAGGACCGGATGCTGTGGTTCTCCACCACCGCCTGGATGATGTGGAACGCGCTCGTCTCCTCACTCCTGGTCAGGTCGTCGATCGTGATGATCGACGGCAACCCATTGTTCCCCGACCTGCAGTGGCAGTGGCGGCTCGCAGCCGAGACGCAGGCCACCATCATGGGCGCGAGCCCTGGATTCATCATGGCTTGCCGCAAGGAAGGCCTCGATCTACGAGCCGAGCACGACCTTGCAATCCGGATCGTTGGCTCCGCGGGCGCCCCACTGCCCCCGGAGGGATACGTCTGGATCCAGGAGCAGCTCGGGCCCGAGGTCCAGCTCAACGTCGGGAGCGGAGGCACCGACGTCTGCTCGGGGCTGGTCCAGAACAACCCCCTTCTGCCCGTGTGGGCCGGCGAGATCTCCGGGCGTTGTCTCGGTGTAGACGCCCATGCCTTCGACGAGACCGGACACGAGGTGATCGGCGAGCTCGGGGAGCTCGTGATCACCTCGCCCATGCCGTCGATGCCCGTGGGCTTCTGGAACGACCCGGGTGGCGAGAAGCTCAAAGCGGCCTACTTCGACCACTACCCGGGCATCTGGCGGCACGGCGACTGGATCGTGTTCAACGAGAACGGCAGCTGCCACGTCGCCGGTCGCTCGGACGCCACCCTCAACCGGGGCGGGATCCGGCTCGGCACCGCCGAATTCTATCGTGTGGTCGAGGAGATCGACGGGATCGCCGACAGCCTGGTGGTGCACCTGGAGGACCCCGCGGGAGGCAACGGGCGACTGCTGCTGTTCGTCACTCTCGACTCAGGTGTCTCGCTTGACGACGAACTGCGGCGCGTCATCGCCGGATCGTTGCGTGAGGGCCTGTCACCGCGCCACGTGCCCGACCAGGTGACCGCTGTGTCCGTCGTACCCCGCAACCTCACCGGCAAGAAGCTCGAGCTGCCCGTCAAACGCATCCTGCAGGGTGCTCGCCTAGATGAAGTCGCCAGTCGCGACGCGCTCGCTGTCCCAACCTCGCTTGACGCATTCACCGCGCTAGCAGCACAGGTCTCGAAGGAGAACGATGAGCAAGTACACACCTGAGCTCGATGTCGAGTCGATCGTCGCCCTCGATATGCACGTGCACGTGGAGAAGGACCACCATGGGTGCCTCTCGCTCGACGACGAACTGATGGCAGCTTCGGCGGCCTACTTCAAGGCGTCTGACAACCGGACGCCGACCGTTGCCGACATCGCCAAGCGCTACCGGGCGGCGAATATGGCAGCTGTGGTCTTCACCGTGGACGCGACCACCGCCACCGGTCACCCCGCCCTGTCCAGCGAGGACATCGCGACGCAGGCGGCCGACCATGCCGACGTCCTCATCCCCTTCGGCTCGGTCGATCCCCGGCACGGTGACGCGGCGGTCGAGCAGGCACACCGCTTGGTGAATGAATTCGGGGTACAGGGCTTCAAGTTCCACCCGAGCCTGCAGGGTTTCGCACCCAACGACGAGCAGTTCAACCCGCTGTGGAGCGAACTGGAGAAGCTCGGGGTGCCGGCCGTATTCCACACCGGGCAAAACGGCATCGGAGCAGGGCTGCCGGGAGGCCGCGGCATCAAGCTGCGCTACTCCAACCCGCTGCTGCTCGACGACATCGCCGCCGACTTCCCGGGTCTCACCGTGATCATGGCCCACCCCTCCGTTCCGTGGCAGGCAGAGGCGATCTCGATGGCCGTGCACAAGGCAAATGTCTACATCGACCTCTCGGGATGGTCGCCGAAGTACTTCCCCCCAGAGTTGGTGAAGGCCGCTGGACGCATGTTGAAGCGCAAGGTGCTCTTCGGTAGTGACTACCCGCTCATCGCCCCGGAGAGATGGATCTCCGACTTCAAGACCCTGGAAGTCCGCCCGGCCGTGATGCCGGACATCTTGAAGGGCAACGCCATCCGTGTGCTTGGCCTCAACACACCCTGACGATCCGTCGCCCCCGCCACCGACGCTGAAAGGAACCGCATGCCAGACCTTCTGCAGTTCACCGACCATGTCGTCCTAATCACCGGTGGCGCCACCGGAATAGGCCGTGCGGGCGCCCTCGCCTTTGCGCGGCAAGGAGCCACTTTGTCGTCGGAGGACGACCGCGCCGCGGTGACCATTGACCTGCTCGAGGCCGACGGCGGGCGCGGATTACTCGTCAAGGCCGATGTCTCGAACGCCGAATCGGTCCGTGACCTGGTCGACGAGACCACCGCCACCGCTTGGACGCCGCCTGGAACAACGCCGGGGTTCTTCCTGCTACCAAGCCGCTCCACGAAATGACGGAGGACGAATGGGAGCACGTGGTCAGTGGGTGTCGACCTCAAGGGTGTCTTCCTCAACCTCAAGTTCGAGATCGCCTACCTGGTGGCGAACAAGGTGGATCGATCATCAACACCGCATCCGTTAAGTGCCAGGCGAGTATCTGGTCGCCATCACACACATCTTTCGCCACACCTTTTGACCACAAGTATCCACAACCAGCAACAGGCGTCCCGTGGTGAGAATCGCCCGATCTCGTTGTGGCGTAATGGTTTCCACAACCAACGGCAGCTACGCACAACTGAGTAGTCAGAATCAGCGGGTTGGGGGTTCAATTCCCTCACGGCGCACCATAAGTGCAGGTCACAGGCCTGCAGGGTGGCGGTCCTCCTTCACGGAGGGCCGCCAAGCCCATTTAGAGCCCGCGCGGATAGGCCGGTCAGGGGTCGGGTTGGATGGGGTTTTCTCTGACCTGCTGGAGCGCGAGGGTTTCGAGTTCAGTGGTGAGATCACGTAGTCGCCGGGAGTTCTCCAGCAATGGGCGCAGTGCATCGGCCTGGGCGACGTCAAAGGTGCGAGTGACGGTCTTGTTGTCGACCTTGCGGGTCCAGGTCAGGTAGGGCCCGTGGAGCTGACTACGCGGTTGGTCCGGGTCGCAATATGACAGCCACGACGAAAGGCAAATCGTCCTGCCACGGCGCAGATTCTCGGCGGCAAAGCGTTGCTCGAGCCGCGAATCGGCGGTCGCGGTCCGGGCGGCGAACTCAACTCATCAACTGACCTACCCATCTCCCGGCCAGACGCTCTCGGCTAGACGAGCATGTCGCCC
>Ga0066789_10000824_pt1 | contig 13172 bp, 9 predicted proteins | sample OrgsoiDNA2013049_FD_70960 | JGI IMG/M metagenome (GOLD analysis project Ga0066789, IMG submission 70960) | Permafrost soil microbial communities from the Arctic, to analyse light accelerated degradation of dissolved organic matter (DOM) -... | ecosystem: Environmental > Terrestrial > Soil >...
CGCCGTCTTTATGGTGGCACTGGTCGCCGGCCTCGACTTCGGAGCCAACTGGCTCGTGTTGAGAGTCTTCGGCTGATCCGTTCCGCTTCAGTTCGCAGCCCGCAAGGAAGACCACAAGAAAGAAGAGCAAACCCAAAGTGACCGAGTCACCGTCGTCCGTGTCGTCGAGCCCAGTGGGCATCGACGAGACCCCCGCCGCCGACGAGACCCCCGCCGCCGACGAGACCCCCGCCGCCGACGAGACCCCCGCCGCCGACGAAGCAGTGGTGGTCGACGAAGCGGCGACTGTCGACGAGCCGGCGACTGTCAATGCTCCCGAAACGGTCGACGTTACCGATGAGCCAGAGGTCGAGATCGAAGTCGACCCGGCCGTCGCGTTTCGCGATGCGCTGCGGCGTGCACCAGGCGATTGGTTTGTTGTGCACACCTATGCCGGCTACGAGAACAAGGCCAAGGCGAACCTCGAGACGCGCATTCAGTCCTTGAACATGGAGGACTTCATCTACCAGATCGAGGTGCCCCAAGAAGAGGTCAGCGAGATCAAGAACGGCAAGCGTCAGCTCGTCAAGCGCAACGTCTTCCCCGGCTACCTGCTGGTGCGCATGGAGATGAGCGACGAGTCGTGGTCCGCTGTCCGGTACACACCGGCCGTGACCGGCTTCGTCGGCCCAAGTTCGAGCAAGCCGTCACCGCTGACTCTCGACGAAGTGTTCCGGTTCCTCGCGCCGGCCACCAAGGAGCAGAAAGAGGCGCAGGCCGCGGCCGCTCCGCGCATCGTCGATTTCGAGGTGGGCGAGTCGGTTACCGTCACCGACGGCGCCTTCGCCACGCTGCCCGCGAGTATCAGCGAGATCAACGCCGACCAGCAGAAGCTCAAAGTGCTGGTGTCGATCTTCGGTCGCGAGACTCCGGTCGAGCTCCAGTTCAACCAGGTGTCCAAGATCTAACCGCGAACGGCGAGCACTCCTCGTCGTCCCGTACTCTGTTGTTCTCTGAATCGGCTGTTGTTCTCAATCTACGAAGGACCGGTTATGCCCCCGAAGAAGAAGCTCGCCGCGATCATCAAGCTCCAGATCAAGGCCGGCGCAGCCACGCCGGCCCCGCCGATCGGGCCTGCCCTCGGTCAGCACGGCGTCAACATCATGGAGTTCTGCAAGCAGTACAACGCGCTGACCGAGGCGCAGCGCGGCAACGTCATCCCGGTGGAGATCTCGGTCTACGAAGACCGGTCGTTCACCTTCATCACCAAGACGCCGCCGGCCGCCGAGCTCATCAAGAAGGCCGCGAGCGTAGACAAGGGATCGCCGACCCCGCACAAGGTGAAGGTGGCGTCCTTGTCGAAGGCGCAACTTCGTCAAATCGCCGAGACGAAGATGCCCGACCTCAACGCCCGCGACATCGAGGCGGCCGAGGCGATTATCGCCGGCACCGCCCGCTCGATGGGCATCACGATCGGCAGCTAGGGTTCGAACCCTGGGGAAAGGCAGCTCGGAACGCGGGCGGGTTTTCTTCAGGGATGCAGTTCCAGAAATAGCGTGGGAGGGCCGGCGCGGCCCGCTGACCACGACCTCCGATCAGATTCAAGGAGCATCATGAAGCGCAGCAAGGCCTATCTGGCCGCAGCCGAAAAGGTCGACCTCGAGAAGTTGTACGCACCGCTTGACGCGGTTCGGCTCGCGCGCGAGACCTCACTCACCAAGAACCCCGGCACCGTCGAGGTTGCGTTGTGTCTGGGCGTCGACCCACGCAAGGCCGACCAGATGGTGCGTGGCACGGTCAACTTGCCGCACGGCACCGGCAAGACCGCCCGCGTGTTGGTTTTTGCGACCGGCGATCGGGCCGAAGAAGCCAAGGCCGCAGGCGCTGACATCGTCGGTGGCGACGAGCTGATCGACCGCGTTGCTGCCGGCTATCTCGACTTCGACTCCGCGGTCGCAACTCCTGACCTCATGGGCAAAGTCGGCCGTCTCGGCCGCGTGCTCGGCCCCCGCGGTCTGATGCCGAACCCGAAGACCGGCACCGTCACCAACGACGTCGCCAAGGCCGTCAACGACATCAAGGGCGGCAAGATCGAATTTCGGGTCGACCGCCAAGCGAACCTGCATTTCATTATTGGCAGGACGACGTTCACCGACGTGCAACTGGTCGAGAACTACGCAGCGGCCATCGACGAAGTGCTGCGGTTGAAGCCGTCGTCGGCCAAGGGTCGGTACGTGAAGAAGGCGACTGTCACAACGACGATGGGTCCCGGCATTCCGGTCGACCCGAACAAGACCCGCAACCTGCTTGAGGACCAGCCCGCCTAGCCCCCCTGTACCTCGTGATCATGCACGAAGTTGCGACCTTTCACGTGGCAGCTACCAATTTCGTGCATGATCACCACGGTCCGTTTGCCAGCATGTAGCACATGCGCTACAGTGGATGGATGACGACGACCGGATTGCGTGAGCTGCGTCAACAGGCGAGTGAGTTGGTCCGACAGGCCGAAGCGGGCGCGACCGTGACGATTACGGTCAGCGGGCGCGAGGTCGCTGAGCTCGGCCCTGTGCGCCGACACCGATGGCGGCAGGGAGCCGACGTGCGGGAGGTCTTCCGCGGGCCAGCTGACCCCGACTGGGGAGTGGATCGCGACGGCGTCGACCAGAGCGTGACCGATCCCTTCACCCGGTGAGGATTCTGCTGGACACCAGCGTCCTGCTAGGTCCTGATCCCGGACCGGTCGAGGGCGAAGTGGCCATCAGCGCGGTGTCGTTGGCGGAGTTGCACTTTGGCGTACTCGTGGCGCGAACCGATGCGACCAGGGCCGAACGGCTCCGTCGCCTTTCCGTCATCGAACGTACCTTCGACGCGTTGCCAATAGACGAGGTGGTGGCCCGCGAGTACGGGCGGTTGGCGGCAGCAGTCGTCGCTGCCGGCCGCAAACCGCGCGCACGGATGGCTGACCTGCTCATCGCGGCCACTGCGGTCGCGCACGACGCCACCTTGTGGACCCGAAATGCCACCGACCTCGTGGGACTCGCCGAGCTCGTTGCCATCCACACTCCGTCGCCCTGACCATCAGGTGAGGTCACCATCAGTTGACGTCACTTCGGCGTCGTTTTGACCGGACACCGTGACCGCCCGTACTCTTAGCGCGCCACAGACCGCCGGTCGGCGTCCACGAATTGTTTTCGTGGCTCCCGAAGGTCCCGCGACAGCGGGCGGCCCGCGCAGGTACACGTAGGTCCGGCGTTTGCGCGCCGACACCGCCCCGTGCGCCTAGCGCCGGGGCGTTCGCTTTCTCGCCCCCTTCTGGTGTTCGACGCCGATACCGGCTCCACCCGGAAGGAGGCCGGCAGATATGCCAAGGCCTGACAAGGTGACCGATGTCGCCGAGCTGACGGAGCATTTCCGTAGCTCCAACGCGGCCGTGCTCACCGAGTACCGCGGCCTCACCGTGGCGCAGCTCACCCAGCTGCGCAGCAATCTCGGATCGACCGCGCATTACGCCGTGGTGAAGAACACCCTGTCGAAGATCGCCGTGCGTGCCGCCGGCCTGCAGGAGCTGGAAAGCCTGCTCCAAGGTCCGTCGGCCATTGCGTTCATCAAGGGTGACACCGTGGAGGCCGCCAAGAGCCTCCGCGACTTCGCTAAGGCCAACCCACTGCTCGTGATCAAGGGTGGCGTTCTCGACGGCAAGATGGTCACCGCTGCCGAGCTCTCGAAGATTGCCGACCTCGAATCGCGTGAGGTCTTGCTGGCCAAGGTGGCTGGGGCGGCAAACGCCGCACTCGCCAAGGCGGCCGCGTTGTTCCAGGCTCCGCTCGCGCAGGCCGCTCGTTTGGTCGAAGCGTTGCGGGCCCAGGTCGCCGAGAACTCCCCGGCTCCCGCTCCGGCACCTGTTGCCGAGGTGGCCGCCGAGGTCGTCCCGGAGGTCGCCGAGACGGCAGCAGCCGTCGAAACACCAGAAGCGGTGGACGTCGAGGTGCCGGCCACCGAGTCGGCCCCCGAGGTATCCGCAGCCGAGGTACCCGACCTTGACGCACCCGAAGCACCCGCTGCGGCCGCTGAACCTGATGCCCCGGCCGAGTCACCCGCAGACGAGTCACCCGCAGACGAGTCACCCGCAGACGTGTCACCCGCAGCGCAATAGCCCGCTCTCCCGCACGCATCCCGCTTGATACACGTTCATTCGAGGAAGGACCCGCCATCATGGCGAAGCTCAGCACCGACGATTTGATCGACGCGTTCAAGGAGCTCACGTTGCTTGAGCTTTCCGAGTTCGTGAAGCAGTTCGAGGACACCTTCGGTGTTACCGCAGCCGCGCCGGTCGCGGTCGCCGCGGCGGGTCCGGCCGGCGGCGGCGCGCCCGCCGAAGCAGCCGAAGAGCAGGACGAGTTCGACGTCATCCTCGAAGAGGCTGGCGCCCAGAAGATCCAGGTCATCAAGGCGGTCCGCGAGCTCACCAGCCTCGGGCTCAAAGAGGCCAAGGACCTCGTCGACGGCGCACCCAAGGCCGTCATCGAGAAGGGCACCAAGGAGGCGGCCGAGAAGGCAAAGACCGCCCTCGAAGCAGCCGGCGCGAAGGTCACCGTCAAGTAGGTCGGCCAAGCAGTCCGCGAACGCAAAGGGCGGCCACCCCACACGGGGTGGCCGCCCTTTCGCCTTCGTATGGCTGAGCTGGCGGCGACTGTGTCGCTGTGGCAAATGGCGGTATCCACAGGGGCCAATCGGCTGATGGTCGGCGCCCAAACCAGGCGAGATGCTTGACGGGACGGCGTCCGCGCCTCATTCTCGCTGTAGCTGTGAATACGTTGCACTGGTCCGCCAAGGGCCTTCGAGCCCGGCCCGTGAGGGTGGTCTCGAAACAGGGTGGCCGATCCGCAAGGGTCGCCTCGACAGCGGTGTGCCCGACGGGTATGCTGCTACTTTGCGCTGTCCTCTGATCCCCGTCTAAGCCACGGGTGATCCGTCGTGCCTGCGACGCCACCAGCTGACACCGCATGACCGGTCGACATTGCATCACCTTGCGAGCCCTGGAAGGACCCTCACTTGGCCGCCTCGCGCAGCACCTCGCTCTCCGGCCCCCGTACCTCCGGCCCCACCTACGCACCACCCAGAGTCTCGTTCGCAAAAATTCGTGAACCCCTTGAGGTTCCCAATCTCCTCGCGCTTCAGGTCGACTCCTTCGACTGGCTGCTCGGCAACGACGTCTGGAAGACACGCGTAGACGTCGCGACGAAGGCCGGCCGTGACGACATCAACCTGTCGTCGGGCCTTGAAGAGATCTTCGAAGAGATCAGCCCGATCGAAGACTTCTCCGGCACGATGTCGCTGTCGTTCCGCGACCACCGGTTTGAGCCGGCGAAGAACTCGATCGAAGAGTGCAAGGAGCGCGACTTCACCTACTCGGCGCCGATGTTCGTGACCGCCGAGTTCGTGAACAACGGCACCGGTGAGATCAAGAGCCAGACGGTCTTCATGGGCGACTTCCCGCTGATGACCGACAAGGGCACCTTCATCATCAACGGCACTGAGCGCGTCGTCGTCTCGCAGCTCGTCCGCTCGCCCGGCGTCTACTTCGACAAGGCGATCGACAAGACCTCAGACAAAGACGTGTTCGGCTGCAAGATCATCCCGAGCCGTGGTGCGTGGCTCGAGTTCGAGATCGACAAGCGCGACGCCGTCGGTGTGCGCGTCGATCGCAAGCGCAAGCAGAGCGTCACGGTATTGCTGAAGGCGCTGGGTTGGGATGACTCCCGCATCCTTGAGCGCTTCGGGCAGTACGAGTCGGTGCGCGCGACCTTGGAGAAGGACCACGTCCACACCCAGGACGAAGCTCTCATCGACATCTACCGCAAGCTGCGCCCGGGCGAGCCGCCCACCCGCGAGGCCGCGCAGACCTTGCTCGACAACCTCTACTTCAACCCCAAGCGCTACGACCTGGCCAAGGTCGGTCGCTACAAGATCAACAAGAAGCTCGGTCTCGACCTGCCCTTCACCCAGGGCACCATGACCGAAGACGACATCGTCGCCACGATCGAATACATCGTGCGACTGCACGCCGGCGAGACCGAGATGAACCTCGGCAACCGTTCGGTGCCGGTCGAAGAAGACGACATCGACCACTTCGGCAACCGGCGCTTGCGCACGGTCGGCGAGCTGATCCAAAACCAGGTGCGGCTCGGCCTGGCCCGCATGGAGCGGGTGGTCCGCGAACGCATGACCACCCAGGACGTCGAAGCGATCACGCCGCAGACACTTATTAACATCCGCCCGGTGGTCGCGAGCATCAAGGAGTTCTTCGGAACCTCCCAGCTCAGCCAGTTCATGGACCAGACCAACCCGCTGGCCGGCCTGACCCACAAGCGTCGCCTGTCGGCGCTCGGCCCGGGCGGTCTCAGCCGCGAGCGCGCGGGTTTCGAAGTCCGCGACGTGCACCCGAGTCACTACGGCCGCATGTGTCCGATCGAGACGCCTGAGGGTCCGAACATCGGCCTGATCGGCTCGCTCGCAACGCACGGTCGCATCAACGCCTTCGGGTTCGTCGAGACGCCGTACCGTCGCTCCGTCAAGGGCAAGGTCACCGACGACGTCGACTACCTGACCGCTGACGAAGAAGACCGTTTCGTCATCGCGCAGGCCAACGCGCCATTGAAGGACGACGGCGCGTTCGCGGAGGATCGCGTGCTCGTTCGGCGCAAGGGTGGCGAAGTCGACTTCGTCACGCCGGCAGCGGTCGACTACATGGACGTGTCGCCGCGCCAGATGGTGTCGGTCGCCACCGCGATGATCCCGTTCCTCGAGCACGACGACGCCAACCGCGCGCTGATGGGTTCCAACATGCAGCGCCAGTCGGTGCCGCTGCTGAAGTCCGAAGCGCCACTCGTCGGCACCGGCATGGAGTTTCGTGCCGCGGTCGACGCCGGCGACGTCGTCACCTCGGCGAAGGACGGTGTGGTTGAAGAGGTCTCCTCTGACGCCATCACGGTCATGAACGACGACGGCACCCGCACCACCTACCGCATGGCGAAGTTCCGTCGGTCGAACCAGGGCACCTGCATCAACCAGCGCCCGATCGTGACCGAAGGCCAGCGACTCCAAGCAGGTGCAGCGATCGCCGACGGCCCGTGCACCGACCAGGGCGAGATGGCGCTGGGCCGTAACTTGCTCGTGGCGTTCATGCCATGGGAAGGCCACAACTACGAAGACGCGATCATCTTGTCGCAGCGTCTCGTGCAAGATGACGTGCTCTCCTCGATTCACATCGAAGAGCACGAAGTCGACGCACGTGACACGAAGCTTGGCCCTGAAGAGATCACCCGCGACATCCCCAACGTCAGCGAAGAAGTGCTTGCCGACCTCGACGAGCGTGGCATCATCCGCGTCGGCGCCGACGTCGTCCCGGGTGACGTTCTTGTCGGCAAGGTCACGCCCAAGGGCGAGACTGAACTGACGCCTGAAGAGCGGTTGCTCCGCGCGATCTTCGGTGAGAAGGCGCGCGAAGTGCGCGACACCTCGCTGAAGGTGCCGCACGGTGAAAAGGGCAAGGTCATCGACGTCAAGGTCTTCACGCGAGACGACGCGGAGTTGCCGCCCGGTGTGAACGAGCTGGTGCGTGTCTACGTGGCGCAAAAGCGCAAGATCACCGACGGTGACAAGCTGGCCGGCCGGCACGGCAACAAGGGCGTCATCTCTAAGATCCTGCCCGAGGAAGACATGCCGTTCCTCGAAGACGGCACCCCGGTCGACATCGTGCTCAACCCGCTCGGCGTGCCTGGCCGCATGAACGTCGGCCAGGTGCTCGAGACGCACCTTGGTTGGGCGGCGAAGAGCGGCTGGAAGGTCGAATCCTCCGGTGCGAAGGATGGCTGGCAGCAGCGGCTCGCCGACATCGGCGCGCTCGAAGCTCCACCGAACACCCTGGTCGCGACGCCGGTCTTCGACGGTGCTCGTGAAGACGAGATCACCGGCCTGCTCGGGTCGACGCTGCCGAACGCCGATGGGCAGCGGCCCGTTGGTGAGAACGGCAAGGCGCGCCTGTATGACGGGCGCTCGGGCGAGCTTTATCCCGAGCCGGTCAGCGTCGGATACATCTACATCCTGAAGCTGCACCACCTCGTCGACGACAAGTTGCACGCCCGCTCGACCGGTCCGTACTCGATGATCACGCAGCAACCGCTGGGTGGTAAGGCGCAGTTCGGTGGTCAGCGGTTCGGTGAAATGGAGGTCTGGGCGCTCGAGGCCTACGGCGCGGCCTACGCGCTGCAGGAGCTGCTCACGATCAAGTCCGACGACGTGCTCGGCCGCGTGAAGGTCTACGAGGCCATCGTCAAGGGCGAGAACATTCCCGAACCCGGCATCCCCGAGTCGTTCAAGGTGCTCATCAAGGAGATGCAGTCGCTGTGCCTCAACGTTGAGGTGCTGTCGAGCGACGGCATGACCTTGGAGATGCGCGACACCGACGATGAGGTCTTCCGCGCAGCGGAAGAACTCGGCATCGACCTTTCTCGGCGTGAGCCGAGCAGCGTCGAAGAGGTCTAACACCGCAACACCCCAAGACGCCGCAACACCCAATACAGCAAGCACGTGCAACCGAGCAGCCCGATCGCTCGAGGTGAAAGAAGGAAACCTTGCTCGACGTCAACTTCTTCGACGAGTTGCGCATTGGCCTTGCCACCGCTGACGACATTCGGTTGTGGTCGCACGGTGAGGTCAAGAAGCCGGAGACGATCAACTACCGCACGCTGCGTCCTGAGAAGGACGGGTTGTTCTGCGAGAAGATCTTCGGTCCTACCCGCGACTGGGAGTGCTACTGCGGGAAGTACAAGCGGGTCCGCTTCAAGGGCATCATCTGCGAGCGCTGTGGCGTCGAGGTCACTCGCGCCAAGGTGCGTCGCGAGCGGATGGGGCACATCGAGCTGGCCGCTCCGGTCACCCACATCTGGTACTTCAAGGGTGTGCCGAGCCGGCTTGGTTACCTGCTCGACCTCGCGCCGAAGGATCTCGAGAAGATCATCTACTTCGCCGCCTACATGATCACGTGGGTCGACGACGACGCCCGCCACCGCGACCTGCCGAGCATCGAGGCGCAAGTCTCGGTCGACCGCCAGGAGATCGAAGACCGCAAGAACGTCGACGTCGACGCCCGCGCCAAGAAGCTCGAGGAAGACCTTGCCGCACTCGAAGCCGAAGGCGCCAAGAGTGACGTCAAGCGCAAGGTGCGCGAAGGCGCCGAGCGTGAGATGCGGCAGATCCGCGAGCGGGCGCAGCGCGAAATCGACCGCCTCGACGAAGTACTCAGTCGCTTCAAGAGCCTCAAGGTGCAAGACCTCGAAGGCGACGAAGTGCTCTACCGCGAAATGCGCGACCGGTTCGGCTCGTACTTCAAGGGCGGCATGGGTGCGCAGTCGCTGAAGGACCGGCTCGAATCATTCGACCTCGAAGCCGAGGCGGCCACCCTTCGCGACCTCTGCCTGAACGGCAAGGGCCAGAAGAAGGCCCGCGCACTCAAGCGGCTCAAGGTCGTGTCGGCGTTCCTCAACACCCGTAACTCGCCCATGGGCATGGTGCTCGACTGCGTGCCGGTCATCCCGCCCGACCTGCGCCCGATGGTCCAGCTCGACGGCGGGCGCTTTGCGACGTCCGATCTCAACGATCTCTACCGTCGCGTGATCAACCGCAACAACCGGTTGAAGCGGCTGCTTGACCTCGGCGCGCCCGAGATCATCGTCAACAACGAGAAGCGCATGCTCCAGGAAGCCGTCGACGCGCTGTTCGACAACGGCCGTCGCGGTCGGCCGGTCACTGGCCCGGGCAACCGGCCGCTGAAGTCGCTGTCCGACATGCTCAAGGGCAAGCAGGGTCGGTTCCGTCAGAACCTGCTCGGCAAGCGCGTCGACTACTCGGCGCGGTCGGTCATCGTCGTCGGCCCGCAGCTCAAACTGCACCAGTGCGGGTTGCCGAAAGACATGGCGCTCGAGCTGTTCAAGCCGTTCGTGATGAAGCGCCTCGTCGACCTCAACCACGCGCAGAACATCAAGAGTGCCAAGCGCATGGTCGAGCGCGCGCGTTCGGTCGTGTGGGACGTGCTCGAAGAAGTCATCACTGAGCACCCCGTGCTGCTGAACCGCGCACCGACGCTGCACCGACTCGGCATCCAGGCATTCGAGCCGCAGCTCGTCGAGGGCAAGGCCATCCAGATTCACCCGCTGGTGTGTGCCGCGTTCAACGCTGACTTCGACGGCGACCAGATGGCTGTGCACTTGCCGCTGTCGGCAGAGGCACAGGCCGAGGCGCGCATCCTGATGCTGTCGTCGAACAACATCTTGAAGCCCGCTGACGGTCGCCCGGTCACCATGCCGAGCCAAGACATGGTGCTCGGTATCTACTTCCTCACCACAGCTCGCGACAGCGTGCTCGGCGAGGGCCGGGTGTTCTCCTCGACCGCAGAGGCGGTCATGGCGCGCGACCTCGGCGACCTGCATCTTCAGGCCAAGATCCGCATCCGCCTCAAGGATCTGCCTGCGGTCGACAACGGCCCAGATGGGTGGACGCCGCCCGAGGGCTGGGAAGTTGGTCAGCCGCTCATCGTCGACACCACCCTCGGCCGTGCGCTCTTCAACGACGCGTTGCCCGAGGACTACCGGTTCGTCAACTTCGAGGTGTCGAAGCGCGACCTGTCGACGATCGTCAACGATCTGGCCGAGCGGTATCCGAAGGTTGTCGTCGCAGCGACGCTCGACGCGATGAAGGCGGCCGGCTTCCACTGGGCCACTCGCGCCGGTGTCACGATCTCGATTTCCGACGTCGTCACTCCGCCGCGTAAGCAGGAGATTCTTGAGGCGTACGAGATCAAGGCCGACAAGGTGCAGAAGCAGTTCGAGCGCGGGCTCATCACCGACGACGAACGTCGTCAGGAGCTCATCGAGATCTGGACCCAGGCCACCGCCGACGTTGCCCGTGAGATGGAAGGCAACTTCCCCAAGGACAACCCGGTCTGGATGATGGTCAACTCCGGGGCGCGCGGAAACATGATGCAGGTACGGCAGATCGCCGGTATGCGTGGCCTCGTCGCCAACCCCAAGGGCGAGATCATTCCGCGGCCGATCAAGGCGAACTTCCGCGAAGGCCTTTCTGTGCTTGAGTACTTCATCTCGACGCACGGTGCCCGTAAGGGCTTGGCCGACACCGCGTTGCGTACCGCCGACTCCGGCTACCTGACTCGTCGACTGGTCGACGTCTCGCAAGACGTCATCATTCGCGAGGAAGACTGCGGCACCGAGCGCGGCATCCTGATGCGGATCGCGGCCCCTGGCCGTGACGGCACTCTGATCCGGCCGGCGACGGTCGAGACCAGCGTGTTCGCCCGCACCATTGCCGAAGACGTGATTCACGACGGCAAGAAGGTCGGCGAAGCTCGCGGCGACCTCGGTGACCTGTCGATCGCGGCGCTCATGGAGCACGGCGTGCAGGAACTGAAGGTTCGGTCGGTGTTGACCTGCGAGTCGAAGGTCGGCACCTGTGCCGCCTGTTACGGCCGCTCGTTGGCTACCGGCAAGACGGTCGACGTCGGCGAAGCCGTCGGCATCATCGCGGCCCAGTCGATCGGCGAACCCGGCACCCAGTTGACGATGCGCACCTTCCACACCGGTGGTGTGGCCGGTGAAGACATCACCCACGGTCTGCCCCGCGTCGTCGAACTGTTCGAGGCCCGCACCCCCAAGGGTGTTGCTCCGATCAGTGAAGTCACCGGCCGGGTCAAGATCGAAGACACCGACAAGGCCCGCAAGATCGTCGTCATCCCCGACGACGGTGCTGAAGAGATCGCCTACCCGGTCTCGAAGCGCTCGCGGCTGCGGGTCGCCGAAGGCGACCACGTCGAGGTCGGCGAGCAGCTGATCGAGGGCACCGTCAACCCGCACGAGGTGCTGCGGATTCTCGGCCCACGCGCCGTGCAGATCCACCTCGTGTCGGAGGTGCAGGAGGTCTACCGGAGCCAAGGTGTGCCGATCCACGACAAGCACATCGAGATCATCGTGCGGCAGATGCTGAAGCGGGTGAACGTGCTCGAGTCGGGTGACACCGACTTCCTGCCCGGCGAGCTTGTCGAGCGTCCGCGGTTCGAAGACGGCAACCGTCGGGTCGTCGCAGAGGGCGGCGCCCCGGCGTCCGCTCGCCCTGTTCTGATGGGCATCACGAAGGCCTCACTGGCGACCGAGTCATGGCTGTCGGCCGCCTCGTTCCAGGAGACGACGCGGGTGCTCACCGACGCGGCGATCCACGCAAAGTCAGACCCGCTGCTGGGCCTGAAGGAGAACGTCATCATCGGCAAGCTCATCCCGGCCGGTACGGGTCTGCCCCGCTACCGCAACATCCGGGTCGAGCCCACCGAGGAAGCGAAGTCGGCCATGTACGCGATGACCGGCTACGACGGCGACTTCGACGGCGACTACGCGCGCTTCGGCCAGGGTTCGGGACAGGCTGTGCCGCTCGAGGAGTACGACTATGGCCGGTTCGATCCGCGCTGAGGAACGAAGCGCGGTGAGAACCGGCCCGTGTGAGAGCCGGTTCGACCCCCGCTAACCGAGGGACTGCAGGAGTTTGTTAGACGCTGGCGGGTTAAGGACCCCGCGAGCGTCTAACAAACAGACTGCGCCAACGTGTTGCACCCGTTGCTGCCGGGCTGGATGTAGTTCGGGCATGACGAACCCTCCATCCGGTCAGGGGAGCACATGAGTGAGGGACCAGGCCCGTACGGCGGCGACCTGAACGACTTCGGGTCGGCGAGCGAGCCACGCCTGAACTGCCCGACTTCCAGGCTGCGCCGCCCTCGCGGGCAGACCAGCCGCTCGGGCAATCCGAGCCGGGCCAGCAGCCGAACTACGGCCAGCCCCCGCCGGGAGCCAACCAGCCGCCGCCGGTGTACGGGCAGCAGCCGAACTACGGGCAGCAGCCGGGATACGGCCAGCCTCAGCCCGGGTACGGCCAGCCTCAGCCCGGGTACGGCCAGCCTCAGCCGGGATACGCGCCGTACGGGTACGCCCCGCCGGCCCCTGCCAATGACGGCAATGCGGTCGCGGCGTTAGTTTTGTCGATCGCCAGCTTCGTGGTTGTGCCCGTTCGTTGCCGCCATCGTTGCGCTGTTCCTCGCCCAGATCGCCAAGCGCGACATTCTTGCGTCGAATGGCACG
>Ga0066789_10000826_pt1 | contig 13147 bp, 17 predicted proteins | sample OrgsoiDNA2013049_FD_70960 | JGI IMG/M metagenome (GOLD analysis project Ga0066789, IMG submission 70960) | Permafrost soil microbial communities from the Arctic, to analyse light accelerated degradation of dissolved organic matter (DOM) -... | ecosystem: Environmental > Terrestrial > Soil >...
CGACACCGCGGACAGTCCGAACGTAGCGCTCCGTGGCCGGGTCGTCTCCGAGCTTGGCCCGGATGTGGGCGATGTGGATGTCGACGAGGTGCTCTTCTCCGACCCAGTCCGGCCCCCAGACTCGCTCGATTAGCTGGCTGCGGGTGAAGGCAAGCTTGGGTCGCTCGGTCAGGGCGTCCAGCAGGTCGAACTCGGTACGCGTCAGCTCCACCGGGGTCTGCCCCACCTGGACCTGTCGGGACTGCCGGTCCAGGCTCAAGTCGCCAATCGTGCGCACCTGCGGGTCTCCGCTGGTGTGCAGGGCCACCCGAGGTCCTCGGAGCAGGGCGCGGATACGGGCGGTGAGCTCTTGGGGAGAGAACGGCTTGGTCATGTAGTCATCCGCACCGACGGACAGGCTGATAAGGGTGTCGATCTCTTCGCTGCGGGCGGTCAGCAGGATCACGTAGGCGTCGGTGAAGGTACGCAGCTGACGGCAGACCTCGAGGCCGTCGATGCCCGGTAGTCCCAGGTCGAGCACGATGACGTCCGGTGGGTCGGATCGCGCCGCGGGCAGAGCCTGCTCCCCGTCGGCGGCAGTGGTGACCGCGAACCCCTCATGTTCGAGGTAACCGACCACGGCCGGAACTGGGCTGGGCTCGTCATCCACGACCAGCGCCCGCAATGAGGTGTTAGTCATGACCGCCGGCGGTGTCAGGAGGATCAGGAGTCCTCCATGGCGATGAATGCTCCGTGCCAGGTGTGGTACCAGGCGGCCCCTTTGGAGGAGTTGACCGACATCATCCCACTGACCGCGCCATTGCGCTGGAGGTCAAGGGTGAAGTAGCCGGGGTAGGGGTCGATGCTGCGGATCGTGGTGCCGGGCCGGTTGGCAGCAAGCCACGAGGTGGCAATGCCGCGTGCCTTCGTCGAATCAACCGACCCGGCGCCGCCGCCACCGGCACGCATCATCCCGAAGTGGGTGTTCCACATCATTGCCGGCCCTGGCTCGGTGCTCACCGTGCCGGTGCGAGGATCAACGATGACCTCGGTTGCTGGCTGCCCGTCGCCGACCTTGAGCTCGACGTAGAAGCCGTTGTCGAACCACATCACCTCGCCCGGGTGGCGCCCGGCTGCCCTGGCGGCGGAGGTGGCTCTAGCCCGTGCCGCCGGTATGGAGGACACCGCAACCCCGTCACCAGGCAGCCATACGATGCCCATCGAGCCCATCATCGAGCTGCCCATCACGCCTGCGTGCGGCCTTTGACCGTGACTGCCCATGATGCCCGCGTAGGGCTCTTGACCCTGGCTGCCCATCATGGCCGCGTACGAGCCCCGGCCGTCACCGCGTGTCCTTGATGGTCCCGAGAAGGGGGACCCGAGGGCTCCGGCAGCCAATGCCGCGGAGGCGACCAGGGCGATCACGGCGGCCACCAACGCGCCAACCATCAAAGGACGTCTCACGGCGAGCACTTCCCGTCCCGTTGGGTGGCCAGGACAGCGGCCCGTTGGGCCTGCCAAGTTTCCATGTCCATCTCGCCGTTTGCGATTCGGCGGTCGAGGATCTCCGCCGCTGGCTCACCACCACGGCGAGTCGATGCACGCTGCTGCCGGGAAGCAACCGGATGACCAGCCACACGATCAGCCCGAGCAGGATGAGCCGGAACAAGCCAATCCCCAGCAATCCGAGTCCGCCCATTCCGCCGCCATACCAACCCATCATCGTGAACTCCTCCTTGACCTGCCCGGGTGCCCGGGATACCCCAGCGCTGTGCTCAAGTACTGCGGTCGTGCTCAGGAACCATGAAGAAACGATGTAGAAGTCTGGCGAGTCCCGGGCCGTATCCATCAGGTCGGAGGAGGTGAGATCTCGAGGGAGTACCAACCTCCAATTGAGCTGTCCGCGACCAAGGGGGCACGTTGGGCCGGGGTTCAGCCTTCAGGGAATCTTCATGGTTCGGCCTGCCCAATCGTCATATGGGCGGCAGAGTCTCCGTATGAGTACGTGATGAGACCCGGAAGGGGTGACCTTGATGTTCGCTGGTGTGTGGTGCGGGCAGTTGGGGGCGGGTGGCTGGGTTCTGATGGGCCTCTTCTGGGCGACTTTCCTAGGGCTGGTGCTGTGGGCTGTGAGCCGGCTGTTCGGACCTGGCCGGGTGGCCAGCGGTGTTGACGGGGATAAGCGTGAAGTTGATGACGTCAACGACCTGGATCTGCGATTGGCACGTGGGGAGCTGGACATCTGCCAGTACCGAGCTCTGCGCGCCGAACTCACCTCCTCAGTGCTTCACTGAGATAGCGGAGAACTGATGACCGGCCCGTCCATTGCGGGCCAAGCATTACCGGTGGCCCTGAATTTGGTCCTGTCCAAGAGTCAGACAGGCATGCTCCGGCAAGAACGTCCTCAGCGCATCGACGGGGTTCGGCAGATGTGCGTGATAAACCGGATTCATCCGCGGGGAAGGAGTATCAGGAAGGTTGATCCCTGCCCGGTCCCTGGGCTGGTTACGGTGAGCTGGCCGCCGTGGGCCTGCACGAGGGCCTTGGCGATGGCCAGGCCGATGCCTGACCCCCCGTGCGTCCGGTCCCGGGCGGTATCGACGCGGTAGAAGCGTTCGAACACGTGCGGCAGATGCTCGGCCGGGATGCCGTCGCCGGTGTCCGCGACGGACAGGGCTACCCCACCAGTTCGGGATATCGCGGCCGAGAACGTGACTGTCCCAGCGGCGGGGGTGTGTCGCAAGGCATTGTCGAGCAGATTACCCAGGACCTGTCCGATGCGTTCCGGATCCAGGGACATCTCTGGTAGCCCGGCGGCGATGTCCGAGACCAGTCGAACGCCCTTCGCCTCGTAGGCCTCGGCTGCCGCGTTGACGGCGGCCGCCACCACCAGCTCTGGGTGCACCGTGTCCATATCCAGCCGAACCTGCCCCTCCTCAGCGCGGGAGACGGTGCCGATGTCCTCCGACAACCGGGCCAGGCGCCTGGTCTGGGAGCGCAGTAGCTCTGCTGTCCCGGCATCCAACGTCGCGACGCCGTCCTCCAGCGCTTCAAGGTAGGCCTCCAACGTTGCCACCGGAGTGCGCATCTCGTGTCCCAGGTCGGCCAGCAGCCTGCGGCGGGTCCGCTCGACCGCACCGAGCCGGTCGGCCATCTGATTGAACGCTGAGGCGAGCGCGTCGAACTCAGGGCCGAGGCCCGGCCCGGGAACTCTGATGTCATAGTGGCCACCTGCAACGTTGCTGGCCGCTGCTGCGATGGTGGCCACGGATCTGCCGATTCTTCGGGTCTGGTACACGCTTACTGCCAACGCCGCCACTAGTGCCGCCAGCAGCGCCAATGACAGCGAGATGGCGTTGGCGCTCTGGTAGGCCATCTCGGTGTGTGCGATCTGGGCCGGTGTGGATCCGACATTGGCCCTGGCGAGGTGGTCGTGGAACAACGAAGGGCCGACGTTGGCAGCGATGAGCCATGCGGTGAGGGTGCCGGCCACCAGGACCAGCGATTGCGCCAATAGCAGGCGACCCGCCAGACCAGCACCCCGAGGTGTTGCCTTGTGAGCCAGAGCGTTCATGTGCCGTCGCCCATCCCATATCCAATGCCGCGGACCGTGCGCACGTACCTCGTTGAGCTGGGGTCGTCGCCGAGCTTCCGGCGCAGGTGCCCGACGTGGACGTCGACAAGGTGCTCGTCACCGACCCAGGTCTGGTCCCACACGGCGTCGATGAGCTGGCGGCGGGAGAAGACGAGTTTGGGTCGGGCCGACAGCACCTCCAGTACGTCGAACTCGGTACGGGTCAGAGCCACCGCCTCACCGCCCAGGTGGACCTCGCGCGCCGCCACGTCGATACTCACCGCCCCGAACACTCGTGGCGGCTCTTCCTGGGGGGGCTTTCCGCTTGCGGTAGAGGCTCGGGGACGGCGCAGCATCGCGTGGATCCGGGCGACGAGCTCACGAGGGCTGAACGGCTTGGTCAGGTAGTCGTCCGCCCCGACGGAGAGTCCGACGATCTTGTCGATCTCATCAGTGCGCGCCGTGAGCATGATGATGTAGCAGTCGGAGAAGGTGCGTACCACGCGGCAGACCTCGACACCGTCGATCACCGGCAGCCCCAGGTCCAGCACCATCACGTCAGGGTCGACCTGGCGCGCCTGGTCAATCGCCTGCTGCCCGTCACCGGCCATGGACACTTCGAAGCCGTCGCGGGTCAGATAGGACCCCACCAGGTCGGCCAAGGCTCGCTCGTCGTCCACGACCAGTACCCGGTAACCGATGAGGGCTGGTTTTGGGACTTGTTTGCCCGTCGGTTGGCTCATATCCCCAGTGTGGGCGATTCCGGATATGGCCCAGGCATTGGGGCCACTCGGCGTGACCTTCAGCAAACCTTCATGGAAAACCTGCCAAGAACTTTGTTGATCAGGTGGACTGTGAAGGCATGGCTGAAGTTGAGATGACTCCGGTATCGGGGATGCAGGGCCCGGGTGCGGCGGATGGCACCCGCTCGACCCAGGGGATGGGCGTGCCGGTTGCTGTCACGTTGGTGGAGGCACCCGCGTGCCATCTGTGTGGCGATGCGAAGTCCACCCTGGCAGCACTCGCCCAGACGTATCCGATGACCATCCAAGTGCTGTCGATCAGCAGTGTGCATGGTGGTGCGCTCATGGCTCAACACCGGGCGCCGATGAGTCCCCTGGTTCTGCTGGACGGGCAGTACTTCAGCTCTGGGCGGCTGCCCCGGCGCAAGCTCGAACGGCGGCTGGGAGAAGTGCGGGTCGGTGAGACAGATGGGTGACCTGCTCACCACAGGCTCGGTGCTGGCCGCGTTCTTCGCCGGCGGTGTGGCGCTGTTCGCGCCCTGCTGCATCGTGTTCCTGGCCCCGTCCTACCTTGCCGTTGCGGTCAAGAATCGCCGGTGGCGGCTGCTGCCGCTGACGTTCATCTTCGCCGCCGGGTTGGGACTGGTCCTGATTCCCATCACCTTGGGCGTAAGCCTGGTTGCCGGGACCATCGCCCACTACCACGAGCCGTTGTACTACGCGGGCGGGGTGCTGATGCTGGCCTTGGCCGTGTTCACCCTGTCCGGTCGGATGGTCAGCCTGCCCTCGTTCGTCCGGGCACCAGACACCACTGGTGGGGACTCCGCCAGCTTCTTCGCCCTGGGCGTATTCTCCGGGCTGGCCAGCAGCTGCTGCGCTCCCGTCCTGGTCGGGGTGATGGCCCTGTCGGCCTTGTCCGGGTCGGCGGGCGGTGGCATGATCCTGGGCCTGGCCTACACGTTCGGGATGACTTTCCCGTTGTTCGTGATGGCGTTGATGTGGGACCGGTTCCGTCTGGGCGAGCGCAAGTTCCTCAAGGCGCGCCCGGTCCGGATCCACCTGGGCAGCCATATCCTGGCGACCAACTCGGTCAACCTGGTGGTCGCGGCAGCGTTCACCGTCATGGGGCTCTTCGTGATGTATCTGGCCCGCACAGGGAAGATGACCTCCGGACCAGGGTTCCAGGTGGCCTTCGGCAAACGTGTGGCCTCAAGCTTCGGCTGGCTGGAGAAGGTCACCGCGCCGATCCCAGGGGCCATCCTCGGGTTGTTCGTCCTGGCGTTGGCCGCAGTATTCGTCTACGCCACGCTTCGCAACCGCCCGCGCCCAGGACAGCTGCCTTCTTTGACGGACGACTCCGAAGACGAGGACGCCCCGTCCAGCCGTGCGGACGTCATCGAACAAACCTCGACCCACAAGTAAGGACCCTCCAATGGCCACAGGAACCGCCGGACATGGCACAACTCTGACAAGCCACGAGCACATCAACACGCTGCGAGCGGCCCAGGTCGAGCAGGGGCGACGTAAGCGGCTGCGGATCCGGCTAGCGTCGGTGGCCGCCACCGTTGTCGTGATCGCGGTCGTCGCGGCGATGGCGCTCACGTCACGGCAGGTGTCTTCCGCCACGACCAAGGTCGCGCCCGACTTCACTCTCACCACCACGTCCGGGACGCAGGTGAGTCTGGCAGCTCTGCGCGGCAAGAATGTGCTGCTGTACTTCAGCGAGGGCGCCGGCTGCCAGGCCTGCCTGGTCCAGATGGCTCAGATCGAGCAGGACCCGAACATCGCCGCCGCAGGACTTACGGTGCTGCCCATCGTGATGAATAGCAAGGCTGAGATCACCGCCGACATGGCCACCAACGGCGTGCACACGCCCTTCCTGCTCGATGACGGCACCGTCTCCAAGGCCTACGGGGTCCTGGGTAAGGGCATGATGTCCGGCCTGCCCGGGCACGGCTTCGTGTTGATCGACAAGACCGGTAAGCAGCGCTGGTATGGCGAATACCCCTCGATGTACATATCACCGGCAGACCTGCTCAAGCAGGTCCGCGCGCACCTGGCCAGCTGAGCCACGGCGTTGTCGATCATGCCGCTGGGCAGTCAGTCCGGAGCACCGGATAGAGCCAGGAGGAGCTCACCATGATGGGTTGGTATGGCGGCGGAGTGAGCCCAATCGCAGGCCTTGCCGTGATCGTGTTCTGGGTGATCCTGTTCGGGCTGATCGTGTGGGCGGTTGGGCGGTTGCTGCCGGGCTGCAGCGCCGAGACGACCACCGCAAACAGTGAGTCCGCAGTGGAGATCCTTGACCGCAGGCTAGCCAACGGCGAAATCAACATGCACGACTGGCAAGCCCGGCGGAGCGCTCTGATGGCCACCCAACGGGAGAGTGCGTCGGCCACACCAAGCACCAAGTAACGCCATGACCATCGCATACGTCGCCCTCGCGTTCGCCGCGCGCCGCGGCCGGTCCCGACCAGCAGGGCGGTCGGGGTAGCCAGTCCCAGGGCACACGGGCAGGCGATGATCAGGACGGCAACCGCCGCGGTAAGCGCCGCGGTCGGGAGTGTCCTGTCAGCAGCCAGGCCACCGGGGCGGCCAAGGACAGGAGGCTCACGACGGGGACAAAGATACCGGACACCCGGTCGGCCAGGCGCTGGACATCAGCCTTTCCGTTCTGGGCGTCCTCGACCAGGCGGGCAATCTGCGCCAGCTGGGTGTCCGCGCCGACCCGGGTTGCCCGACCAGCAGCCGACCGCCCGCGTTGACGGTCCCTTCGACCACGGTGTCGCTGGGGCCGGCCTCCACGTACCGGCTCGCCGGTTAACATCGAGGCATCGACGGCGGACGTGCCCTTGGTGACGATCCCGTCGGTGGCGACTTGCTCGCCGGGGCGGACGATGAAGACATCTGCGACGACGAGCTGGTCTGTCGGGATCCTCACCTCGACGCCGTCGCGCAGGACCGCGACGTCTTTGGCGCCGAGGTTCAGCAGGGCCCGCAACGCCGCACCCGAGCGCTTCTTGGCCTTGGCCTCGAAGTAGCGACCGGACGGGATGAACACGTGACAACGGACGCGTCCTCCAGGTAGATGTGCCCGGATCCGCCGTCGCGTGAGGGCAAGAGCTCGAAGCCCATCCGGGCGCCGGCGCCGACCTGGTACGCACGCACATGTCCAGCCGGCTGCGACGCGACGCCGCCCTCCACCAAGGCGCCCCGCCACGCACCGGGCGTCCCGGACGGCCAAGAACCAAAGGCGACCGGCCCCCGCCCCACCCGAACTCGCCGCGAAGGCCGCCCTCGCGACTGGGTCAAGGCGACCATCGACGTGCGTGGCCACGCCGTCGACAAGCTCATCCACACCCGGGACGTGCTCTGGGAAGGCGTCAACCCCAAGGAGCTGGTCCGCCTCGTCGTCGTCCGCGACCCGGCAGGTGTCGAACCCGACGACTTCTTCGTCACCACCGATCTGTCCGCCAGCGGCGCCGACACCGCCGCCCGTTACGCCGGACGCTGCTCCATCGAGGTCTGCTTCCGCGACGTCAAACAAGACCTCGGCGGTGAAAACCCGCGATCGTGGAAACGCCAAGGACCCAAACGCGCCGCCTGCCTATTGCTGTGGCTACACGCCACTACCTGGTGCTGGTACCTCGCAGAACATCCAGCGGCGACACCTGGATCCCCCGACCCTGGCACCCCCGCAAAAGAACCCCAAGCTTCCTCGACGCCCTTGCCGCGCTACGCCGCAACACTCTGGTCGCAACGAATAACCACCATATCGACCGACGCCAGCACCGGCCACGAAAAGGACCAGAATTACCGACGCCCTACGCGACACTCTCGCCTACGCCGCCTGAGAGTGCGAAAGGTCACTGTCAGTGTTGAGGTGTCATCAACGACCAGGTCGATCTGCACGTCGGTGACCCGGGCCAGCACGCTCAGCTCACCGGTGACGGCTCCAACGCATGTCGATGGTTGAACGGGTTTTCCGTTGGTTTGGGGGTCCTTCAGCAACGTTCATGCGTCGCTGGCTGGCGCGCCGATCTCAGTTGGTGCCCAAGGGGCTGAAGGAAGCACCTGAGTCTACGCTTCGCTGTACTCCACTGTTGGTGACGACGAGAACCTCCAGGGTTCCGCCGCGTGTTCGCGACGCGGAGATCGCCTGGATGGAATCGACCTTGCCTGTGGACGTAGTCCAGGTTGCCCCGGCGTCGGTGGTGACTGCCAGGGCCCCGGTCTGGGTGACGCCGGCAGCCGTGGACTTGTCGGCCCAGGCGGCGAGCAGGAGCTGTGGCGCCGCGGGCAGCCGAGCCCACGTGGCGCCCTGGTCGCTGGAGAGCATCACCCCGGAGGCTGTGGTGGCTAAGACCCGTGACCCGTCGGGCGCGGCTGCCAGGGAGGTCGGTTCGGAGGCGATGGTCAGCGGCTTCCAGGTCTTCGCGTCGGAGCTGGACTGTAGGGCGCCGTCGTATCCGAGGACCCCTTTGCTGGAGGATGTCAGGGCGTGGAAGTCGGCCTGCCCGCCGAGGGACTGCACCGACCATGTCTTGCCCGCATCCACCGTCTCTATCAGGCCCACGGGGGCCGGCAGGTCCACACCGGCAGCCGGATGACCCGAGGCGAAGAAGCGGCCGGGCCCGGCGACGGCGAACCCCATGAGGTCGACCTCCGGTCCGACCAGGACAGGGTTGCCATTGTCGTAGCGGAACAGCCCGTGGTGGGTTGCCAGGTAGACCTTGCCGTCACCGGGGTTGCGAGCTACTCCGTGGACGTGTTCGCCCGGCAGGCCCGCGTTTTGTGCCGAGCCCCCTGCTGCCTGGCCTGCGGCGGCGGTTCCGGCGGAGGTGCCGGACCCGCACGCCGCCAGAAGGAGAACGGCGGAGGCGAGCAGGGGAATAACGAGATTGCGCGGATAGCGAGACATGATGAACCTTCCAGGAACGTGACGATGCTGATCGGGGAGCGGGGTACGCCGCCGGGGCGAGGTCACATCCGGTGGGCCATGGGGTACATGAACATGACGACGTTCAGTGCTGTCAGTATCCCGATCAGGACGGAGAAGGGGACCATGGTGAAGCGCCGGCGGGCTGGGGTGCGGTACCTGCGGTGCGTGATCGCGCGGAGGGTGTAGAGGGATCCGGCCAGCCCGAGGGCCAGGAAGGTGTACTGCAGGACCTGGATCGGTCCGTTGCCGACAAGCATCGTGGGGCCGCTGTAGTGGCCCCCGAACAGCGCGCCGACGGTGGAGATCACGGAGCCGCCCTCGGCCAGCAGGTGGAACATGTTGTGTGCCAGGTGCGCGGCGACGTCCAGGGGGATCAGGGCGTACCCGAACCTGGCGAAGTTCTTGAAGGTGTTTTCCAGGTTGCCGGCGGAGGCGATCTTGGCTGCGAGGGTGAGCAGGGCGACCGGGATGGACACCCCGACGGCGAACACGGCGGTGAAGATGATGGGGTAGCTGGTGATGCCGGTGGTGCGGTTGACCCAGGCGAGTGCGTCGGTCCACCCGGGCAGCATGGTCACGTTCTGGATGATGACGATGCCCATGATTGCCATCGCCAGGAATGACTCTTCGATCTTGGGGTTGCGCAGGAACCACAGCTCTTTGGTGGGCGCCCGGACGGTGATGCTGATCGCGTCGTTGGGGCAGGCCTTGATGCAGTTTGCGCACAGGTTGCAGTTTGCGCTGGAGTCCATGGTGCGGGGGAAGGAGAACAGCGGGCACCCGGCGACGGTGTCGGTGCCGTTGTAGCAGGCAGCCTTTGAGGTGCACGTCGCGCAGATCTCGGTGTCCGCGCGCAGTGCGAGCATCCCGGTCCGGGAGTAGTTGCCGGACAGCCCGCCCAGGAAGCACAGGTACCGGCAGAAGGTGCGCCGCTGGAAGAATGCCCCGGACACGATGACAGCGAAAGTGAGCAGGAGCAGCAGGATCCCGGAGCCCCAGGGTGACTCGACGATCCCGAAGACGTGGTCGGCCCAGGTGATGGCCAGGAACGTGGCGTCAATGATCCAGATGCCGTACTTCTTCAGGAAAGGTGGCACGGGCCGCTCGGCGCCGACGAGCTTCTGGACGAGGTCAGAGAGCGCAGCGAAGGGGCACACGGCGCACCAGAGGCGCCCGAAGAGCACGTACAGCAGCGGCAGCAGTGGCCACCACAGCACCCACATGAGCGCTGTGCCGGCGTTGTCGTGGGCGTCGGGTGGCCCGGCGAGCAGCTCGTAGGCGACCAGGCCGAACACGGCCGCGATCGGGATCTGGAACGCTCCGGGGTACCAGCGGCTGCGCATCAGGGCAGCCACGAACCGGTTCTGGAGGATGTCGCGCCCCAGCGGTTCGCCGGGCTGCCGGTCGAACCGCGCGTCGTCCGGGTCGGTCCTGGCCTTTACCGCTCGATCCAGGCGCGGCGAGCTCTTCGCCCGCGATGGCTGCTCTGGCCGGGTCTGCAGGTCCTGGCTCATTTGCGGCCCCTACCTGCGAGGCGGGCGGCTTTCTTGGCCAAACTCAGGGCGCGATCCTTGCGTCGCATCATCCCGGCCGTGAGCAGCACTGCCGCCGTACCTCCACCGAAAGTGCCCAGCACCGGCGCCAGCGGCCGGTGGACGGCAGCTCCGCCAGAGCCGCCGGACATGTCCATCCCCGGCATATCCGGTGACATCCCGGCCGGCGGTGGAGGGGTCGGCGAGCTGCCGGACATGTCCATCCCAGGCATGTTGGGGTCCATGGTGGGCGACGGCGAGCTGCCGGACATGTCCATCCCAGGCATGTTGGGGTCCATGGTGGGCGACGCCGAGCTGCCGGACATGTCCATCCCAGGCATGTTCGCTGGCATGCTCGCGGTCGGTGCCGGCGCGCCGTCCGATCCGACCCAGACGGGAACCGCGGTAGGGCTCACCGCAGTCGCGGCGGACGACTCCTGCGCCGGGCTGAGCATCAACGCCCCGAAGACTGCGATCCCGGCAGCCGTGGTGCCCACCGACATGACCCGGAATCGGCGCCGCCAACGGCGGTCCTCACCTTTTGGTTGACTGTGCGGGGACTCGTTGCTTCGATCGCCGGTCGTGCTCATGGTGATTTCGGTCCAACCTTCGCGGTGTCATGACGCGGGCTTGGGCCGTGTTTACGGCCGAAGTCTTCCTCATGAGGTTCGTCTGCGTACCCCGTGTTTTCTCCGGTGATTTGCATGAAGGTTTCCTGAAGTTTCTCAGACGTCTCGACCTCCCCGTAGGTTTCATGTCCGCTTAGGAGGGGATTGGGGGGGGACTCATGGGTTGTCGGGATCCCTGGGACTTGACCCACGCCGCGGACCCGCCTCGACCCTCTGGCCTCACCAGGCCCTCGTTCTTCAACTTTTCGAGCGCCAGCCTGATCGTCGGGTCGCTGATCTCGGGAAGAGCGACCCGCACGTCGGCGATCATAAAGATCTGCGGCGCGTGCTCGAGAACAAACTCACGGACTCGGTCCTGCTTCGTCCCCGCCGACCTCTCGGACCCGGCCCGCTGCTCGAACCTCGTGTGGGCCCGTGCGAGGACCTCGGTGAAGTACGCCAACCAGGGCCAGGGGTCGTTGGTCTGCTCATGCCAGCCGTGGGTAGAGGCCAGGAGAGCAGCATAGTAGCCGTCCGCGGACTCGGCGATGAGCTGCTCGACAGAGACGAACCTGCCGACGGTGTATCCGGCGTCATCGAGCAGGGCGTTCGTCAGGGCCCGCACAACACGACCGTTCCCGTCTGCAAAGGGGTGGATGGTCAACGCGCTGTTCGGCCTCGAACTTCAATGCGATCGCCAGAGGGTTGCGCCTGTCCCTTGAGGAACGCGATATGGATGGGCGCGCGCGACGCGACGCGCGGTCAGCCGGCGGAGGCCCTCGGCGGCCGGTTCGTGCAACTCGACGTGACGAGCGGCGCATCCGTCGCGGGCACCGCCGAGAAGGTCGCGGCCGCCGGCGGCCTCGACGTCCTGATCAACAACGCCGGCATCTCCGGCCCCCACAGTCAGGCCGCGGAACTGACCGCAGAGGATGCCCTAGCCGTCTACGGCACCAACGTCGTGAGCACCGTCCGTATGATCAGCGCGTTCGTGCCCATCCTCCGCGCATCGAGCGCCCCGGCCATCGTCAACCTGACCCGTGGCTTGGGATCGTTCGCCCGCGTGCACGATCCCGAGCGGATCGAGTCAAAGATCAACGCACCGCTCTACACGTCGTCGAAGTCGGCCGTCACGATGCTCACGATGCAGTACGCCTAGGCGTTCCCGGAGATGCGCATCAACGCGGCCGACCCCGGCTACACCGCGACCGATTTCAACGGGAACAACGGCACGCTGACGGTGCAGGAAGGAACGGACGCCATCGTTGAACTAGCCACGCTCGGCGGCGAGGGGCCATACCGGCACGTTCATCGACCGCTCCGGCGTCGCCCCTTCTCGCTTCAGTTGCGGATGCATCCGCCGGACGGCCACAGCTCAGGAACCGTGATCAGCTTCGCGCTTCAACTTTCGCCAGCCGCCGGCACGATTGTTGGCAATGATGTGTTTGAACATGGCGGTGAGGGAATTTGCGTTGATGGTTTCGCCCTGGCGGACGGCAACGGTGCGGGCGGTCGTGTTGTCGCGGCCTGCGGTGATGATCCCCTCGGGATCGGGGACTATGGCGCCGTCATACAAGAAGACGTTGACATGGTCCTTCGCCGCCAACAGGGCCGCGATGTTGCCCTGGAGAACGAAGTATGGACGGCTTGTGCGCTTGATGGTCTCGGTGACCTCTGGATCGGCGGCGTGGACCAGATCGCGGACCTCACGGCAGATGGCCTGCTGCCATACGGGCAGGGCATCGATGTAGACATCAACGCGAGGGTCG